>Ga0210409_10000939_pt1 | contig 41362 bp, 37 predicted proteins | sample IncBWH17MmetaG_FD_161649 | JGI IMG/M metagenome (GOLD analysis project Ga0210409, IMG submission 161649) | Forest soil microbial communities from Barre Woods Harvard Forest LTER site, Petersham, Massachusetts, United States - Inc-BW-H-17-M | ecosystem: Environmental > Terrestrial > Soil >... | reverse complement strand
GACCGAGCGTACGCGCGAGATCGGCGTGCGCGTCGCCGTCGGCGCGACCGAGACCGCGATACAGCTGCAGTTCCTCGGCGAGTCCGTCATGCTGAGCCTCGTGGGCGGCGCCGCCGGCGTCGCGCTCGGCGTCCTCGGCTCCACCCTCGGCGGCCGCACACTCGGCTGGCCGATGAAGTTCGCGCCCGAAGCGGTCATCCTGGCGGTGCTGTTCTCCGTCGCCGTCGGGGTCTTCTTCGGGTACTATCCGGCTCGCAAAGCCTCCTTGCTCGATCCGATCGATGCCCTTCGGTATGAATAGGAAACGTTGGCTCGCGTTGGGCGCCGTTGGAGCGCTCATCGTTCTCCTCATCGTCATTGGCGCGCGAGGTGGACCGAAGGCGGAGTACTTCACCGCGAAGGTCCAAAAGGGGGACATTCGCGACGTCGTCGATCTCACGGCGACGATCAACCCGGTCAGGACGGTTCAAGTAGGATCTCAGGTCTCGGGCACTATCGCCAAGCTGTACGTGGACTTCAACTCCCGCGTTCACGCTGGCGAAACTGTCGCGCTGATCGACCAGTCGCTCTTCAAGGGCGCGCTCGAGCAGGCGCAAGCCGGGCTCGAGGCCGCGCGCGCGAACGTGACGGCGGCGCGGGCGAACCTCGAGCAGGCGAAGGCGAAACTGGTGCAGGCCAAGGACGACTACGATCGCAACGGTCCCTTGGCGGCGAAGGACTACGTGACGCAGCAGGCGCTCGTGCTCTCGAAGTCCAACTATGAGGTCTCGAAAGCGGCCGTTGGGTCGGCCGAGGCCTCCGTCGTGCAGGCCCAGGCGCAAGTGACTCAGTCGGTCGCCGCGGTCGCCGTCGCGCAAACGAACCTGGACTACACGGTCATCCGGTCCCCGGTGGAAGGGGTCGTCGTCGCGCGCAATGTCGATGTCGGACAGACCGTCGCCGCGTCACTGCAGGCGCCGACGATCTTCACGATCGCCCAGGACCTCACGAAGATGCAGCTCTACGCGAAGACCGACGAATCGGACGTCGGGCGCGTCCGCGTGCATCAGGACGTCACGTTCAAGGTCGACGCGTTTCCCAAGGAGACGTTCAAGGGGGTCGTCAATGAGATTCGCATGAATGCCACGACCGTCCAGAACGTCGTGACGTACGATGCGATCATCGACTTGGACAATCCCGAGCTCAAGTTGTTACCGGGGATGACCGCCTACGTGACCGTCCCCGTAGCATCGGTCACGAACGTCATCGAGATTCCGAACAGCGCGCTCCGGTTCCACCCGGCGCTGCCACCAGATCAGATCCGGGCGCTCTACGCGAAATACGGCATCCCTAACGATGCGACGACCCCGCCGGTCGGCGACGCGCCGCGAGCGCCATCGACTCGCTCGGACAGCGCCAGCGAGCGTCGACCCAGGGTCAGCGATGCGGAACAGGGCGTGATCTGGAAGATCCGCCCCGATCATTCGCTCGAACCCGTGCGGGTCGCCCTGGGCATCACCGATCACGCGCACACCGAAGCGCTCGCCGTCCTCGGCGGCACCCTGCAAGTCGGCGATGAGGTCATCACCGGCGCGCCCGTGGCCCAGGGGCAAGCGCGCGGCCGTTAGCTCGGCGAAGCCGAGCTCTGTTCAACGACTCCTTTAGATGCGCGCATTGCGCGGAAACTCTCCGGAGCTGAGCGTGGCCCACTCGTCAGAACTCGGCGACGCCGAGTGATTATACAGATCGAGGATGTACACAAGTACTACGACCTTGGAGAGTCCCGGGTTCATGCGCTGAGAGGCGTGTCGCTCGCGATCGAACCCGGAGGGTTCGTCGCGATCATGGGCGCGAGCGGCAGTGGCAAGTCGAGCCTCATGAACATCCTGGGTTGTCTCGATAAGCCGAGCAGCGGCCGATACGTGTTGGATGGGGTCGACGTCTCGACGTTCGACAAGCGGGACCTCGCCGGTATCCGAAACAAGAAGCTCGGGTTCGTGTTCCAGGGCTTCAACCTCCTGGCGCGGACGACGGCACTCGAGAACGCCGAGTTACCGACGATTTACGCCGGCCTGGATAAGGCGGCTCGGCATGAGCGGGCCAGCGCGGCGCTGGCGATGGTCGGGCTCGCCGATCGCGCCGAGCATTTTCCATCGCAGATGTCAGGCGGTCAACAACAGCGCGTGGCGATCGCGCGCGCGCTCGTCAACCAGCCGGCAATCCTCCTGGCCGACGAGCCGACGGGGAATCTCGACAGCCGGACCTCAGTCGAGATCATGAAGATCTTTCAGGACTTGAACGACCGTGGCCTCACGATCGTGATGGTCACGCACGAGAGCGACATTGCCCAGTTCGCAAGACGGGTGATCGTGTTTCGGGACGGGCGGATCCGGAAAGACGAGGCGACCGCGTTGGGCCCGCGGGCCGAAGATGTGCTGGCGACGATGCCGACCCTGGAGGATTGAGAGCGCGATCGATATCGTAGCGTCATGCCACGATTCCTCCTGTTGGTCGCCCTGGCCGCACTGACGCCGTCAGGTCCGCGCCCCATCACCTCGCACGATCTCTATCAGTTCAAGTGGGTGGCCGACCCGCGGATCTCGCCGGACGGCTCGCTTGCCGCCTACACACTCGTTCAAGTCGCCGAGAAGGGTGACAAATACGAGACGAGCTTGTGGGTCGTGGCGATGGACGGGAAGAGCGCTCCGCGGCGGCTGACCGCCGGGACCCGGGACGGCGCGCCGCGGTGGTCGCCCGATGGGCGCATGATCGCGTTCGTGCGAACGGCGACCGACACCGGCGCGGCCCAGATTTATCTCCTGTCCCTGACCGGTGGCGAGCCGCGCAAGCTGACCGATCTCGCCAAAGGTGCCGGCGCGGCGATCTGGTCGCCCGACGGCCGAACGATCGCGTTCACCAGCAGCCAGTTACCGAGCGACACGGCGCCGCCCGACAAGGATAAGAGCGACGTGCACGTGGTGACTCGGGCCGCGTATCGAGACAACGACCGCGGGTGGGATGATCCGATCCGGCACGATCATATCTGGACCGTCGATGTCGACCTGGGCGCGGACGGGCCGGCGAAAGCCCGTGCCGTGACGTCAGGGAACTACGACGAGGACGATATCCAGTGGAGCCGGGACGGGTCGCAGATCCTGTTCCTCTCCGATCGGGTGACGAGCCGTACTATGACAATCCGGACGACGACGCGTTCGCCGTGGCGAAGACGGGCGGCACGATGGCGAAGGTAATCGACATCGATGGGCCGGTTCGCAACGTCGCCATCTCGCCCGACGGCAAGACCTATGCGTTCGCCGGGTGGGTCAATCCGGCGAAACGGCAGTCGTATACCCAATCGGCGGTGTTCGTGACGACCGATGGCAAGACCGTCACGAAGCTGACGAGTGGCGAGGCCGAGGTCGGTAGCTCGGTCACGGGGGACCAGCATCCGCCGCGCGGCGGTGGTGGGAGTCCGTTACTCTGGTCAGCGGACGGCAAGAGTCTTTACATGGCGATGACCCTGCATGGTCGTTCGAACATCATGCGGATCGACGTGGGGACCAAGGCCGTGGAGCCGGTGACGACCGGGGCGCATGACGTCGTCGCCTACTCAGCGACGCCGGACGGATCGAAGTTCGCGGTGACGGTCAGCGATGGGACGCACCTCAGTGATCTCTTCGCGCTGGATCCCACATCTCACGCAATGGTCCAACTCACGCATGTGAACGACTCATTGTTCAATCAGCTGACATTGTCCACGCCCGAGCGCATCACGTACAAGAGCTTCGATGGCACCATGATCGAAGCGTGGGTCGTCAAGCCGCCGGATTTTTCACCGACGAAGAAATACCCCCTGATTTTGAACATTCACGGTGGGCCGCACGCGGCGTACGGCGAGACGTTCTTCCATGAGTTTCAGGTCATGGCCGCGCGGGGATATGTCGTGCTCGCGCCAAACCCGCGGGGAAGTACAACGTACGGCGAGTCGTTCGGGAACATCATCCAGTATCACTATCCTGGCGATGACTACAAGGACCTGATGGTCGGTGTCGATACGTTGCTCAAGAGGGGATACATCGACGAGAAGCGCCTGGGCGTGACCGGGGGCAGTGGTGGTGGGCTCCTGACGAACTGGGTCGTCACCCAGACGCACCGGTTTGCGGCGGCCGTCTCGCAGCGGTCGATCGCGGACTGGTCGGCGTGGTGGTATACGGCCGACTTCACGCTGTTCACGCCCTCGTGGTTCCGTCAGCCGCCGTTCAAGGATCCACAGGAATATGCCCAGCGGTCGCCGATCACCTACATCGCCAACGTGACCACGCCGCTCATGCTCGTCGAGGGCGAGGCGGACAGCCGCACGCCGTCGGGGTCCGGTGGTTACACGATGTTCCGGGCGCTCAAGGCCATGAAAAAGCCCACGGTGATGGTCGTGTTTCCCGGAGAGACGCACGAGCTGTCCCGGTCCGGCAAGCCGGTGCATCGCGTCGCGCGGTTGGATCACATCATGAATTGGTTCGACAAGTATCTCGAGAACAAACAGGTCGCGCAGTACGACCTGCAGTGAAAAAGCTCGATTCCTGGAAGCAGATCGCGGCGTATCTGGGCAAGGACATTCGAACGGCGCAACTGTGGGAAAAGAACGAAGGGCTGCCGATTCATCGGCTGACCCATACCGCGCGTGCGAACGTTTTTGCCTATGACACCGAGCTGGACGAGTGGGTGCGCGACCGGCACGCGCCCCCACCGGCGCGACGCCGGCGATGGCCCTGGGCCGCGGCTGGCGGCGCGCTGGTCGCGGCAGGTCTTATCGCGGTGGCGGTACTGCGTGAGCGCCCGGTGGTGGCCGTGCTGCCGTTTACCGACCTGTCCGGGAGCGGGGACCATCTCGTCGATGGCCTGACCGACGACATCATTGTCGCGCTCGGGCGAGCGGGCCAGCTCCCCGTCATTTCGCGTACATCGGCGGCGACGCTGAACGCGAGTGTCATGGTCGAAGGCACGCTCCAACGCTCCGCGCTCCACGCCCGGTCGACCCCGACGCACGGCTCGCGTATTTGACGGGTCGGTATTTCTGGGCCAAGCGCAACGAAGCCGGTCTCACCAAGGCAATCGAGTACTTCAACCAGGCGATCGCGAAAGATTCGTTGTACGCGCCGGCCTATTCGGGGCTCGCCGACTCGTACACGTTGCTGAGCGTGTGGGGCTCGCTTTCATCCCGAGACGCGTTCCCCAAGGCCGAAGTGGCCGCGCGCACCGCGCTGGCGTTGGACTCGAACTCGGCCGAGGCCTATACCCTCGCTCGCCATCGTGACGGCTCGCTGGGATTGGAATTTCGAGGGCGCGGATGCGTTCTTCCGCCGCGCCATCGCCGCCAATCCGAACTACGCGACCGCTCACCAGTGGTAGGGGAATTCCTCGGCGACCTTGTGCATGGCGATACGAGTATCGCCGAATCTCGGCGCGCCGTCGCACTCGACCCGCTGTCGGCCATCGCCGGCGGTGATTTGGCCGTCGCGTACATGCATGCGGGGAGGCCGAAAGACGCGGTGGTCGAGCTTCGGCGCGTCCTGGCGTTCCAGCCGGAAGCCGAAAGCAGGAGGCGATCGACGAAGCCGAAGCCATGCTCCATGGCGCGAAGGAGAGTGAGTTCGGGCCGTATCAGGTCGCCCAGATCTATTTCAGCGTCGGTGAGAATGAGAAGGGCTACGCGGCGCTCGAGCGCGCGTATCAGGACCATGACTGGGTCATGGTCAACCTGCTGGTCGACGAGGGGTTCGCGCCGGTGAGACGCGAACCCCGGTTTCAGTCGATGGTTCGGCGCGTCGGATTGCCTACTGTTTGATCCAGACCGTGATATCGGAGCCGGTGCCGCTATTGTCGGGCAGGGTCACGGTCAGCGTGTCATTCGACAAGACATACACGCCGTTCTGTGTCCGGGCTTTGACGCTGTCGAAGAGCGCGATCGTGCCGCGCTGATTGGCTGAGGACGTGTCAACGGCCTCATAGCTCCCGTGTGTGCTCTGGTCGTTTTGGGTAAACGAGCCACGCCAGGTGAGCGCATAGGTCGTGGTCGTGAGCGCCAGCGTGCCGCCATCGTTCGCGTCGGTATTCTGGGTGACCGTGTTCCCGTCGGTCGAATCGAACTGGAAGTACGCCAAGCTGTAGGTGCCGGTGAGATTCACGCTGTCGCCTTTTGACGCACTGCCAGGCGACTTGGGCGCGTTCGGCGAGTTGGGTGACGTCGAGGAGCTGCTGCAGGCTGCCACTATGGCCATGCAGCAGAGAAGGGCGTGTCACGCGATCCACGTCCAGTTGGTGATGTCGGGCTCGTCCTCAGTGTGCTCGTACGAGTATCGCGTGGCGTCCTTCGTCATCTGGATGAACCGGGATATGAGCTCGCTGCCCCGGTTACCGAGGCGTGACGTGCGCCGAATCGCTTCGGCCGCCAGATGGAACCGGCTCATGCTGTTCAATACGACCATGTCGAACGGCGTGGTCGTCGTGCCTTGCTCGTTGAACCCGCGCACGTGGAAGCGGCTGGGGTGTGGGCGGCCGTGGATAATCTGGTGCACGGCGCGCTGGTACCCGTGCCACGCGAACACGACGGGCTTGTCCGCCGTGAAGAGGTCGACGAACGCCTCGTCCGTCATCCCGTGGGGATGTTCGTCCGGCGAGAATAGCGTCATGAGATCGACGACGTTCACGACTCTGACGCGGAGCTCGGGCGCGAGCTTCCGGAGCCACCAGGCCGCAGCCATAGTCTCGAGCGTCGGAATGTCACCGGCGCAGCCGAGGATCACATCCGGGTCGGCGCCGCCATCCGTCGAGGCCCACTCCCACACGGACGCGCCGCGCTCGCAGTGAGCGATCGCCGCATCCATCGGCAACCATTGGAGCTGTGGCTGCTTGTCGATCACGATGAGGTTCACGTAGTGCTTCGACCGAAAGCAGTGGTCGGCCACCGAGAGCAGGCAATTCGCATCGGGCGGCAGGTAGATGCGCGATACCGTGCCGCGCTTGGAGAGCATGACGTCGATGAGGCCGGGCCCTTGATGGCTGAACCCATTATGGTCGTTGCGCCATGCGGTCGACGTCAGGAGGATGTTGAGCGAGGGTACCGGCGCACGCCACGCGAGGTCATTCGCCGCCTCGAGCCATTTTGTGTGCTGCACGGTCATGGAGGCCGAGACCATTGCGAACGCCTCGTAGGTCACGTAGAGGCCATGGCGTCCGGTCAGGAGATAGCCCTCGAGCCAGCCTTCGCAGAGGTGCTCACTCAGCACCTCCATCACGCGACCCGTGGGGCTCACGTGGTCATCGATGTCGAGGATCGGGCCGACGAAACAGCGATTCTCGACCTCGAACACTGCGCTGAGGCGATTCGAGTTCGTTTCGTCCGGGCAGGTCAGACGAAAATTCTTCGGGTTGCGGACGAAAATATCCCGGATCAGTGCGCCGAGTTGCCGCGTGGATTCGCGTTTGATCGTCGCTCGTGTGGTCACGTCGATCGCGTACGTTCTGAAGTTGGGGAGGTCGAGCGCCTTGGTGAGCCGGCCGCCGTTCGCGTGCGGGTTGGCGCCCATCCGGCGATCCCCCTTGGGGGCGAGCGCCGCCAAATCGGCATTGAGCGCGCCCGATTCGTCGAACAGGGTCTCGGGCTCGTAGCTCCGCATCCACTCTTCCAGCATCCGGAGTTGCTCGGCATCGGTGCGCACATCAGGTAATGGGACTTGGTGCGCGCGGAACGTGCCTTCTATTGGAAGGCCATGGAGTTCCTTCGGGCCTGTCCATCCTTTCGGCGTGCGCAATATGATCGCGGGTCGATTGCGGAGACCTGCAAGGCACGCATCGAGCGTGGCCGCAAATTCTCCATGGAGACGCATTGGGTCGTCGCCCTCGACGAGGTGCACCTCATAGCCTTCAGCCTCCAGGATGCGGCGCAGATCCTCGTCTTTCGCGCGGCCAAAGACCGTGGGCCCACTGATCTTGTACCCGTTCAAGTGAAGGATGGGCAGCACGGCCCCGTCGCGATCCGGGTTCAGGAACCGGATGCTCTTCCATGAGCCAGCGAGCGGCCCGGTCTCGGCCTCACCGTCGCCGACGACCGCGACGACGAGCAGCCCTGGATTGTCGAACGCCGCGCCGTACGCGTGCGCGAGCACGTAGCCAAGCTCCCCGCCTTCATGGATCGACCCGGGCGTCGGCACGCTGACGTGGCTCGGGATCCCGCCCGGCGTCGAGAACTGCCGGAAGAGCCGACAGAGCCCGTCCGTGTCGCGCGTGATGGTCGGGTAGATCTCCGAGTAGGTACCCTCCAGATACACGTTCGCGACGATCGCCGGGCCGCCGTGGCCAGGGCCGGCGAGGTAGATCGCGTCGACGTCGCGCTCCGTGATGAGCCGGTTGACGTGCGCGTAGATGAAGCTCAGACCCGGTGACGTACCCCAGTGGCCCAGGAGCCGAGGCTTGATGTGCTCCGGTCGGAGCGGCTCGCGGAGCAGGGGATTGTCCTTGAGGTAGATCTGGCCGATGGTGAGATAGTTCGCGGCTTGCCAGTACCGGTGGAGTTGACCCCATGGAGCGCTTACGGCGCTCGACACGCTGACGTCGAACTCGAACGTGGCGTTGTGGCTCATAATGGACTTTAGCAGGTCCTGGTAACGGCAGCCTACACGTAGCGGCCTGTACCTATTAGGTTCGTCGCCGACCGATCTCAGCCACGAGGCTATTGTTTTGCGACGTATCGCCGCGCAGTGTGCCGGACTCGCCAGCCGTTGCCGGTAGCGTCGGACTCGTTCAACCCGCACCCGTCGAACCTACCGCTCAATGGCTCGCGCGTTGTACGCCGTCATCGGTGACCCGATCGTCGAGGTCGACACCCCCGCACTGATCATCGACCTCGACGCGCTCGAGCACAATATCCAGCAGATGGCGGACTACGCGGCGCGAGCGGGCGTCGCGCTGCGGCCACATGCGAAAGCGCACAAATGCGCCGAGATCGCGCTCCGCCAGATATCGCACGGCGCCGTCGGTGTGTGCGCGCAGAAAGTGAGCGAAGCGGAGGCGCTGGTCGACGCTGGCGTGCGCAATGTGCTCATCAGCAACGAGATCGTTGCGCCGCGGAAACTCGAGCGGCTCGCGGCGCTGGCTCGACGGGCGACCATCTCGACGTGCGTGGATGATGAGTCGATCGTCCCGCGGTTCGACGCCGCGGCCGCGAATGCCGGTGTCACGCTGGATATCCTCGTCGAGGTCGATGTCGGCGGCGCGCGATGTGGTCAGGCGCCAGGAGAGCCAGCCGCACGCCTCGCGAGGCGCGTGGCCTCATCGAGCCACCTGCGGTTCGCGGGCCTGCAGGGATACCAGGGGCGGGCGCAGCACCTTCGCTCCGAAACCGAGCGCCGTCAGGCCATCGAGATCGGCGTCGCTGCGATTCGGACGACGATCGAGGCCTTGCGCCGCGACGGCATCTCGTGTGACACCGTGACTGGCAGTGGAACAGGGACCTATCCGTTAGAGTCCTTGAGTGGTGTGTACACCGAGGTCCAACCAGGTTCGTATGTGCTCATGGATGCCGACTATGGCCGCAACGCACCGCGGCCTGATTTTCAGAATAGCCTCTTCGTCTATACCCAGGTGATGAGCGCCACCGGCCGTGGGCATTCGGTGGTCGATGCGGGACTCAAGGCGATGTCGTTCGACGAGGGGATGCCGTTGGTGGCTGATTATCCGGGCATCGCCTATACCCGGGTATCCGACGAGCACGGAACGCTCGACGGCGAGATCCCGCTCGGGACGAAGCTGCGACTTATTCCGGGGCATTGCGATCCGACCGTGAATCTCTATGACTGGTGCGTCGCGGTACGCAACGATCGGGTCGAAGCCTTGTGGCCGATCGTGGCGCGCGGGGCTATCCTCTGACGATCGTCACGTGCGTCGCCCGTGACGAAGCGACGTGCGATTGCACACGGTAGCCCAGCGCCGGCAAGTCGATCCCTGAGAGCAGCGGCTCGCCGGAGCCCAACAGCACTGGCGCGCAGGCGACGTGCATCTGGTCGATGAGTCCGGCGCGGAGATACTGCCGGATGGTCGACGCTCCGCCGCCTACGCGCACGTCCTTTCCCTGCGCGGCATCACGGGCCCGGCGCAATGCGTCCTCGATGCCATCGGTGATGAAGTAGAACGTCGTACCGCCATCCATGACGAGTGGCGCACGCTCGTGGTGCGTGAGCACGAACACCGGCACGTGATACGGTGGCGATTTGCCCCACCATCCTTTCCAAGAATCGTCGGGCCACCTTCCACGCACGGGCCCGAACATGTTGCGACCCAGGATCCAGGCGCCGATGTTCTCGAACCCTTTCACGGCATAGTCGTGATCGATGCCGGTCTCGCCGCCGGTCCCGCCGCCGGACTTGCCGTGCATCTCGTTCCAGTACCGGGTCGCGAAGAACCACTCGAACAGCGCCTGGCCACCGACGCCGAGTGGGTTGTCGAGGCTCTGGTTGGGGCCGGCGCTATAGCCGTCGAGCGACATGCTGATGCTGTGGACGCGCAGTTTGGACATAGGGCCGTATAGTGGCCGATCGTCGCGCGCCGCGCTATTGTCTTGCATGCGCATGAGTCTTCTTCTCTGCTTGGTGCTCGCGGCCTGCGGCGGCGAGCGCCAGGCGGAATCCACGCCGGCGCCGCCGACATCCGGATCAGCCATGACATTCGCGCCATCACTCGGCGTCGACCTCAAGTCGATGACCACGACCCCATCGGGGCTCGCGTACAAAGACGAGAGGGTTGGGGGCGGCCCGGTGGCCAAGGCCGGGCAAACGGCATCGGTCCAGTATACGGGCTGGCTGCCGGACGGCACGAAGTTCGACTCGAGCCGCGATCGCAATGAGCCGTTCGAGTTCCCGCTTGGCGCCGGTCGGGTCATCAAAGGCTGGGACGAAGGCGTGGCCGGAATGCATGTCGGCGGCCGGCGGCAACTCGTGATTCCGCCGAGCTTGGCCTATGGAGAGCGTGGCGCGGGTGGGGTCATTCCGCCGAACGCGACGCTCGTCTTCGACGTGGAGCTCTTGGGGGTCAAGTGACAGTCACGCGACGAGACTTTGCGGCGGCGGCCGGCTTGGGGTTAGTCGGCGCGCTGTTACCGGGCGAGCGCCGCATGACGCTCGCCGATCGCATCATGGCCGAGCCAGCGGAGCCGATTCCGCCGTTCACGTTCAAGATCGAGCAGCAGGTCGGCAAGATCGCCGCGGGTGGATATGCGCGCGAGGCGACCGTCAAGGAGTTCGCGCTCTCCGAAGGACTCGCGGGCGTTTCGATGTACCTCAAGCCCGGCGGCTTGCGAGAGCTGCATTGGCACGCGCTCGCGGCCGAGTGGGCGTTCATGGACCGGGGGCGGTGTCGGATCACGGTGTTCGATCCGGATGGACACAACGAGGTTGTCGACCTGGGGCCTGGCGACATCTGGTACTTCCCGCGTGGGTACGGGCACTCGCTGCAGGGACTCGGGCCGGAAGAGACCCATTTCGTTCTTATTTTCGACAGCGGGCATTTCTCCGAGTACGGGACGTTCAGCATCACGGACTGGATGGGGCTCACCACGCCGAACGTGTTGTCGCAGAACTTCTCGACCCCTCAGGCGACGTTCGCGAACATTCCGAAGAAAGAGGTCTACATCGCGCAGGGCCGTGTGCCGGCCCCATTGCCGAGCGATCCGGCGCCGGGCACCGAGCGTGTCGGGTCCGAGACACACCGCTACCGTCTGATGGCCCAAGCGCCGCACGAGTTCCCGGGCGGCACGATTCGCCTCGCTTCGTCGGTTGAGTTCCCGGTCTCGCGGACGTTCACCGGGGCGTACATGACGCTCAAGCCCGGTGCGCTGCGCGCGATGCATTGGCATCCGAATGCCGACGAGTGGCAGTACTACCTGTCCGGGCGCGTGCGCGTGACGCTGTTCGGCTCGAGCGGGCGCTCACGTACCGAGGAAGTCGGGCCCGGCGAGGTCGTGTACATCCCACGCGGCTTCGGGCATCACCTGGAGAGCCTGGGACCAGACGAAGCGCGCCTCGTGCTCGGGTTCAACTCCGGCATCTATCAAGAGTCGAGTTTGGCCCAGTGGCTCGCGACGGTGCCGCCGGAGATCGTCACCGACAACACCGGGATACCCGAGTCAACGGTCGCCGGCTTCTCTCGAAGCACGCCCGGGATTATCGCCTCGCGCTGAGGTCATTCCACCCGGATCGCGATCAGCGGGTCCGCCCGTGCAGCGCGGAGCGCGGGAACGAGTGAGGCGAGGATCCCCGCGCTCGCCAGGGCGAGGATCGCGCTGAGCCAGCTGAGCCCATCGATTGGGCTCACGCCGTAGAGGATGTCGCGCAACACCCGCGTGAGCGCGAATCCGCCGAGCATCCCGAGCACCAGACCAGAGCCGATCATCATCAGGCCGCGGCGCGTGACGAGATTCAGCAGGCCCGTCCCGGTGCTGCCGAGGGCGCGGCGGATGCCGAGCTCGCGCATGCGCTGCTCGACGGCGTAACTCAGGACGCCGTAGACACCCGCGACCGCAAGCGCTAGGGCGACGGCGGCGAAGATCCCCAAGAGGGTCAGGTAGAATCGCGGCGTGCCCATACTGAGAGCGATGACATCCGGCATCGCTCGGATGTCGCTCACGGCAGCTTCCGGGTCGATCCCGCGGATCGCGGCGCGCACCGCCGGCGCGACGGCCGTCGGGTCCATGGACTTCACGCGGACCATGAAGGGGAAGTACGTATTGCCGTACGCTGTCTGTGCATATGTGTAATACGCCTCCGGCACCGGCGCCTCGAACGGGCCGGCATTCCGGATGTCGCTGACTTCTCCGACGATCGTGGTCATCGCCGAATCGGATACGCAGACATTGCACGCGAAGCGCTTGCCGACGGGATTCTGCCCGGGGAAGTCGCGCTTGGCCAGCGCCTCGTTGACGACCACGACGCTGGGCACACCCGCTCGGGCATCGTCGTCGTCACGCAGCAGTCGGCCGGCGATGAGATGCTGGCGCGTCACCTGGAAGAACGACGGTGACACGACGCGGTAGTCGACGAGCGGAAGCTTCTCCGGCTCGGTGGAGGTTACGCCCTCGTAGCGAACGTTGAAGTTGTTGCCCCAATTCTCGTAGGGCATCGTCTGGATGGCCGAGGCGGCGCCGACTCCCGGCAGATGCTCGATGGCGGCCAATGCCGGAACGAGGAAGCGTCGGATCGCGCTGGTGTCCTTGTCGTACTTCTGCCCCGGGATGGCCACGTGCATCGTGAGCACGGGCCGCGGGTCGAATCCCGGATCACGACGCGTCAGCCCCACGAATCCGCGGAGCACCAGCGCGGCGCCGACGAGGAGCACGAGCGAGAGGCCGACCTCGACGATCACGAGCGTGGAGAGCGCGCGTTGCTCACGGCGGCCGCCGCTCGCGCCACGCGAGCCGGCGAGCGCTTCCTGCGGATGAATCGACGCCGTCCTCCAGGCAGGCAGCGCGCCGCAGAGGAGGGCGACCAGGAGCGAGAGACCGATGGCGAAGGCGACGATGCGGAGATCGATCGACAGGCCACGCAGGGGTTCGATCTGGTCGGCCGCGAGTGAGCCTATCGTGCGGACGCCGATCCACGCCAGCCCCAGGCCGAGGGCGGCGCCGACGCCGGTCAGGAGGAGGCTTTCGAGGAGCACCGGGCGCATGACGGCCCAGCGGCTGCCGCCCAGCGCGGTGCGCACCGCCATCTCGCGCCGACGACCGAGCCCGCGCGCGAGCAGCAGGCTCGCGACGTTGGTCGCGGCAATGAGTAGCACGCCGACGACGGCGCCGAACAACATCAAGAGCGGCGTGCGCACCGTGCGCACGCCCTCGGCTTGCATCGGCACGGCGCGCATGTCTTCGCCCGACATGCCGGGGTGCTCTTCGATCATTCGCGTGACGATCGCGTGCAGTTCGTGATTCGCGGATTCGAAGGTGGCGCCGGGGGCGAGTCGCGCGGCCATCTCGAGGTAGTTGGTGCCGCGCGAGGCGGCCTCTTGGGGCGAGAACCGTATGGGGAGCCAGACATCGCCGCGGATCGGATTTTGGCCTTCGGGCACGAAGAAGCCGCGCGGCAGCACCCCAATGACGGTGGTCGGCGTCCCATCGAGCCGCACCGGTCGGCCAATGATCCGAGGATCGGCGCCGAAGTCACGCTTCCAGAGCTCATCGCTCAGCACGACGATCGGGTCCCCTCCGGCCGAGTCATCCGCCACGGTGATCAGACGGCCGCGCGCGCCGACGACCCCGAGGAGGGGAAACAAGTTGCCGGTGACGTGCACCGTATGCACCTGTTCCGCGCGATCGCCGACGTCCAAGAGTGCCACGCCGAAATTCTGGATCGCGGCCAGGGCGCTCAGCTGGCGAGTCGCGCGGGCGGCGTCGAGGTATTTCGCCGGAGCGGTCGGCCAGTCATTCGCTTGCGGAGCCGTGCGATAGATCGTGAGGAGGCGGTCTGGAGCGCGGAACGGCAGCGGTCGGACGAGGGCGCGGTCGATCGCGCTGGCAATCGCTGTAGTAGCACCCAACCCCAGGGTCAGGCACAAAATGGCGGAGCCGGTGACGGTCGGAGTCCGCAGGAGTCCGCGAGCGGCGTTACGGATGTCGGTGCGCATCGGGCCGTTGGACAGCCCAATGCGCGGAATGGTTGCGTCGGGTCAGGTCCGGGGCATCATCCCGTCTGTCGTCGCCGGCACCTCGTCAGTGGCCCAGACTTCGGCCCAGGTTGGCGCGAACGGATAGATGTGCACCATCCAGCCGAAGACCTGGGGATAGAAGCGACCCTTGGCGGCGTCGCATGCCTCCTTGCTGGCGATCGAGCCCTTGAACCCGAACAACCGCGTGCCGGCCGCATCCTTCTCGGCCCAGCGGGCCTTGGACCATACCGGCTTTGGAATGCAAAAGTTCGTGTGCGCGTGCCACGTAGCGACGCTCAGCGGAAGGCGCGCGTTCAGCTCATCGGGCGTAGCGTTTTTCGCCGCGATATACATCGCGCCTACCAGCTTGTAGGTCGAGTCGTTGACCTTCTGGTAAAGGAGCGAGCCGGGATGCGCGGGGTCGAACTGCGCGACGCCGGCGCGGGCGATCGTTCGATTCGTGAAATGGTAGACCGTTTGTGGGATCTTCGGCAGGAAGATCTTGTACCCATCGGCGAGCGCGCGATGGTAATCCTGGTACGGCGCGAGTGCCGCGCGGAGCGTCGCGAGCACTTGGGCCGCGCGGGTGGAGTCACCAGGCGCGGCGGGCTGGTGGGGCGTCATGCGCATGTGGTGCATGTCCATGTGCATGTCCGACCCACCATCGCCCTGCGCATACGCCGGCGCTGAGAGCGCCAGACCGAGGATCGCGATGCGGAGCGTCTGCATGCCAGTCAGACGCTCGAGACCTCGGTGTGTGTTAACCGAGTGTCAGCTCGGCATGTGGTAGAAGAACTCCTCGTGCACGACCTTGCCGTCGGCGACGCGATAGAGCGCGGTCTCATCGAGCGTCATGCGCTGCCCGGCCATGGGGCCGTCCTTCGGCGTGACGTCGTACTTGAACTGCACGATGAACCGATCGCCGTGCGGATACGGCCCGCTGATCTCGCGACTATGGATCTCGTTGCCGGAATGGAATTGCTGGTCTTTGCCAAGCACGTCGGCCAAGCCTTCGACGCGCTTGGGCATCTGCGGGGGGAAGTCGACCGCTTCGATGCTGACGATCTCCGGGGCGTAGAGCGTCTCGATAGCTTGGCGCTCCTTGCCCTGGCGGCAGAGATCGACGAGCTGGGTACCGACGGTCATCGTGTCGCTGATGGTGATTTCACTCATACCGGGCTCCTTGAGTTGATCTTGAATCCTACACGTACACCATTCTCGAACAAACCTGGTGGCAGGGTCCAGCGGAGGAATGGAAACAGTTTGGCCTCAGTCGTGACCGTATTCCGTACCTGGCGAGCGAGCTCGTGCTTCGCTAGTTCCCGCCGAAGGTCTCGGTGAAGTGATAGGTCGCCCGCACCGGCCGACAGTGCTCGAGCGCGGGTGAGAACCGCCAGCCCGGGATGACGCTTTTCACCGCCGCCGCAAAGTCCTCGTTCGGCGCGCTCGTGATGTGAAGCGTGGCCGGATCGACGCGACCCGTCGAGTCGATCTCGAACTCCGCGATGACCGGCACCGTGCCCCCGACCACGCGATATCCACTCGGCCAATGCGGCTGCTCGTTCGAGCCCCAAGGCTGCGGGAGTTGGCGATCCGCCGACGCATAGACCGAGTCCATGTATGACGCGAGGTCACCGAACATGATCACGAACACGACCGAGTCTCCCGCATAGCTGGCGGGCAGCGGCGGAATCTTGTGCCCGACGGCCGCGAGCGCCAACGCGCGGGCCGCGAGCAGATCGAAGTCCTTGTCGCCGGATGAGCGAAGCACGTGGTATGTCTTGACCGCGCTGTCACGGCGCAGCGTGAACGTGAGGTCCGTGCGCTCGTGCCGGTACTTCGGTCGCGACCATTGTCCCGCGATCGAATCGAACACGCCCCTGGCCCAAGTGGGATCGAGCGGTGCGGTGGGTCGATACCGAAAGGCCATCGACACGGTGGTCTTCTGCGAGGCCGGGTGCTTCTTGCACGCCACGGCCGCCGTGTCTTGCGCGGCGGCCGTGGTCGCGACGAGCAGCAAGGCGCAGTATCTCACGCCTCAACGATATCGCTGTCTCGCTCCCTTCGCTTGGACGACGTGCGTCGTCACGTGGGACCCATTGATCGGAAGCCCGGCCGGCGTGGGGTTGAACGCGAGCGAGTACCCGTACGCCGTCCCGTTGGGGCTCGTGACCGTGATGTCCGACTGCCGGTTGCCACTCAAGTTCGCCGCGGGATACCGAACGGCGGAGCCTCCGCCATTCGCGCCGCTCAACCCGAGCCAGAGGTTGCCGTCTGCGTCGAACGCGATCGCGCCAAAGATGATGCCAGTGTTGTCCTGGGCGATGGATTCGCCGAGCGACACCACCGGAGTCGGGGTGGAGTTCGACGCGAGATTCGCGAGCTGGCTCGCGCTGAACTCGAGCACAGAGTCGGCGTACTGCGTCGTATAGACCGTGTCACCGGGCAGTTGCGCTTGGTAGGTCACGCTGACAGATACCCACAGATTCCCGTGGGCATCGAAGGCGACGTAGTTGTACGTCGCGCTGGACGTGCCGGCCGAATCAGTCAGGACGTGGCTCGGAGCGGATGCGGTGCTGCCGGTGGTGGCCGCGGCTAGTTGCGCCGCCGTGTACTCGATGACCGAGGCGGAGTTGGCGACCCAGAGGTTGCCGGACGTGTCGAACGCCAGGCCACCGGCCTGCTGCGCATCGCCGATCGTGTACCTGGGTGTCATGCCGCCAGCCGAGCCGGCGCCGAGTTGCGTCGCCGATACCCCGTAGATCGCCGTGGTCGTTGACATCCACAACGTGCCGTGCGAGTCGAAGGCCAGCGCGCTGATGTCGCCGATGGTGGTGAACGACACGGTGACAGCCGGTTTCGCCGGGCTGCAGGCGCCAGCGAGCTGGCTCGCGGTCCACATGATGAGGGTGTCGGCGCTGCTGTACGTTCTCGCCGTCCACAGGTTCCCATTGGCGTCGAAGGCTTCCGGGCCCAGGCCGCCCGAGATCGAGCCGTAGTAGCCGGGGCAGCTGTCCGCTGGCGTCGGGCTGCCGGACTGGGCGAGCTGCGCGGCGCTGAGCAGGTATTGGCCGTCGACCCACAGGCCAATCGCGCTGGCCGTGATCTGGCAGCTCACGACGAAATTGGCGGTGACGGCGCCGAGGACGGTGAGCCCGCTGTAGGCCACGGGCGCGGGCGCGGTGCAACCGGCGGGGAGCCCGCTCAGCGTCACGGTGCCACTGCTCGGCGACGCGGGAACCATGGGGTCGGCGTAGGACCCGCTCGCGTCGCTCGTCACGGTCGGCAGGGCGTGGCCGCCGGTCGGCGTGACGGTGATGATCGCGCCGGCGATCGTCCCGCCGGCCGTCGTCGAGATGACGCCGTCGACGGTGCCGGTCGTGATGCCGCACTGAATGGTGATGTTGACGGTGATGGTGCCCAGGGAAGGGGGCATCGAGTACCCGCTACCGCCCGTCTCGCAGCCGGAGGGCACCCCGCTGACGGCGACGGAGCCCGGGCCGAACGGGACGCTGTTGATCGTGTACTGGCCGTTGCGGTTGGAGACGGTGCTCTGGCCGGAGCCGAGCTGAGGTCGGTCGGTGAGAGTGACGCCGCCGACGGCGCCGGTGTTCGAGCCGACCGTGCCGGTGATGGTGCCGGAGGTCGCGGCGGTCAGGTTGTCGTTCGGGTTGTAGCAGGCGAGCGAGGCGAGGGCGATAAGGGTCCCAAAGAAGAGGGGGCGCATGAGGAGTATCCCGTGAGGGTATACCTGCACTCGTCGAGTTGGTGTGTCGCCGGCCTCCTAATGGGAGTCGGCGCCACCAGCCTTCATCGACGACGGTTGTGTACGGGATGACGTTGAGCGCACTCGGGTGTTAAACGTTATGCGATTGACAATTATTGCAAATAACATAATGTTGATCAGCATATGAAGAACCCGTTCGAGTTCGGCCGGGAGCTGGACGCCGAGGAGCTCGTCGATCGCGACGACGAGGTGCGGTCGGTCGTGGCGACCGTCATGGATGCCAGCAAGCTCTTCCTGATCGGCCCTCGTCGGTATGGAAAGACCTCGATCCTCCATGTGGCGAGCGAGCGGGCCACGCGGGGTGGCGCACTCGTGCTCCGCTACAACGCCGAGGCGTTTCCGACGCTGGAGCAGCTGGCCGCCCGGATCGTGGCCGACACGGCGTCGCAGCTGACCTCGACGATGGAAAAGGCGACGCAAGCCATGACGTCCTTCTTCGCGCGAGTCCGCCCCACGGCCTCGTTCGACAGTGTGCGCCACACCTGGTCAGTCACCTTCGGTCGCGGTCCGGATCAGCCGGTCGGCGTGCCCCTTTTGGCCGAGGTCCTGGATGGAGCGGATCGCGCGGCGGGGAAGGCCGAGCGTCCGGTGGGGATCCTGTTCGACGAGTTCCAGCATATCGTCGAGGAGGGAGGCGCCGAGGCGGAAGGGCAGATTCGTGCGGCTGTACAGCAGCATCGGCACATCGGCTACGTCTTCGCCGGGTCCGATACGCGCCTCCTGGCCGACATGACCAGCGCGCCGAACCGACCCTTCTACAAGCTGGGGTTTGTGCGCACGGTCGGACCCGTGCCGCGCCACGAGTTCGCGCAGTTTCTCGAGCGGGGGTTTCTCAAAGGGGGCATCGCCATCGGGCAGGGGGCAATCGACACGATCCTCGACGTCTCGGAGGAGGTGCCATACAACGTCCAGCTCTTGGCGCACGCGTGCTGGGAGACGTGTCGGGAGGACGGCAGTCGTCGCCCGGCACCGCTCACGCCGGAGCGCGTCCACGCCGTGGCGCGCGTGGCGGCACTGCGCAACGATCCCTTGTACACGCAGCTCTGGACGAGCCTTCCCGTCACCCAGCGCAAGGCCTTGTTGGCGCTGGTACGCGAGCGAGGGCAGGGCATGTCCTCGGCCGACGTGGCCCAGCGCTACGACATCCCGGTCGCCTCGATGCAGACCGCGCTGCGGGCGTTGGAGCAGAAGACCATCGTGCGCGAGGAGCACCTGCGCGGCATGACGCGGCTCCGCCTCGAGGACCCGCTCTTCGCGACTTGGCTGGCGGTAGTTGTGCCGGTGTGAGCGACGCGTCACCTTAGCGCACTATGGCAGTGAAAAAGAAACGCCCGGCGACCAAGCGCGGCCGCGGCAAGCTCGCCCCTGACGCCAAGGCGCGGGGACTCGATGCGTCCCAAGTCGCGATCCCTCTCGACAGCGCGGAGATCGCCGACCTGGCGACGCTCGTTCGCGACGCCGGCGGCGCGCCCATCGGCGCGTACCACGAGCCGCTCGGCGGCCGCCCACTCCTCGTCGCCTCGTTGCCGCTCGGCGCGGTTCAACCGACGCCGTTCCAGCGCGACCTGTCACCGACTCATGCGAAGCGGTTGGCGCAAAAGATCGACGAGACGTCGGCGTTCCTGGATCCGCTGATTGTCGTGCGCGGCGACGATGGCCGACTCTGGACCCCGAACGGCCGACACCGCCTGGCGGCCGGCAAAAAGCTCGGCATGCGCCAGATCACCGCGTTGATCTCGCCCGACGAGTCCCTCGCCTATCGCATCCTCGCCCTCAACACCGAGAAGGCGCACAACCTCAAGGATCGCAGCCTCGAGGTCATCCGCATGGCGCGCAGCCTCGCCAAGCGCGAACCCAAGGCTCCGGAGTCCCGGTTCGCGGCCGAGTTCGAGAGCCCTGAGCTGCTGACGCTGGGCATCGTGTACGAGGACACGTCGAAGTTCGCCGGGGGCGCCTACAGTTCGTTCCTCAAGAAGGTCGATCGTTTCGGCGATCGTGCGCTCGCCGCGAGTCTCCGGGACCGGGAGGGTTATGCGGCCCGCCTCCAGGAGATCGATTCCGAGGTCAAGCGCATCATCGCCGCGCTCCAGAAGCGCGGCTTCAAGTCCCCATACCTGCGCAACTACGTCGTCGCCCGGATCAATCCGGTGCGGTGGCACAAGGTGAAGAAGGGCGACACGAAACCGCCGATGCCGCTCGCGCAGGCGCTCACGCGCATGACGGCCGCGGCCAAAGCGTTCAAGCTCGATTCGGTGTCGAGCAAGGACCTGGCCTGGGTCGCCGTCGGCGCCAGCGCTCAGGAGTAGCGTCATGTTGCCGACAATGGTGGCCACGCTGGCCGCATTCGTTGGGTCGCTCAGGGGCGGCCCTATCACGATGACGCCGTGTTCGCTGCCCGGCGTGCCGGTGCCCGCGAAGTGCGGCACCATGACGGTGCTCGAAAATCGCGCCGCCGGTAGCGGGCGCTCGATCCACCTGCGCGTAGCGGTCATCCCGGCAGCTGAGTCGCCGCGCGAGCCGGATGCGGTGACGTACTTCGACGGCGGGCCGGGCGAAGCGGCGATCAACAGCGCTGGCTTCGTGTTTCACCTGCTATCTCCGCTCCACCGGCGGCACGACATTCTGCTGGTGGATCAGCGCGGGACGGGGGAGTCGTCGCCGCTCACGTGTCACGCGTTCGGTGACGGCGACTCATTGCAGCGGTGGCTCGGCTCCTTCTTGCCCCTGGACGCCGTCAAGCGGTGCGCCGCGAATCTCTCGGCCAACGCCGACCTGACCGTCTACACGACGAACAACCACGTGGATGACGTGGACGACGTCCGCGCGGCGCTCGGCTACCCGATGCTCGACATCACGGGCATCTCCTATGGCTCGCGCGCGGCGCTGACCTATCTCAAGCGCCACGGTGATCACGTACGGTCGATGGTGATCCAAGGGATCGCGCCGACCTCGGATGCGATACCGGAGACCTTTGCCGCCGATGCCCAGCGGGCATTGGATGCGGTGTTCGCCGAGTGTGCCGCGGCACCCGCGTGTCGCACGGCGTTCCCGCGGCTCGCGGACGAGATGCGCGCTCTCGTTGCCCAGCTCCAAACGACGCCGGCGCAAGTGACGGTCGTCCACCCGGTCACCGGGGAGATCGTGACGGTCACGCTCAACCGCGATCTCTTGGCGGAAGCGATCCGCTACATGCTGTACTCGTCGAGCAGCGCGAGCTGGGTCCCTGCGGTCGTGCACGCCGCCGCTGCCGGCAATCTCACGCCGGTGGCCGAGCGGGCGGTGCTTTTTCGCTACCAGCTTCTGGGGACGGGTACGACGGGCCTCTATCTGGCGATTACCTGCGACGAGGATCTCCCATTCGTCGACGTGGCGAAAAGCACCGAGCTGGGACGGAGCACGTTTCTCGGCAACTATCGGCTCCGGGATCAGTCGGCGGCCTGCAACGTCTGGCCGCACGTCGCGGTCGACCAGCGCTTCCAGGAGCCGACCCGCTCGGCCGTGCCGTCGCTCGTGTTCTCTGGCCAGTGGGATCCGGTGACGCCCCCCGCGAACGGCGCGTTGGCGGCGCAGACGCTGAGCCGCTCGCGGCACATCGTGATTCCGAGCGGCGGGCACGGGTACGACGGACTCACCGGGGTCGACTGCGTCGGCGCGCTTTGGGTGCGATTCATCGAGAAGCCGGATCCCAACGCGCTCGACACGAGCTGTCTCGCGGGGATTCATCGGCCGGCGTTTCCGACGGCGCTCGCCTGGGACCATGCGATCGCGCTGGACTCCGCTGCGCTCGGCCGGTTCGCGGGTCGCTTTCATGGGGCAACGACGCGCCTGGAGCACGGCGCGCTGCTGGCGAGTTTCGACGGCGAGGATCCGTCGATCTTGGTCCCGATCGCGCCGACGCGGTTCTGGGTGCTCGGGGACATCGACGAGACCGTGAGCTTCAAGGGCGATGGCGGCGCGCCAACGGCGCTCGTGGTCGAACACGAGGGCCGACCCGTGCGCACGCTGCCCGCGGCGCGCTAGGGCTCGGCCACCACGCGCTCCGCGTCGGGGGCTCCGGAGTAGCTCCGGCGCCCCGTGGTCGTCATCGGGACGTGCGTGCCGGTCTGGTGGTTCTCGTGGGAGCGACGCTCGCCTGTCGGGGCGGTGGCGAGGGCTCGATCGTGATCGGAGCTGCCGGCCCGTGGAGCGACCCGGTGCCGTCGCTCGGCACCCGGCAGGGGATCGTGCTCGCCGTAGACGAGATCAACGGGGCCGGCGGCGTCCGAGGGCGGCCGCTCGCCGTCCGATGGTGTGACGATTCCGGCACTGGGATGCACGCGGCGGTCGTGGCCGAGTCGCTGACCGCCGACCCCGCCGTCGTCGCCGTGATCGGTCACATCACGTCGACCGCCTCGCTCGCTGCAGCGACGGTGTACGATGGCCATCTAGTGGCAGTCTCGTCCCAGGCGACGTCGCCGGACTTGAGCGGATTGTCGTCATGGGTATTCCGGGTGTCGGGCAGCGACTCGATAACCGGCGACGGCTTGGCGGCATTCGCGCTGTCCCGCGGTGCCCGACGCGCCGCGGTGTTGTACGAGAACGACGCGTACGGCCGCGGCCTCTCGCGCGCCTTCCGGCGGAGCTTTACGGCGGGCGCGGGAACGGTGGTGACTATCGAGCCGATTCCGTCGCAAGCGACGACATACGAGCCGTACGTCACCTATCTCGGGCGGCTTGCGCCCGACCTGGTATTCGTGGCGGGCCTCCAGGGATCTGGCGTACCACTCTTGCGCGAAGCCCGCCGCCAGCATTTCACCGCGCCATTCTTGAGCGGCGACGGCTGGAGCGGCGTCACAGCCGACACGGCCGCCTCAGAGGGCGTGTACGTCGCCGTGCCATTCGTGGCGAGCGAACCAGGAGCCGCCGTCGCTCGATTCGTCGCGGCATTCCAAGCCCGCTACCACGAAGCACCGGCGGATGACGGAGCGCTGGCCTACGATGCCGTGTACCTGCTCGCCGGAGCAATTCGTTCAGCCGGCGCGACCCGCTCGGCGATCCGCTCGGCGCTCGCCAGTCTCACGACCGCGCGTGCGTATCAGGGAGTGACGGGACCGATCGCATTCGACGCCGCGGGCGATCGCGCCGGCCGTTCGTTCGTGGTGACGCGCGTGCATCGGGGCGAGTTGCAGCCCTGGACGCGGTGACTGAATCGGCACGCGACGTGGGTGGGGAATGGGCGGCCCGCGACTGGTCATCGACGGCATCTTTCAACTGAGCCTCCTCGAGGGCCTCGCTAGCGTGGAAATACTCACGGAACGCGGAGTCCATCCATCAGCATCCGCCACACGTCGTCGAACGCCGCGTCGATGCCCGCGTCGGCCCACTCGTCCGCATGCGCCGGATGGTGGAACCGTGAGGTCGCCAGCAGCACCGCGCGCCCAGCCGCGCTAGGATCGACGGGGCGGAACGAGCCTTCGTCCACGCCCGCGCGAATGATCGTCGCGGCGAGCGCGATCAACTCGTCGACGTGCGGCTTGGCGACGGATCGGAGATCGGCCGCCAGCGCGCGGAATGCCGCGAAGAGCTCGGGGCCTCAGCCGCGCGGCGACGTTTGATCGCGATGAGAGTGTCGAAGAGGCGGCGGAGCCGTTCCGGTGCAGGGCCCGGCTGGGCGGCGATGGCCCTGAGCGGGGGCATGGTCGCCTCGAATCCTGATGGGGTGGCGGCATGGCGTTTATTCGTGCCGGTCGGGATGGGTGACAGGTCATCGTGGTTCCCGAATGCGGCCGATCATGGCGGCCCAGGCGACCCGGCGGAAATGCGCGACATTCCACGTGTAGACTGTTTCGACACGAGCGCGCTCCGCAGCCTTGAGAATAAGCGCGTCGTACACCTGGCCACTCCGGACGCCTAGCTCGGCGACGTGGCGGAGCACCCAGCGGTAGTCGTCCAGGTCCAGTGGTACAGGCGTGAAAACCTGCGCCGCATGATCGACGTTGGCGAAAACATCGGCGGTGCGGCGCATGCGAGGTGGCGGCGTCGCGGTGAGGCTCGCGTACAGTTCGGCGAGCGTGTGGGCCGCGCAGAAGGCACGGTCCGGGCTGGCCGTGCCGATCAGCGCGAGCGAGGCGGCGTGATGCTCATGAGCGGTGTCGGAGGCCGCGAACAGGACGGACGTATCGCATAGGAACCTGGCATCGGAGTCTGTTGGGGAGGCGATCACTTATCGGTGATTCCTCGGATGCGACGATTGCGTTCCTCCTCGACTGCCGCGACCGGATCGATCGGCTTGGCGGCCGGATCCGAGGTATCCGAGTGGAAAACGACCCAGCCGGTCGGATCGCGGCTCGTTGGCACATCGGAGCCCACGGGGCGCAGGACGACACCGTCGGCTGCGTCGACGAGTTCGATTTGTGCCGGACCAGTGAGGCCTAGGCGTTCGCGAACGATGCGCGGGAGCACGATCCGTCCGGCTCTGTCCATAGTTATGGTAATCGACATACCAGGAAGATGGTAATGACATGGTATTGGAAACACTAGTCCATATAATAGGTATTATGTAAACTATACCCCAATGTGGATTGTGGAGAACACCGCCCCGCTTGTCCACAAAGCTTTCTACTGTCCGGATACTGGCGGGAGACCGGCCGCCATCGGGTCCCGCTTCGTCGAGCCGATAAATGCGTCGAGCTCCAAGTGCCGGACGCCGAGGCGGCGGGACAACGCCGATTCGATCGCGTCCGACCGACGCATACCAGACAGCGTCGTGAGCAGCGCGCCCAAGGTGAAGCGCTTCGAACGGGCGGCAAAACCCGCGAGCGACTCCGGCCACAAGGCGTAGCCGATGATCCGGCTCGCCGGCATGGCCGGGACGACGACCGAGAGGTTGGCCAGCGCCAGGCGCTCGAGCGGGTTCGTGCCCTCGCGATACGAGGGATATGGCGGCGCGCGCCAGTCGATCGTCGGCCGCGCGTCGCCCAATGGAATCCCCGCCTCGGCCAGGATCTCAGCCAGCGCCGCCGGACGCCGACTCGGCGGCACCGCCGGATCGGCGTCGATCAGGTGCGCCAGGATCGTGACCGGGACGCCGAGTCGGTCGGCGAGGAGGCTCCGGAGGCGCACGTACGTGCGATGGCGACGGAAAAGGTTCGCGACCTGAGACTCGTCCACCCCTGCCCCGGCCGACCAGGCCGCGATCGACTCGGGAAACAGCACGAGCTGCACGACCTCGCTCGCCGAGAGGGCGGCGATGTGCCGGTGGAGGTTTTCCACAGCCAGGCGGACAATGGGGTCCGCGGCGGTGCGTTCGCGCGGCTCGGTCACGCGTGGAAAACTATGTCAGGCAGTGCGAGAGATCAAGACGCTAAAGGATTGAAGTCAATGGTGTTGGCTAGATATGTACATGTTGAAAAAGAACCGGAGGCGCGGAAAGTTTCCTTTGTTAGGCAAATGACCGTGCTCACCCCGGCCCGATCTCGGACTAGTCGACTGGGAAGGTTCCCTCGAACACGAGCCGCCCCTCGCCCTTGAGCGAAGGGCGACTCCCACCGCTGAACCGCACGCTCAGCAGCCCTCGCGGCATGCTCAAGGAGACCGGCGCCTCGTTCGCGAGGCCCCATGCCACGAGCAATGCCGCGGTCGCGACCGCACCTGTCCCACAGGCCAGCGTCTCTCCCTCGACGCCTCGCTCGTACGTCCTCATCGGAAAACCAGGCGCCGCGGAGACGAAATTCACGTTGGCCCCAGGCGCTCCGAGCCTGGGATCACGACGCAACGGGCGCCCCACACCCACGACATCGATCGACGCGACATCGCCGACCAACACGACCAGGTGCGGCACCCCCACCACCGCGAACCCGATCCGCCGCGCCTCGGCCGGAGGAACCGTCACCGCACGGTCGACGACCAGATCCGTCACGGCATCGAGGTCGATCTCAGGCCAGTCGTTGTGGGTGATCCGGCCGGTCACCAGTCCGGCGTCCGTCGCGATCGTGACCTCCCGCCGCAGCTTCCCCCCGATCTCCTGCTCGGCCGCGAATCGCACCGTGCACAACCCCGCGTCGCCGCACAGCGAGGCCCGCGACCCATCGGCGTTGTAGTAGCGGATCCGGAGGTCGGCCGCGTCGTCGGCCGCGACGAATACCGCGCCATCCGCTCCGATCCCGGTGCCGCGCGCGCAGAGCGACGCGATCATGCCAGGGGTCTCGAGCTCGTCGCGGGCGACCAGCTCGGAGCGCGTATCAAAGAAAATGAAGTCGTTGCCGGAGCCCGTGAACTTCTTGAACGGAACCGCCAGTTGCCCCGGCCTCATAGGCGCCCGGTGATCGACCACCACCGGAGCCGCCACACCATCCACACGGCCTCGCGCACGATGCGCTGTGACATCTTGCTCGTCCCCTCGCTCCGATCGACGAACACGATCGGAATCTCCACGATCCGGAATCCTTTCTTCCACGCCCGAAAGCTCATCTCGATCTGAAACGCATAGCCGCCCGACTTGACCTCGTTGAGGTCGATCGCCTCGAGCACCGACCGGCGAAAGCACTTGAACCCCCCGGTCGAATCATCGAGCGACAACCCGGTCACGGCCCGCGCATAGAAGTTCGCGCAGTAGCTGAGGATGAGCCGGGACATCGGCCAGTTGACGACCGTCACCCGCCCCTTGCGATAGCGGGAGCCGAGCACGAGATCGGCCCCCTGGATCGCCCGCAGGAAGTCGGTGAGGTGCGCCGGGTCGTGGGAAAAATCCGCGTCCATCTCGAACACGTACGCGTAGTCGCGCTCGAGCGCCCACCGGAATCCCGCGACGTACGCCGTGCCGAGTCCCATCTTCCCCGGCCGATGCAGCACATGCACGCGCGAGTCGCAGTCGGCCAGCGCGTCGACGATCGCGCCCGTGCCGTCGGGCGAGTTGTCGTCGACCACGAGCACCTCGAGCCGGGGGTCCTGCGCGAGCGCGGTCGCGATCAGGCGCTCGATGTTCGCCCGCTCGTCGTACGTCGGCACGATCACGAGCGCGCGCTCGTTCTCGGCGAGCGCACCGGTGTCTTCGCCGATCTCTCCGGAGGCGCGGAGTCGCCCCACTACGCGGCCGCCTCCGAGGGCGGACGGCGCACGAGCGTGAGGGCCAGCCAGACGACGCTCACGAGCAGCGCGGCGAACGTGATCTTCTCGCCGAGCGGCAAGGCGGGGTCATGGAACTCGACATCGATCGTCGTCGCGCCCGCGGGCAGCGGCACGCCGATGAGGGTGAAGTCCGCGCGCCCCGTCTGTGCCGCGTGGCCGTCGACGGTGGCCGACCAGCCGGGATAGTAGTTCTCCGACACGACGAGGGTAGCCTTCGCCGGCGCGGGAGCGCTCAGCTTGAAGGTCATGTGCCCGGGATCGTACCGTGTGGCCGTGACCGTGAGCGGCAACGGCGCCGGCAACGCGGACACGTTCGTCTCCGCCGGCACGTGCGCCGACGTGTCGAAGATCGCCGCGCGCAACGGATCGAACCGTGGATCCTGCACCGTGACCAGCGCCTGCTCGTCCGGGGCCCGGACCGCGATCGGGGTGACCCATGCCACGGGATTGTCGCCAGGCAAACGGAAGAGATACACGGTCGACCCCGTCGCGTTCTGGACTGGGCCGACCATCTTGGTCGCGCCCGGGATTGGCACCGAGTCGACATTCGTGAGCAAGAACCGGACGTTGAGCAGTCGCCAGGTCTGGGGACTCCCGATCTGGCGGTCAGCGATCAGCTCGTCATACCGGCGCAGCTCGTTCCCATGATACCCCATGGCCTCTCGCACCCCATGGATCATCGGCAGGTCGCCGAAGTATTCCGGGTCGTGAGACGACGACACGCCGCCCTCGGCGAGCTGGAGCGCCAGGAGTCGCCCCGGCTGCGGCTCACGATTGATCGCATCGAGGGCCGGGTCCGATGCGAACGTGACCGATGCCGGCGGCGAGAACTTCCAGTAGAGGCGCTCGACGCTCCACAGCTCGACGACCATCACCGCCGTCACGAGGTACGCGGCGATCACGGGGTCCGCTTTCTCGCGAGACACGGCGAACATCACGCCCGCGACCAGGAGCACGGCCACGAGCGCGCGAATACCGCCGAACGTCACTGCCGGAGCGTTAGCCACGACCCTGTCGTACAACTGCGCCGGGGCGAAAGTGCCACCGAAGGTGACGAGCGCGCCCGATGCCGCGAGCACGGCGATGAACGCCGCGACACCGACGGCGACGAGCGCGTAGGTTCGGCTCACGCGCTTGGCGAGCATGACATCTACGCCTTCGCCGGCCATGGCCGCGAGCGCGAACGATGAGATGAAAAAGAACGCCGCCGGCGCGCGGAAGTACTTCGTGCCGGGCACGAGGAGATAGACCAAGTGATAGAACGGCGTCGCGCCGCCCAGCGACCAGAGAAAGCCAATGACGGTGAGGATGAGCCAGAACCGGACCGCGCGGCGTCGCGTCCCCGCCGCCGCGCCAAAGAAGCCGAGGCCGGCCAGCGTGTACACGGCGGCCCCGATGAACTCACTGTGGTGATGGATGCCGTTCCGCCCGAAATAGTTGCCGAGGATGCCGGTGAACTCGGGGAGATACGTGTTGAGGATCTCCTCGGGCGGCATCGACCAACTCACGGAAAACGAATATCCCGAGAGCGGCCCCTGATTCCCGCCACCCGATCGTGGCGAAAAAGGGACGTAGGATAAGAAGGGCGCGTAGTAGATCGCGCTGATCAGCATACCCGCCCCAACCGCGACGACCAGGAGCCCCAGGCGTTGAAACGCGACGCGGCGGCTCAGCCGATCCTCTGGATCCGCCTCCCAGAAGACGACGTAGAGCGCGACCGCGCCCATCCCTAAGAGACAGTACTGCATGACCTGCGGGTGCGGCGTCAGTAACCCGAGCCCGACAACGAGCGCGATCGTGGGATACGCCCACCGTCGCCCGCGCATCGCGTAGAGCGCGACCATGGCGACCATCGGGAAGAGCGCGCTCACGTACATCTTCCCGTCGTGTCCCGGTGAGACGTACGAGGCGAAGGGGCCGCCGAGCATGTAGGCGAGGCCGCCGAAGAGCGCGCCGTAGAACGAGAGACCGAACGCTCTCAGGAAGAGGTACGTGAACCACCCGGCCAGGAATTCATGAATGATGAACGCCCACGTGATCGCGATATCGTCGCGGAACACCCACCGCAGGAGCTGGGTCGGATAGAACACGTCCCCGTTCATCCCGCCGGCGAGGTACGGCACGCCGCCGAAGAGATACATGTTCCACTGCGGGATGTGCCCAGTCTTCATCCACCAGTGCGTACCGAACACGCGCACCGCGTAGCCGCCGATGTACTGGTCGCTCGTCGGCGACACCAGAAACCCGCCGCCGAACGCCGGGTACGCGAGGATGAGCGTGGCCAACAGACAGACGCCGGCCGCCCACCACATGGCATGGGCCGGCTCGGTGACTGCGGGTGTGGCTCGCGAAGGAACCGCTGTCTTCACCATGGCGGCGAAAACTGCCGCCTGCTCGCCAGGTGCGCTAGCGGCGCGCACCCCTTCTCCGCTACGTTGCCCGACGTATGTCGACCGCCCGGACCTTTTACGACGAGCAGTACCACTACGGCGAGGACGTCGATCGTCCGAATCCCGAACGGCTGTGGCATGCCTTGGGTGCGCTCGAGCCCCTGAAGGGCACACGGTTTCTCGACCTGGGATCCGGCGTCGGTTGGTCGACGGCGCTCGCGGTCGCGCGCGGCGGCGTCGCGAACGCGATCGGGCTCGATTTTTCAGGGAAAGCGATCACCATGGCCGCGCAACGGGAGCCACCACGCGATCAGATCGCGTGGGTCGTTGGCGATGGCATGACGCTGCCGTTCGGCAACGAGACATTCGATCGCGTGTTTTCGTTCGGGTCCATGGAACATTTTCCCGATGTGCGGCAAGGGTTTCGGGAAATGGCTCGGGTGCTCACACCCGACGGACTCGGCGTGACCGTCGTGCCGAACTTCTACATCAAGACGGCACAACCCATCGAGCATCGGGATACGCTGTCGGGGTGGAAGCGGATCATTGGGGACGCGGGGCTGGAGGTCGTGCGCGTAGGGGGCGATCCCGGGCCCGCGATTCTCAAGAATCGGCGGCCGCTGAGAATAGCGTTGCGCCTGACCCTTCGTGCCATAGGCCTGCTTCCGCCACTCCGCTATCAGTTCATTTTTCTGCTACGGAGACGGCGCTGAATCGCGTGCGGAGCCACTCCACGCCCAACATCACGCACGCCGCGGCCACCTCGATCGCGATCTGCCAGAACCGCGAGGCGATCGCCAGGATGGTTGCCGCTTCGACGCCGATCGAGGGCTCGAGGAGCCCGACGATCGCGCCCTCGCGCACGACGATCCCACCCGGCGCGAACACCGCGATCAGCCCTGCGAGATAGCTCGCGACGTAGGACGTGATCGCGACCCACATGCTCGGGGCCCCCTGCCCTAGCAGCGCCCGGCTGAAGAGCCAAAAGGCAAACCCGTAGATCAGCCAGTTGCCGGCGCAGCGCACGACGTACAACGCGAACTGCCCGCGCGGTGGTGACGGCAGTGGCACGGGGCGCTTGAGCACTCGCTCCAACAGCGAGCGAATGCGCGGGAGCAAATGCGGGAATGCCACAATGAGCAGCGCGACCAGCAACGCCGCGATCAGCAGCTGTTCAGCGCTCGTGAGCCTCGCGGTCAATGGCAGCAGTCGTGGCGCGGCCGACACGGTGAGCATGATCCCGGTTGCGAGCGTCACGATCTGCAGCAAGATCACGCCGATCGCCGCGGCCGTCGGCGAGCCGCCGGCTTCCATCGTCATCCCGGCCAATCCGGCAAACTGCCAGATCGCGCCGGGGATGTACCGCGCGAGGTTCGTCACGAAGAACACGCGCAGGCCCTTGTACCACGGCAACGACGAGCCCCACCACGGGAAGCTGCTCGTCCAGAGCAGGATCATCTGGACATATCCGCTCGCCCAGATCAACGAGGCGAGCAACACCTCGCCCCACGAGACGCCCACCGGAACGCGGAGCTCCGCCGTGTACGACTGATAGAACTTGTAGAGCGCAATGAAACCGGCGATGAGCGCGACGACGGCGCTCCACTGAATGACTCGCTTCCAGGCTGGCTTCATTAGGCGTGATTATACGTGTAACTTGCGCCGTGCGCATCCTCGTGGTGTCGACGGCCTTTCCTCGGGACGCCGACGACCCGACCGTCAAGTGGCTGGCCGAGGCGATCCGACGGCTCCGTGCGCGCGGATACGCGATCGAAGTCTTCACGTCGGCGTACAAGGGTGGTGGTAATACCTCGCTCGACGGCATCCCGATCCATCGATTTCGCTATTTTTTTCGGCGGTGGGAGAACCTGACCCACGAGGAGTCGGCGCCGGACCGCATGCGGCGGTCCCTGTTCTACACGATCCTCCCGGCGTTCTATCTGCTGTTCGGCTCGATCGCGATGTGGCGCCTGCAGCGTCGCGAACGGTACGACATCGTGCACGTGCATTGGCCGCTCCCGCACGCGCTCTTCGGGTGGGTCGCCCGCGCCGCGCGGCGGCGGACTCGGATCATCATGCAGTTCTACAGCATCGAGCTCCGCTGGGTCAACGAGCGCATCGCCGTGTTGCGCGGGTTCTTGCGGCGGGCGATTCGTACCGCGGACCGCGTCGTCGCGATCTCGACCAGCACCGCTCGCGAAGTGGCGGCCCTCGCCGGCGACGACGTGCCGATCGAGGTCATTCCGTATGCAGTCGAGATGCCCGAGCACAAAGCCGCGCCGCACGACGACGCGACCATCCTGTACGTCGGCCGCCTCGTCGAGCGTAAGGGCGTCGCGTATCTCATCGACGCCTTGGCGCTGTTACCGCGCTCGCTGCGCTCGCGCGTCGTCATCATCGGCGATGGACCAGAGCGAGCTGCCCTCGAGCGGCGTGCGACTGAGCGAGGTGTGATGGATCGATTGGAATTCCGCGGGTGGGTCACACCGAGCGAGCTTGATCGCGCCTACTCGACCGCGACGGCGTTCGCCCTTCCCGCCGTCGTCGATAAGCGCGGCGATACCGAGGGACTCGGTATGGTGCTGCTCGAGGCGATGAGCTACTACGTGCCGGTCGTGACGACCGCGCTGGGGGGCATCACCGACATCGTCGACAACGAGCAGACCGGACTGATCGTGCCGCCGAATGACGCCGACGCGTTGGCCGCCGCCCTGCGACGGCTCATCGACGATCGCGCACTGGCGGCCCGCCTCGGCGCGGCCGGTGAGCAGGTCATCGAGCAGCGGTTCAGCTGGCTGCGCATCATCGACCAGTTCGCAGCGATCTACGAGGGGTTGCGCGTAGACTGACTATGCGCGCCCTTTCCCTCCTGGTGCTCCTTGCCACCCCGTTCTACGCTCGCTTGCTGCCGTCATCCCATGGGCAGGTGGCGTTCGATCTGAGCGACAGCGGGTACGTCGCCATCTATTCATTCCCGGCGGGCGGCGGCGGGCCGCTTCTCGTCTACCACAGCGAGAAGAAGCCGGAGGGACGCGGCGAGCACACGATCCGTCCGGTATTCATCGGGCCCAGCGAGACCACCTGGAATGACTATCAGCAAAACCTGACCTTCGGTCGATTCACGACCACGCTCGTGCTGATCGCTTCGCCGACGCCGCTGAATCTGACGACCCGCGTCGCGACCGCGCCGCGGGACGACGACCCAATCGCGCGGCTCATAGCACAGGTCAGCCCGCCGGGTGCGACCGTCGTGGCCGACTCCTACGTCTATCGGTTCTGATCGAGCGCCACGGTCGGATCGCTAAGCTCAACTCGGCCGTCCGGAGCCACTGACCGGGCGCGGACGAGACGGCGGGCACGGCGCCAGGCGACGAGACGATCGAGGGTCGCGATGTACGGTTCCCGGCGCGTGATCTCCGTGAGGAGACGGCCATACGCCTCTGGCGCGCCAGGGTAGCCGAGGGGCGGCGTCAGGTTACAGTGCCAGAGCCCCACCCAGAGGCCGTCCACCGCGCGCGCCGCGGCGGCCAGCTCGAGCGCATCATCGACCCAGACGAAAGGATCTTCGATCCCCCGATACTTGCTGAGCGCCCGGTCCATCCAGATCAATGGGACCTCGTCGAGCCCGGAGACATCCCACGCCGGCACGATATCGGCGACGCCGAGCCGGAACCCGTTGCGGTCCGCAAACCCGTACGTCGCGTCGTAGGAGAATCCCGCCCAGCGCATGGCGCGCTGCGTCTTACCTGGCCACATCCGCAGGTAGTGCTGTCGCACACCGACCGCTGCCCCGCCGAGCGCCTCGAGGCGTCGCCGCTGCTGGAGGAACTCCTCGGCATTGTTGTAAGTCGCGAAGCTCCCGTGTAAGCCAACCTCGCATCCGGCGGCGGCCAGCGCGTCGAGCAAACGCTTCACCGTGAGCGAGTCAGGCGAGTACGTGAGGTCGCCGGCGCGCATCGTCGCGAACGTGGGCGTGCCACAGAGCAGGAACCATGTCGAGACGACGCCAGCCTCGCGTTCGGCCGCGAGGACATCGACCATACCTTGCCAGGCGGGGTTCGTGCGTCGCGCGCTGAGTGCGGCGCGCAGGACCCGGTTCGCGCGGGTGAGCTCCCCCTTCCGCAGCAGCTCGACGAGGCGCAGCGCCGTGAACGCCGGCCAGCCGGCGACCACGTCGACATCGTGCGTGAACGCGGCCGCCCAGCGCTTGCCATCCGGCCACGGCGCGAGGTACCGCACGGGGCGCCGGCCCGCGGCCTGCGCCACCGCGGCTCGCAGCGCGGCCGCGGCCTGTGTCACCACCGGCTGGCGCTCGAGGCCGAGCTGGACCAGCGGGTTGCTGGAGGCTAGAGGGCGCTGGTGACGATCCTGGGCCTTGGACATGAGCTCCATAACGGCTCCAGCCACATTCGTGACGTGGACGATCGTCGCCGGCGCGACCGCCACTCGGCCGTCGGAGATGGTGTAGCCCCATTCGCCGGCGGCCCATCGGGCGCGATCGGGGGCTGCGTCCGACGGAACGATGTCGAGGGTCACGACATCGGCGTCCTGGTCATCGACGACGAGCAAACGGGATTGGTCGATGAGGACGTCGAGTCCGTAGCGCTCACCGGGGCCGAGACGGGTCAGGGACGGCGAGCGCGAGAGGCGGATCATGTCTACCAGTATATTGTTAGGCTAGCGTGCGCACACTGATACCCTCCTCGCGCTTGCCGCTCGCCCATCTGGCGATGTTCGGCTGGATGCCGAGCCCCCTGAAAGTGTGGGCATACCGCACATTCTTAGGCTACAAGATTGGGCGCGGCGTCAAGATCGCCCCAGGCGGCGTCGTCATCGGCCGCGACGTGACCCTGGCGGACCATGTCGAGATCGGGTTGCTGGCGATCGTGCAAGGGCGCTCGATTACCATCGGGCGGCACTCGAGCATCGGAACGATGAGCTATGTCTCGTGCGAGCGCATCGAGATCGGCGAGGATGCACGCATCCGCGAGCAGGTCTACGTCGGCGGACCGACGCTCCCGGAGTCGCGATTCGTGCTCGGCTCGCGAACGATCATCCTGCAGCTCGCGAATATCAATGCGACGAAGCCCGTGATCATCGGCGATGACACGGGCATCGGGGGCCACTGTCTCATCTTCACGCACGGCGCCTGGCTCAACGTGCTCGATGGCTATCAAGCGACGTACGAGCCCGTGACCCTCGGCAAGAGCGTGTGGCTGCCGTGGCGCGTGTTCGTCATGCCGGGTTCGACCATCGGCGACGGGGCCGTCATTGGCGCCAATTCGCTCGTGGCCGGCGCGATCCCGCCGTGCAGCTTGGCCGTGGGGACCCCGGCCAAAGTCATTCGGCAGGCGCCGGCCTTTCCGCGAACGGTGAGTCCGGAGGAGAAAGCGGCGTTGGTTAAGACCATCGTCAGTGAGTTCGAGCGGTTTGCTGTCTACAAAGAGGTGACGGTGGCCGAGGCGGCGCCGTTTCGCACGTATGCGCGGAATGGCAAGACGTGGCGGCTCCTCTGGGTGCACGCCGACGATGCCGCCGGCGTGGCCTCATTCACCGCGAGCGGCGATACCGTGCTGAGTGAGACCGCGCTCGATAACGCGACGCGGCAGGATCTCCGGCGTCGTGGGGCGTACTGGCTCGACCTCGCCGGCCGGACGAGGAGTCCGAGCGGGTCGCCGCTTACCGAGGAGCTGGCGTTGTTCCTCGGACGGTACGGGATACGGCTGCCGAGAGACGAATAGCCGAGTTCGCTGTTGATCAAATCGAGCCTCATCCCTGTCTACATAAGTATGAGGCTCGGGATCGTGTATCTCCTGCATTTCGATCGGCCGTATCGCCATGCGCGACATTACGTGGGGTGGACGCGAGACCTCGACCGCCGCATAGCGCTGCATCGAGCCGGCCAGGGGTCGCCGCTCCTAAGAGCGGCCCGGGATGCCGGTATCCAATTCAAGGTCGCGCGCATATGGCACGGCGTGACTCGGCGATTCGAGCGACGAGTCCACAGGTTGAAGCGCAATGAGATCTGTCCGCTGTGTACGCTCCGCGTCGCGGGAACGGCCAAGCCACGGTTGTCGGATTTTGACGAGCTAGAGTACCCGTGGGAAGAACATCCCGGTGGCGCGGACATGGTCAGTGAACCTGACCCCGAATTCGCGTTCCAGTATGGCTTCCTCCCGCCGGGCCTTGAGCCAGAACCCGGCGAGTACGAGCACGAACCCCAAGACCGCGCGCCAAGCGTCGATCGCCAGACCGGTACCGGCGAGGGCGAGCAGCATTCCCGTGTAGATCGGGTGGCGGATCCGGGCGTAGGGACCCGTGCGGATCAACTCATGATCCGTCTTGATCGTGACGTTCCCACTCCAGTTCCGCCCCAAATGAAATCGCGCCCAAAACGCGAACAGGATGCCGAGCACCGTCAGCGCGGCACCGATGTCGTACAGCGTCGCGCTCCACGGAAGAATCGGAGCCCCTAGCACGCCGACGCTGCTCAGTCGATTGTCGAAGATCAAGAACGCGCCGAGCACCGTGACCAGGCGATATGGTAGTTGACCGCCGAAGGACTCGGCCGTGCGCGTGCGCTTCGCGCGCAGCGCCGTGATCAGCCACACGACGAGGAAGATCGCCCAGCACCAGCGAATGAACGAGGTGGTCACTCGTCGCGATCGCGGAGTTCCAGCTCCCGGCGCAGCTCTCGCTGCTCGGCGCGGATGCCCGCGATCTGCTCGCCGAGCAGCCCCGTCGCGAACGAGAGGAATCCCAGCTCGAGACAGAGCTGAATCAAGTTGAGGAGCGGCCGGAACCCCTGGAACGGCGGGATCACGAACCGCATGAGCAGCGCGACGATCCCGGTGAGAACGCCGAAGACGAACAGCAAAAAGCCCAAGGTGCCGAACAGCATGAGCGGCTTGCGGGCGAACCGGAGCTCGAACCACACGGACAAGAGGTCGAGCGTGCCGACGACAATGCGCGACTTGCCGAACTTCGATCTCCCCGCGTTGCGCGGATAAATCGGCACCGGGATCTCGCTCACGGTGAAACCCTGGGCGGCCGCGATCACGATCATGTAGCGGTGCCAGTCCGGACGCACGGGCAGCTGCTCCATGATCTCGCGGCGATAGGCTTTGACCGAGTTGAGATCCCGGACCGGGATCTCGAACAGCGCGCGGCTCAGCCGATTGTAGACCCGGGACACGAATGCCTTCTCGTACTTCCCCTGCTTGTAGCCGGTGACCATGTCGGACTCGCCGGCGAGGATCGGCGCGACCAGTCGCGGGATGTCCTCGGGCTTGTACTGCAGGTCCGCGGGATAGAACACGAGCACGTCGCCGTTGGCGTGGAGATAGCCCGTCCGCAGTGCGTCGGCGATCCCGCGCTGGCGGCGATGGTGGACCCGCCGCAGAAACGGGTATCGCTCGGCCAGCGCGCCGAGCACTTCCCACGTCTCGTCCGTGGAGCCGTCGTCGACGACAATGACCTCGTACGATACGTCCGAGGCACAGAGCGCCGTCATGGCTTGTTCCATGAACAGCGGGAGATTGGCGGCTTCGTCTTTCGCTGGTACTAGGACACTGACGTCGACCGTCATTACACTCGTTTCCGCATTCGCGCGGACAGCACGCCCAGTTGGTCGCGGTACTTCGCGACCGTGCGGCGGGCGATTTGGACACCGCTGTCCTTGAGAATGTTGACGATCGCCTGGTCGGTGAGCGGGCGCTTCGGGTCTTCCTCGTCGACCAGCTTCTGAATCTGCGCCTTGATCCCGCGGGCCGACACGTCCTCACCACCCGATGTCGACAGTCCCGACGAGAAGAAGAACTTCAGCGGCAACACGCCCCTCGGCGTCTGCACAAACTTCTCGTTCGTGACACGACTCACGGTGGATTCGTGCATGTTGATGACTTCGGCGACTTCTCGCAGTGTCAGCGGCTTGAGGTACTGCACGCCTTTCTCAAAGAAATCGCGCTGCCGTTCGATGATGTAGTTCATCACCTTGAGCATCGTCTGCCGACGCTGTTCAATCGCCTGAATCATCCAATTCGCCGAGTTGAGCTTATTGGAGATGAACTCTTTGTTCTCGCCATCGAATTTCTTCTTGTCTCTCGCGATTTCTTGGTAGGCGCGGGACAGCTTGAGGCGCGGGAGATTGGCGTCGTTCAGGAAGACGTGGTACTGGCCGTCGATCTTGTCGACCACGAGATCCGGCGTGATGTAGTTGTCGCTCGCGCTCGAATAGATGAGCCCGGGTTTGGGGTCGAGCTTGGCGATCTCGTCCGCGGCACGCTGGACGTCAGTCTGGCTGATGCCGAATCGCTTCGAGATCTCGCTCCAGCGGTGATTGATGAGCTCGTCGTAGCAATCACGGACTAACCGATATGGGACGGACTGCTCTAGGCCCGCTTGTTTGAGTTGCAACAAGAGGCACTCACGGAGGTCTCTAGCGCCCACCCCGGGTGGTTCCAGGTCTTGGATGCGAGACAGCATGGCCTCGCCCTCGGCGACCGTGTAGAGCGGCAGCGGGGCGTTGCCGTTTGGCTCTGGCATCGCCGCCTCGGCGACCTTCGACACCTCGGCATTGATGCCGTCAATGATTTCTTGAACCGAACAGTCGAGATAGCCCTCGTCGTTGACGTTCCCGACGAACTCCTCGGCGAGCACCAACTCGCGGGGGTTCAGGTCCAACAAGGCGATTTGCTCGAGGAGATGGTCGCTCAGGTCCCGGGATTGGGCCGTGACCGGCTCGTAGTACTCCTTTTCCTCATGCTCCTCGCGACGGCCACCCGCGTCGAAGCCTTCCAACAAGATCTCTTCCCAGTCGATCTCGTCGTTCTTTTGCTCCTCAGGCGGCTCCTGCTCGGTCTGGGCCTCGGCCTCGGGCGAGTCTTCTTCCTCGTCCTCCTCCGGCTCGACCAGCTCCAGGAACGGGTTGTTCAAGAGCTCCTGCTTCAAGTGCTGCTGGAGATCCAGCAGCGGCATGTACAAGAGATCCATCGCCTGGTACAGGCGTGGATTGATCTTGAGCTCTTGCTTGAGCTGCGTACTCTGGTTCAGTCCCGTCTTCATACAGCACCGCCCCGGCCTATGCGGCCGAGTAGCGCGCCCGGAGGCGCGCGGTGAGGGTGGGCCCCAGGTAAATCTCGGCTACCGTCTCGTCGAAGACCAGTTGACGGACGGTTCCCGAGACCTTGACCTGCCCATCGAACATGATATAGGCCCGGTCGACAATGTCGAGCGTTTGTTCCACGTTGTGGTCGCTGATCAGGACGCCGATCCCCCGGTGCCGCAGGCCGGCGACAATGGTCTGAATATCGTGCACGGCGATCGGATCGACGCCGGCGAACGGTTCGTCGAGCATCATGAATTTCGGGCTGGTCACGAGCGCCCGGGTGATCTCGAGCCGCCGGCGCTCGCCGCCCGATAGCGAGTAGGCCTTGTTGTGCCGGAGGTGCTTGATGCTCAACTCGTCCAGGAGTTGCTCGAGCCGTGAGCGGCGCTCGCTCCCGGAGAGCGGGAGCATCTCGAGGATCGCCAGAATATTCTCCTCGACCGTCAGCTTGCGAAAGATCGAAGGCTCCTGGGACAGATACCCGATCCCCTGGCGGGCGCGCCGGTACATGGGCATCTGCGTGATGTCTTCGCCGTCCAACAGAATCCTCCCCGTGAGCGGCTGGATCAGCCCGACGATCATGTAGAAGGTCGTGGTCTTCCCCGCTCCGTTGGGACCCAACATCCCGACGATCTCGCCCTGACGCAGCCGCACGGCCACGTCATTCACGACTTTGCGGCGCCGATACATTTTCACGAGGCCCTCGGCCTCGAGCAGGCTGCCCGACCCCCCGATCTCAGCCTCGGGTGCGGGCGCCGGCGCCGCGTGGCCCCCGCTCTCCCGAATCGCCTGCGCGAGGCTCGTGCGCTTCTCGCGGTCCCCGCCGACGACCCCGACGCCGCTCCACACGGCGGGCGCCAACGCCACCATGGCATCGGGGTCCGTCGTTCCGGGCGGAGGTGGCGTTACAAGGCCCTCATCGGCCATCCGCGGCAAGACCGAGCTCAATAGGAACCCGCGCACTTCGTCCAAGCTCAATCGTCCCGCCTCCTGCTCGGCGTCGCGGCCTTCCTGGCGCAGGAGGGCGAGGTATTGATCGCGGACGCTGATCGCGAGGTCGTTGAGTCGCACGCGGCCCTCGGCGTCCGCGGCTTCGATGAGCGAGGCCAGCACGCCGGCCGTCGTCCGGTCGGCTTTCGCGAGCAAGAAGAGGCGATCGGGTATCGTCATGGACGTCCGGCGATACCGGCTGGGCGTCGACCCCGCGGCGGTCCATTGGTCGAGTCGCGCTTCGTCTTCAACGTGTCCTCGACGATCGGCTCGAGCATCACCCCCGACACGCTATCGGAGACCGTCACCGTCTTGACCTCTCGGGCCGCGAGCTGGACCTCGATATTGTGGCCCCGGACGTAGTTGAGCGCCGGCACCTTCGCGCGTTTGTCCTTGGGTGGCATCTGGTACAGCGACTGGGCGTGACCTTGTGCGACGACGGTCTTGACCTCGGGCTGCTTGTTCGTGTCCGATGGATCGCGCTTCGTCGTGCTATCGAAGTAGGCGATGATCGTGTCGCCCTTCATCCAGTCTTTGTCTTTCGACTTGATCTTGACCGTGTCGGGCACGCTCTGGGCGAACGCCTTCCCGGTGGAGCGCACCTGACGTAACACCTGACCCGGCAGCATTGCGTCGATCGAATCGGCGAGGATGTCGCGCTCGGTCGTGGTCGCCCGCGCCCGAGACGGGCCCCACGCATAGGCGCGCTCGAGTTGCTTGTTGTTCACGCGGAGGTCGATCGTGTCGGACCAGAGGTGGAGATCCTGACTCACCACATCGCCCCGCGCGTAGGCTTTCACGCGCTGGAGCTGCCGCAGGTGAGAGTAGAGGTCGATCACGTTGCCGTGAAGCACGAACGGGCGGCCCTGCTTGCCGTTGATCACAGGTTGCTTGGCGAAGCCCATGAGCCGCATGAACTCGGTCCCCTGGTCCAGGTACGCCGAGTCGCCGTGGGCATCGAGGTCGGTCCGCTCGATATCGACCTTGCCGGAGGCAAAGATCAGGCTGTCGTTCTGCGAGACGATCGTGTTCGCATCGACTCCGACCGGAGGTTCCGGCCGGCCCAGGGAGTCGTGCTGCACCAGGTCCAGGTGAGGTCGGCCCGTGGCCGTCATCTGAGCCTGGGCGCGCACACCCGGGAGGGCGCGCAAGTAGTCCGCGTGCGGCCCGTGCATCACCGAGCCGCTCGGCGTGTGGGCGACGACGTTGCCATCGGCTATCAGCCGGGCGTCGGTCTGGTAGTACCAGGCGCGATCGGCGTCCATCTTGGCGCGCGGCTCCGTGTAATGCACGTGGCCGATCGCGTACATCACGCCCTGCTCG
>Ga0210409_10000938_pt1 | contig 41362 bp, 39 predicted proteins | sample IncBWH17MmetaG_FD_161649 | JGI IMG/M metagenome (GOLD analysis project Ga0210409, IMG submission 161649) | Forest soil microbial communities from Barre Woods Harvard Forest LTER site, Petersham, Massachusetts, United States - Inc-BW-H-17-M | ecosystem: Environmental > Terrestrial > Soil >... | reverse complement strand
CGCACCATGTGCGCCTTTACCACCCGCAGCAGTTGTGAACGTATCCTCTACAGCGTCTTTGATCGCATGAACAAACATTGGTCCCGTCACCCGCTCCCAGCTTTTACACACTACTCTTGACGCCAGCATTTCAGGGCTGCCAAATGAGAGCCGGTCGCGTCCGAGGCTCCTGGCCGCAGAGCAGGCAGCCTGAAAGGGCTTGCGATTTTGTCGAAAGGGCGGAGGACGAAATTGCTCTTTGCCGCATGAAGGCGGCGTTCCGAAACCGGCCGGGACGCCGCCTTCATGCGGCAAGGGGAGGCAGCGGAAGAGATTCGCTGTGCGCCCTCTTGCACACCTTCATGGAATATAACTTGCTATTCGGCGGGGAGGGTGCATCTTGGGGGCGTCTGATAGATAGCTTGTCGCTTCCAGCACATGGTAAATCCTCAGGTGAACGTTGTTCAGTGATGATTTGAAACCCGAAGTTCGGGAACGGTTTGGAGATAACAGGGTAAGACTAAGGACATAGAAACATCATATGAACACAAAATTATACGTAGGAAACCTTTCCTTCAACACGACCGAAAACGACCTGCAGGATGCCTTCGCGGCGCATGGTACGGTGACGGAGGCCAACCTGATGATGGACCGCACGACCGGCAAGCCCCGCGGGTTCGGATTCGTCACGATGGGAACGCCTGAAGAGGCCCAGAAGGCGATTGACGCTTTGAACGGGACGTTGGTGGATGGCCGCAACCTCACCGTCAACGTAGCCCGGCCGAGGGAAGATCGCGGCGCCGGCGGGCAGCGTAACGGCGAGCGGCGAGAATTCAGCCAGCGGTATTAAGCGAACGCTTTTTACCCGAGGCGTGGGGCGAAGGTTCCACGCCTTTTTTTCTGCACATCCGGTGGGATAATAAGTGGTGGTCAGACCGTTAAATTACTCGCGGCCTGACCACCGCATGTTATGATAAGGGTTGCGAGCGCGAGCCCGGTCCGTTCAACGGCGATGCCGGCCCCAGAAACCAAATTGAATCACAAAGCAAATAATCACGCTGGGGCGAGAGCACCCCGAGCACCCGGAAGAGTCTGCCGGTCGCGCCGCCCTTTTCTCTTTGGCGCCAAGACAAACCAGTCCGAGCTGAGGAAAGACGACAGCAGCATAGTTGAGCCCGGTTCCGCGGCTGCAGGCAAGGCCACGAAAGCCGGCAATGGCCATGGTCCCGGGAACGGCGCGCCGGCCCAGGCGGCGGGACTGGCCGATACGATCAAGACTTTGATGCACCTGGCCCGCGAGCAGGGTCATCTGACCTACGACGATATCAATGACGTTTTGCCGGAGGGCGTATCACCGGATGATCTGGACGTGCTCTACTCGAGGCTGCATGACCTTGGCATCGAGATTGCGCGCCACGCCGAGGTGGAAAAGGCCAAACCCGAGGAGCCGGAGGTCGAGGAAGAGCGCTCATTTGACGCGCTTGACGATCCGGTTCGCATCTACCTGAACCAGATGGGTAAGGTGCCGTTGCTCACGCGCGAGCAGGAGGTGGAGGTGTTCCAGCGGATCGAGGAGGCAGAACTCGAAATGAAGCGGCTGGTTTATGGCCTGGGCTTCGCCGCCAAGGAACACCGAGCGATTGCCGAAAAGCTTCTCGCTGAGCCCCCGAAGGAACGTTTTGACCGGATCGTGGTGGACAAAAAAGTGGTGACCCGTGAGGCGCACCTTAAGGACCTTCGAGGGCTGGTGAAAAAGATTGAGACGTTGGACGCGCAGGTCGATGCGCAGTACTTCGAGTGGGAGAAAGCCGGAGCCGGTGGCCGCCGTGACAAGCTCTTTGCCAAACTGCAGAAAATCGAAAGGAAGCTCCAGACCTTTTATCCGAAATTCTTTTTCAAGGCAAAGGTGATCGAGGACATGATCGACGTGGCCAGCAACGTCCATGGGCAATTCCAAGCCGGCTTACAGCGCATCCAGGAACTCGAAGCGGCACCGCGCTCCCGCCACCAGCAAGAGGCCCTCAAGGAGGAGCGAAAGAAGCTGACCGCCCTCGAACAACTCGTCCGCCGTCCGCGACGGGAGTTTTTTGAAACCTTCGGCCAGTTGCAGCGCGCTGCCGGGCACGCCCTCGTGGCGAAGACGCACATGGCCGAAGCCAACTTGCGCCTGGTTGTCGCCATCGCCAAAAAATATGTCAACCGGGGCCAATCCTTTCTCGATCTGATTCAGGAGGGCAATATCGGACTGCTCAAGGGGGTCGAGAAATTCGAGTATCGGCGAGGGTATAAGTTTTCGACCTACGCGGTGTGGTGGATTCGCCAGGCGTTGACGCGGTCGATTGCCGACCAGGCCCGCACCATTCGCATTCCGGTGCACATGGTCGAAATCATGACGAAGCTTTGGCGGGCACAAAAGCAGCTCAGCCAGGAACTCGGCCGCGAGCCTACGGCCGAAGACCTCGCCGATGAAATGCGCCTGTCGGTCGAACGGGTCAGCGCACTGTTACAAATGGCGCGCCAACCGGTCTCGCTGGATGCCCCGGTGGGGGACGATGGCGACGTGAGAGTGGGCGACTTTGTCGAAGACAAGAGCGCCGAGAATCCTTCCGAGGCGACGAGCCACAGCATGCTCAAGGAGAAACTCGACGACGTTCTGGCGCTGCTCAACGAGCGGGAGCGGAAGATTCTCGAAATGCGGTTTGGCCTGGTGGATGGTTTCGGGCACACGCTGGAGGAGATTGGCAACCTCTACCAGGTGACACGCGAGCGGATTCGGCAGATCGAGGCCAAGGCGCTGCGGAAGCTGCGGCACCCTACGCGGGTCCGGCATCTCCAGGGCTTTCTCGAAATGAAAGAGAATGCCGCTTAGGTTCCCCGAGGCTCACCATACGTTGAGCTTCGACGTCCCAAACCTTCAAGCGCAGGCAGCGGATGATCTCCAGGGGACGCAGCGAGGTGGTCCGGGGCGTTTGCAACTCGGGAATGGCGGCGATGACCTCCGGCAAGCGATAGAAGGGGATGCGGGAGTTCAGGTGGTGAACGTGGTGATAGCCGATGTTCGCTGTGAACCAGGCCAGAATGGGCCCGGTTTTCATAAAACTGGAAGATTCCAATGCCGCCCTGTCGTAAGACCAACCAGCCTTGTCGCTGAATGACACAGCCGGGAAGTTGTGTTGGGCGTAAAACAGGTAACTGCCGATGGCGCTGGCGACAAAGTGGGGGACGATCACGGTCAACACCAGAGCGGGCCAGCCAAAGAACCAGGTAACCCCCGCCGCGAGCAGGAGGTGCCCGACGAAAGCCACCAAGCCGTCATAGTGCTCCTTCAGTTTGGTGACCGAGGGGTAGAGACACATGCCGTATTGAAACACGAAAATATACCCGAAGAGAATGGTCAAAGGATGACGCATAAACAGATATTTGAAGCGTTCGGGTTTCGAAGCTTTCAAGTACTGCTCCTTGGTCATGATGGGGTACGAGCCAATATGAGAACCGCGGAGCTTGGAGTTGTGATTGTGATGATGGTTGTGGGAGCTCCGCCAAACGCTGCTGGGGCTTAGGATCAAGAGGCCAAAGAGCCTCATCAACACCTCAGCCAGCCTGGAATGCGGGAGGATCGCCTCATGTTGCTGGTCGTGATAAATCACGAAGCACCGCAGGTAAAGCAGCCCGGCGAGTAAACTGCACACAATTCTGCCGGCCAGGTGGAAGTTCCAGAGCGTCCCCGCCAGGGCGCCGGCGAGGAGCGTTCCGGTGGAAAGAAGGTACGCCCAACTCCTCGCCGAGGAATCGACCGCGTACGGTTTGGTAGCCAGAATGATCTCTTTTCCGGTTCTCATGCCGAGTGAACTCCATTAAGGTGGGCCAAAACCCGTTCTTTTGTCCATGTGTTGTTCGGTGGGCGGGTTGTCCGGTGCATACTCGGCGCTTAGTTTATAGCGCAGAATTCGGTGACAGTGCTCCTGGCCGATGGCGGTCTGGCTGTGCCACCCCTGGCAGAGCACTTCGCCGGTGAAAGTGGCCTGGCGCGCGGCGACGGCGCTGGCGAGTTCCGCGCTTAGATCAAAATCCCCACCGACGCACTGGTCATTCGGGCAGCTAAAGCGGAACCGGGATTTTGCGTTGGCGAGGTTGACGGTGTATTTAATTTCGCTGTCTCTGGTGAAGCTCCCCCGACTGAAGTAGGCGAGGTCCACCGTCAATGCCGTCAAGCTCCGGAACGTCTGGGCCAGCGTTGCCGAGTCCTCGATCCGTTGGTTCTCTTCTTGCCGGTATTCCATTCGGGGAGTGGTTCGATGATGGCACACAAGCGGTTTAATGGCTGAACGGCAGGTTCTGCATGATCCGGTAAACGTCGGTGGGCCCGAGTAGTGACGCCTTGCGCAAAGACCGGCGGCGTTTGGGGCTTTTGCCTTGCAGCAGATGGCGCCGGCCGGCCCCGCGAAACAGCACTTTCCCGTGCGCGGTCAGTTTGAACCGTTTCGCCACTGATTTCCTGGTTTTGATTCCCTTCGGACGTCGCATAGGATTTTACTTTCGGTTCTTATCGAGCTGTTGTTTACGCATTCCAGTCTCAGAATCCTCTCGCAGGCAGCCCGGCGCCAATACTTTTAAGATGCGTTCGCAATACCTCAAAGCTATGAGCTGGTTTTGGGCGAGGACAGGAGCGGGTGGCGCATGGGTCTTGACTGGCTGATTTGAGCCGGGCCCACCACCGCCGCGGCGAACGCATTTTGCCACCCATAGATTTAAGCTATTGCCTGAATACCAACAAAGTATTGGCCAGCATTCATCTGAAACCGCACGGTTTAGGTGTGGAGAAACAGCGGCGCGACCAGGGGGACGAATCTGACCGCGCAAGGCAGGGGGCCAGATCCGGGCGCGAAGCAACGGGAGACCGCGAGTGAGGTCGCTTACGCATGGACAAGCTCTTGAAGGACGGGGCGCTCGGGCGGCTCCGGCACGGTTTTTGCGATTGCAGGGCAGGGGCCGATTTGAGGAACCGAAGCAAGAACAGAACTCGTGGGAACCTGGTCGCCAGAGTTGATGCGAAGGCGCATTTCCGCCTCGGGATCCGGTTTGAGCGGCGGGCACGGTGGAGAACTTCTGTAGCGGACCTCTAAAAGCAATTATATGCGTCTGATAAGGCTCATTTGGCTAGCGACGGTTGGCGTTTTGAGACAGGCGTGGCTGCTGCCGCGCGCTGTCGCCGCTTCGCTCAGGCAAAGGCGGCGGCAGTTCGCGCTGGATGTGCTGGAAGCGGAACGGCTTGACCGAATACGAAATCCGTCGAAATATCTCGGAAAATCGTGAAGCCTCGTCGTGTATGCAAAAGAGAGTCCTGCTAACCAGTGCCTGCGGCCCGTTGGGGACAAAGTATGGCGATGGGGTCTGCCTCGGCCAGGCAAACATACCCATTATTTTATGACCTTCACGGCTACTCAGATTGCCGAAAAACTGCAGGGACAAGTTATCGGCGACGGCTCGGTCCAGCTCATCGGCTTGGCGGCGGCCGACCATGCGAGGGCAGGCGAGCTGACCTTTGCCGAGAATGCCGCATACTTCGCCGCCGCGGACCAAAGCCAGGCCGCCGCGATTCTTGTGGCCGGGGCCTTTGAGTCGTCCACCAAAGTGCTCATTCGGGTCGCGAACGCCCGGGTGGCGCTGGCCAGGGTGTTGCCTGTCTTTTTCCCGCCGGAGGAACACCCGCGCGGCATCCATCCCAGCGCGGTCATTGCTGATTCGGCGCGAATTGAGCCGACAGCGCACGTTGGGCCGAACTGCGTTCTAGGCGCGCGGGTGCGTCTCGGCGCGCGTTCTGTGCTGATGGGTGGCAACGACCTGCGGGCAGACTGCCAGCTTGGCGACGACGTATGCCTGTTCCCGAATGTAGTGTTGTATCGGCAGACGCAGCTCGGCCACCGCGTCACGATCCACGCCGGCACGGTCATTGGAGCGGACGGTTTCGGTTACGTACTGGATGAGGGCCGGCACCGGAAAGTGCTTCAGCTCGGGAATGTGATTATCCATGATGACGTCGAGATCGGCGCAAATACGGCCATCGACCGCGGGACGCTCGGTTCTACCGTGATTGGTGAGGGTACAAAAATCGACAACCTGGTCCATATCGCCCACAACGTAGTTATTGGCCGGCACTGCCTCATCATGGGGCAGGTTGGCTTTGCCGGCAGCACCCGCTTGGGCGATTACGTCGTCGTGGCGTCGCAATCCGGCATTGCGGACCATTTGAAGCTGGGCGACCAGGTCATCGTCGGCGCGAAATCAGGCGTGATGCGCGATGTGGCCGACGGGGGACGCGTGCTGGGAATTCCAGCCGCTCCGGACCGGCAGGCCAAGCGCCAGATGATCGCTCTGCAACAGTTGCCGGAACTGCTCCATCGCATGCGCGAGCTGGAGAAGCAGGTGGAGGAGCTTACAGCCAAGTGCTTCGGCTGAATGGCCTTTGCGCTTGGACCAAGCCCAGATCCGTGGCTGGCGTAGAAGGTTCTTGCTCGCCTGTTTTCCGGGGCCATGCCACCTTGCGCTCCCGTGAGTGAAAATAACGCCGGCCCGCTGTTGGATTGGTTGCTGCGGAAGCATCCCGACACGCCGCGGAACCGTGCCAAGCAATGGATCTTGGCGGGCCGCGTAAGCGTGAACGGCGTGCTCATTCGCAGGCCACACGAAACCATCGCCGACCCCGGCGACAGGCTCGAGCTCCGCCCTCGGCTCGCTACGACCCTTGACTGCGGTTCCGGGTGGCAAATCCACCCGCGCGTTTCGTTGCTTTATCTGGATTCCGCCTTCGCCATCGTGAACAAAGGGCCCGGCCTGATCTCGGTACCGGCGCCGGGCTGCGACCTGTCCGCGCTGAGCGTCCTCGCAGATTTCCTGGCGGGCAAACTTAGAGCCCAGCGCCGGGGCGTCGCGGGAAAGTCACTGCCACCCGCCTATCGTCGGCTGCAACCTTTGCCGGTCCACCGGCTCGACCAATACACCAGCGGCGTCTTTTGCATAGCGACAAACCCTGAGGCGCGGAGGAACCTCATCGAGCAACTCAAAGCGCACACCATGAAACGGGAATACGTCGCTTTTGTGGAAGGCCGGCCGAGCGCGCCCCAAGGAGCCTGGCGTCAATGGCTGCAATTAAGCCGCGACGAACTGCGGCAGCATATCGTTCCCAAACCGCAAGCCAATGCAGCCGAGTCCGAGGCCCGCGAGGCCATTACGCATTTCGAAGTCATCGCTGAGTACCCCCTCGCCGGCGGGCAACGCTTCGTCACCAAGTTGCGGCTGCGCCTGGAGACCGGGCGGAAACACCAAATCCGCGTTCAGGCTGCCAACGCCGGAATGCCCCTGGTGGGCGACCGCACTTACAACCCGGGACTTCGAGGCGCGGACCCGGTGACCGGGCGCATTGCCTTGCCGCGGCAGGCTCTGCACGCCGAGGTTCTTAGTCTCGAGCACCCGGACCAGCGAGGCACGCGCATGAGCTGGACCGCCGAGTTGCCTGCGGACCTTCGCCAGCTCGAAGCCGCGTTACGCTCGGGTCGCCTCTAGGAATCGGGTTGTTCCGCCCAGGCACCTTTGGACCGGAGCGCCGCGCCATGAAACCGCACCATGTGAGGGTGCATGCGTTTCGGGTCGACCGGGTGGCCGCAGATCTTGCACGGCACGGTGCCGAGCGACTCCGCGATCGGCTGCTCCAGCAAGGGTTCAGTTCTTCGTTGCCGTCCGCCCTTGGCTTTATGCCCGGGCCTTCCGCCTGTCGAGCGTTTCCGACCACGCGGCCCCGCCGTACCGCGGCCGCCGTTTCCCGCATTGAATGGAGTGTTCGTGCTCACACCTTACCATCATTTCCAGCCGGGAGCACGCGATAAATGCGGGCAATGGACCGTCCATTGATGACATTCGGGCGGCAGACAGGATCAATCGCGCCAGATGCGTTCATTTCGAGCGGCTAATTTTTTGCCCAGTGCTGAGGACGCTTGCGGTTCTTTCCAGTCGGACGAGTGAGCGCGATGAATTCAGGAATCTCGAAGCCCATTTTGTCCTCGATGATTTCAAGCAACGCGATATCCGCGGCGCCAAGATTGCCGACCTCGGCGATAAGCGGCCGGCTCACACGTCCGCTGCCAGAAGTTAACTGGCGGACGCGCCGCGAGACCATATTGACAAGGATGTTGGGGTTGAGGATCTTTTCCAGGGCCTTTTTGACGAGTAGTGCGTTCATGTTTTTTTAAATTCTAGGTAGAGGCAACGATCTTCCCCGCGCGAACTGCGCTTAATCTCCGGCGCCATCACGCCTCGCTCTGCCCTTCCGCACGGTGCCGGTTCCGTTTGTGCCCGAGTGCTGGCGGGGTTTAAGGCGTGCGGCGGGCTCCGGGGAACTCAGTTCGGCGCGCATCGAGATATTGGCGTTCAACGAGCGCGAGATTGGACAATTTGCCTTTGCTCGCAGCGCCGCATCCACAAAGTCGCACTGCGCCACCTTTGGCACCGTCGCAATCACATCCAGATGGATCTGAGTCATCGTCCAAATGGCAGCGACGTTCTCCATCGTGACGGTTGCGGTGGTGTCGATCTGACGCGGGCGATAGCCTGCGACATCCAGTTCATTGGCGAGCGTCATGGCAAAACTGCCGGCGTGAGCGGCCGCGATCAGTTCAGGCGGATTGGTGCCCCGGTGCCTAAGGCCGTTGCCGAAGCCGTACGGGGCCATCCTCAGGGCCGCGCTGGGAGTGTTGATGGCACCTTTGCCACGTTGACGAGTTCCCTGCCAAAGCACCGAAGCCTTCCGACTGTATGGTTTCATTCCGCCAAGAGCGTGGACCCAGCGATTCGCCCGCGCCAATACTTAGAAAGTGCCCTGGCGATACCTTTAGACTATGGGCCGGGTTTGAACAGCCAGGGTTTCAACCGGAGGTAACGGAACAGGTCAAAAAGCGGCCTTTTCTTCTGTTTGCACGGGTTGGGTCTGCTTGCGGGTTTTCCAGCGGCTATTGGCCGGTTGCTAACACCATTCAACCTGCTAGACTGCCCCTCACATTATGGAACTGCGTCACCTGCGTTATTTCGTGGCGGTGGCAGAAGAGTTGAACTTCACCAAAGCCGCTGCGAAACTTCATCTTGCCCAACCCTCGCTGACGCGCCAAATCCATAATCTGGAGGAGGAGATCGGTGTGCGGCTGCTGAATCGTTCCAAGAGCCAGGTGGCCTTGACCGAGGAAGGCCGTTCCTTTCTGGTTGATGCCCGGCGGATTTTGGCGCTGGCGACGGAGAGCATCCTGGCGGTGCAGCGTCTCAGCCGGGGCGAAACCGGCCACTTGAACATCGCCTATTTGTCTAATTTTGACTTTGAGTTGCTCCCCGAAACGCTCGCAGTTTTCCGCCAGACCTTTCCGCACATCGCATTGAACCTCTTCGACATGACTCCGGCTGAGCAGTTTCGTGCCCTGGATGCGCGGAAAATCGATCTTGGCTTTGTGGGGCTTCCTCCTCCGGCAACCGCCGGCGGCTTGCGATGGGAAAAAATTGCCCGGCACCGAACGGTCGTCGTCCTGCCGACAAAACATCGGCTGGCGGGCAAGCGCCATGTGAATCTCAGGGACCTGGAAACGCTGTTTTTTGTCGGTATGTCCGACAAGACACATCCGGGGTTTCGCGACTGGCTCAACGCGACGTGCCGGCAGGCGGGCTTTACACCGCGCGTCCTTCAGGACGCCGAGCTCGAACCCGCCCTGATGAACTTTGTCGCCGAAGGCCTGGGCGTCACCCTGGCACGCGAGCACATCAAAAAACTGCCCCACCCCGGAGTGACCTTCCGGCCCCTGGCCCCGCCGGTCAGGAGCGATTATTGTATCGCCTGGAACCGGGATAACGATTCACGTGCCTTGCAGGAATACATCCAGATTGTCAAAACCATCGCCGCGCATCCCCGCTGAGCTGCCACCGCTCAACCTCTCATCCAGTCCCCTCCCTCTCCTCCGTGCTGCGCTCGTCCAGCGTGCTCGCACATGACGATTTCATCCGCCGCCAGCGCGATCAAAGTCCCCCCCCGACATGGCGTAGTGGGGAACAAACACAGTGACCTTGGCTTTGTGCTTACTCACCGCGCGAGCGATCTGGGTGGCCCCGAGCACTAATCCGCCCGCGGTGCGCAAGACCAGGTCCAGCGGCATTTCGGGGTCAGTTTATCGCGCGGCCAATTCCTGCCAGCGGTCATATAGGCGCGCGACTTCGGCCTTGGCCGTTTCCAAGTTCGCGAGCAGGCCGTGTGCGTCCCGGGAGCGGGTGGAGTGGAACTCAGGATCGTTCAAGGTAGTCTCCAGTTCCTGGACGCAGGTTTCCGCGGCCAGAATGGCGTTTTCCATGCCTTCCAGTTCGCGCTGTTCTTTGAAGGTTAATTTTTTTGGGCGGACCGCTTTAGGCGCGCTGGCGGTTTCCCGTTTTCGGGCCGGGGTTTTGGCAACGCTGGCCCAGGCCGCCTGGTTGAGCGCGTCCCGCTGTTTCTTCTTCTCGAGGTAATACGAATAGTTGCCCGGTTGGACGAACAGGCCGCTGTCCTCGAAAGCAATGACCTGGTCGCAGATTCGGTCGAGGAAATAGCGATCATGACTGACGACCAGCACGGTACCGTCGAAGTCCGCCAACGCTTCTTCCAACATGCGCAGGCTGGGCAAGTCCAAATCGTTGGTGGGTTCATCCAGGACCAGGACGTTGCCGCCGCGTCGGAGCACTTTGGCGAGCATCAGCCGGGCGCGTTCGCCGCCGGAGAGCCGGGCGACCGGCTCGTTCACGCGCTCATCCGCAAACAGGAACCGGCGCAGGTAAGAGCGCGCGCTCAACCGTTGCTCGCCGAACAGGACGGTTTCGCTCCCGTCCGAAATTTCCTCGAGCACCGTGCCGGAGCCGGTGAGCTGCATCCGTGCCTGGTCAATGTAATTGAAGAGCACCCGCTTTCCGATTTTGACCGTGCCTTCGTCCGGTAGGCGTTCGCCGAGGCAAATGCGCAGGAGCGTGGTCTTTCCGACGCCGTTGCGGCCCACGATGCCCGTGCATTGCGCGGGTTTGAGTGAGAGCGTCAGCCCGCGAAACAGCCAGCGTTGGCGGTCGCCTTCTCCGACCTTGGCCCCCGCGTGGCCCAATTGTATGGCGTGGTTCCCCAGGCTTGGTGGCGGTGGAATGAGCAGGTCCATTTCGCGCTCCTCGGGCGGCGCCTCGAGGCCCTTGACCTGGTAAAAGGATTCGAGGCGATGCCGCGGTTTGGAGCGCTGCGCCCGGACGCCCGCCCGCACCCAATCCAGTTCCTCGCGCAGAAACCGCTGGCGCCGCCGCTCTGACTGTTCGGCGATCTGCTGCCGGACGGCTTTGGATTCCAGGTAGGCGGTGTAATTCCCCGGATGCGAAAAGCACCGGCCATCGGCCAGCTCAATGATGCGCGTCGCGATGACATCGAGGAAATAGCGGTCGTGCGTGACAAAGATGACGGCCCCTGGAAACTCGCGCAGAAAATCCTCCAGCCACAGAATGGATTCGGCGTCCAGGTGATTGGTGGGCTCGTCCAGCAGCAGCAGAGCCGGCTGGGCGGCCAAAGCGCGGCAGAGGGCCACGCGGCGCTTTTCGCCGCCGGAGAGCGGACCGACGAGGGTATCCAACGACGGCGCGGCCAGTGCGGAGGCGGTCGCATTGATGCGGGCCTGCAGCTTCCAGCCGTCCGCGCTGTCGATCTGGTTCAGCAAAGCCGCCAGCTCGGCGTCGGTGCCCTGTCCGGATTCATAGCGGCGCAACCATTCCATCAGGTCGGCCGCGCCTGCCTCAATGTTTTGTCGCACGCTGAGCTTGCCATCCAGTTCAAATTCTTGCGGCAAATAACCGATGCGCAATCCGCGGCGCCGCGCCACGTCGCCGGCATCCGAGCTTTGATGGCCGGCCAAAATGCGTAACAGGCTGGTCTTGCCGCAGCCGTTGCGGCCCAGCAGCCCGACCTTCTCTCCCGGGCCGACCGACAGCGTAACGGCTTCGAGCAAACGTTGATGGCCATAGGCCAGGGCGAGGTCGTTGGCGGTCAATAGAGCCGGGCCGGTAACATTCATGCGCGGAATTCGTGGTTATCCCCCGGCGAATACGGGCCGGAAGCCCGCTTCGCTGAGGATGCGAGCGGCATCGGCGCGTTTGTCGCCCTGGAGCTCGATCTGGCCGTTCTTCACCGTCCCACCCGTGCCGCAGGCCTTCTGCATCGCCTTGGCCAATTGCTCCTTTTCCGGCAGACCGATGCCGATAAACCCCTTCACGACGGTCACCGTCTTGCCGCCGCGTCCTGCCTTCTGCCGCAGGATGTCAACCCGGCCACGATTTTCCCGTGCCGGTTTGGTTTCCGTCCGCTGCCCGGAATCCGTCGGCGAACTCTCAGTGCCGGGCGGGAGCCCTTCGCTGGACAACGCAGCAAATGGGTTGTGGCCAAAACTCTGTCCGCCGTCAGTGGGAATACGCTTGGGGTCGCTCATGTATTTGGCTCAGGGAATAGCCTAATCGCGGAAGTTGGCGAACTGAAGCGCCACCGGAAAGTCCTTTGCCCGCACGGACGCGATCACTGCCTGCAGGTCGTCCCGGCTCTTGCCGGTCACGCGGACCTGTTGGTCCTGAATTTGCGTGGTTACTTTGAATTTTGCGTCGCGGATAAAGCCGGTGACCTGCTTGGCAACATCGGTCGCAAGGCCCTGTTTGATTTTGATCAACTGCCGCGCGTGCCCCAGCGGCGACACCTCCGGTTCGCACTGTTCGACGCTCTTGAGGCTGATATTGCGTTTGGCGATCTTGCCGATGACAATCTCCGTCAGCGCTTTCAGCTTGAATGGGTTCTCGGCGGAGAGCTTGATCTCGTTCTTTTCGAGGACGATTTCCGCTTTGGTCCCTTTGAAATCGAAGCGGTTAGCGAGTTCTTTCTTCGCAATGTTCACTGCGTTCTCGATTTCCATCGAGTTGACCTGGCTGACGATATCGAATGACGGCATAGCTGGATGCTAATCGGCTCCTCGAAAATGGGAAGGTTTTTGAACGCTCGAGCTGCGCCGGGCAGGTTCACTCACCGCGACGAGCTCTGGGATTTTATCTCTGTTATCGCTCAACGAAGCTTTCCTCGACCCATAGCTTTTAGCTATCGCTCAGATACTCACAAAGTATTGGGCTGCTGTCATGAAAGGGTGCAAAGTTGAGTTCCTGCCGAAGGCCGATCGGAAGCGGTAAGATAGGTTTGGCCATGGGAAACAGCATACCGAATCCAGGGCGAGCTTCACTGGGAATGGCGCGTGGGCGTGATGGGCCCTGAGGAACTGTCCGAGTCCGTCGGCGGGGGCGTCACGGAGGCTTTTGAACTTGGGGTGCTTGGATATCAGGTGACCATGGATGCCGCTTAGCGGGGCGCAGCAACGGAACCCCAGGCCGTGAACGAAAAGAATTGAAATGAGATGATGAATGCGTTGACAAACTGGAATCGGTTACGTTGGAATCAATTAAACGAACTCGAAGACTCACAGCACACCCTGCGAAGCCTTTTTAGCCGCTCCCGCCGCCAGCGGTCTGAGGAAAACGCGCGAGCGGCGCATTGGGTTCCTCTGGGGGGCGTCAGCGAAGATGCCCGAGGGTACGTGCTCAGAGCTGAGCTGCCTCAAGTGAAACAAGAGGACGTGAAGCTCGGTTTGAAAGATGGCACCCTTATCATCACAGGCGACCGCAAATTCGATCAGAACTGCAAGAAGGACCACCGCGTCGAACACGCCTGCGGTCGATTTGCGCATAGTTTCGTGCTTCCGACTGATGCCCGCCCCGCAAAGGTCAGCAGCGTCCTCATAAACGGAATCCTCACCGTGCACGTGGCGAAGAATGGTTGTGGCCCTGTCGTTGCGCGGCCTCGCGCCTCACTTTTTTCCAAAAGCCAACCACTAAAGAAGAATGAAAGCGAAAATGAACATGAAACCGCACTTATTCCGAGATAATAACCTCACGAAGGTCAACCGCATGACCCAGTTTACCTTTCCGGCTCCGACCGCCCGCCAGGTTTCCCTGGCCGGCGAATTCAATAACTGGGACACCAAAGCGGGCCTGATGCACAAAGGGCCGGACGGTGTCTGGCATCTGGGTTTGGCGCTCAAGCCGGGCCGGTACGAATACCGGTTCGTCGCGGATGAAGTCTGGTGCGACGACCCTGCCGCCCAGTTGAAGACAATGAATTCGCTTGGTACAGAGAATTGCGTGTGCATCGTCTGATCGGCTGCTCCGGACGGGTTTCATCACCTTGCCTTTTATGGATAGGATCCTGGGCCTTGTAACCGCGCTTTGTGACCTTGATCCCGGGTGGATTGCCAGGCTTACTCAATATGCCATTCCGTGCCATCGGCGTCTCGATCATCGGCGTTGATACCCAGGAAAGACTTTGCCTCACGGAGCGCATGGTCGTAGGTAAAGGCGTCAAGGCGCATGGTGTTCTTTTTTCCGAGCGTGTTGTCGTATTCGAGCGCGAAGGTGCCGCCAGCCTGATCGAGGATTTGGGCGACTTTCATCGGTTTATCTGAGTTTGCGAACGTCGAGAAAAGCACGATTGGCCCATGCTGGTAATGATCCGCTGTTCCCCGGGGGAATACAAGCTGCGAATTTTCACGGTCTGTGATGAGCAGAGTCGAAATAATCGGATTTAGTTTGTAAGGGCACCAAAACCTCTTAATGTCTCAATGATGGGAATAGCATCATCTTTTGGCCGTTGGTGGGGCCGTTCCGGGAAGCCGGCGCTAAATTCCACTGTAGAACGACAGGCCGCCGAGCCTGAGGACGCCGAGTCGCAGTTCGACTTGGGGCGGGAGTTGGCCGGCGTCGAGGGCGAAGCCCAGGACTATGCGGGAGCGGCTCAATGGTATCTAAAGGCGGCCGGGCAGGGGCATTGCGTGGCGCAGTTCAATCTGGGGTTGATGTATGGACAGGGGCAGGGGGTGCGACGCGACGAGGCCAGCGCGGGAATGTGGCTGCGCAAAGCGGCGGAGTCGGGCCATGCCGGGGCGCAATATCACGTCGGGGTCAGGCAGCATCGTGCCAGCAAAAGCGGGCCTCTGCCGGAGGCGTCGGAATGCCGGATCGAAGCTTTCAAGTGGTTGGAACTCGCGGTGATGCAAGCCTACCGAGGGTCGGAGTCGGCGCGGGAGTTCGTGGCGCTCGGGATGACGCAGGGTGAAGTCGATGAAGGCGGCCGGCGTGCGGCAGCGTTCGCTGCTGGCCGAGCCAGGCCGGTTGCCCCCGTGAGTTAGGTCGTCGTTCCTGAGGAGGATGCGGCTCCGCTGCAGGCTCTCAATCCTTGGAGCTAAGGTTTCGGCCCGAGGGCTCCGGCACTTGCCATTTTTTGGCAATCACACAGCATAGCTTGTTAACCGCGCGGATTGCATTTACAGGAAGTGGATGCGGGAGCTAGTTTGGCTGCGTTCTGTGGGCAGGGCTGGGCAGGGGGCAGCGGGCGGGAAGGAGTTTTAAGAACCTGCATTCAGTCAAATCTGCAGACAGCGCATGAAACATAAACCTAAAGTGGCCGCCGAGGTGCTGTTTAACGGTCTGCGATGCCCGACTAGCCGTATAACTATCCGTCCAGTCCCGGGAGGCGCATGTACGCGTTGGTTTCAATTTCGCCCAGTCGATGGACTTACATAGCGAAATTATGGCAACCGAACTTTATGACGATTATCGCTCCCTGTTCGAGAATATGCAGGAAGGGGTTGCACATTGCCAGATGCTGCTCGAGGACGGTCGGCCGCAGGATTTCGTTTATCTCGCGGTAAACGGCGCTTTCGAGAAACTGACCGGGCTGCGGGGTGTGGTCGGCAAGAAGGCCAGCGAATTGATGCCGGGAATTCGCCAATCCGACGCTGAGCTGTTGGAGACTTACTGGCGGGTGGCTCTCAACGGACAACCCGAGCGATTCGAGACGTTCGTTGTTGCGTTGAACCATTGGTTTTCCATTTCCGTGTATTCGCCGGCAAAGGAGCACTTCGTGGCCGTGTTCGACGTGATCACCGAGCGCAAGCGGGCGGAGGAAGCGCTTCGCCTGAGCGAGGCTGAATTGGCAGAGGCGCAACGCCTCGCAAAGTACGGCAATTGGACCTGGGATATCACGGACAACCGGTTGAATTGGTCAGACGAACTCTACAGGATTTTTGGGGTGGAAAAAGGGAAGCTCGGCCGTACTTATGAGTCGTTTTTTGAGAGGGTAGAACCAGGCGACCGCGAGGCGGTGCGTGAGACTAACCGAATGGCTCTCACGGAGGGCAAGCCCTTCGAGATCGTCTACGGCATTATCACACCACAAGGCGAGAAACGGGTAATCCGCGAGTTGGGGTGCGCGATTCGCAATCAAGCCGGAAAAGTCGCGCGCCTCTTTGGCACCGCGCAGGATATCACCGCACAAAGCCGGACGGAAGCGGAACTGCGGTGGAAGACGGCCTTCCTGGAAGCGCAGACGAACTCGACTCTGGACGGGATCTTGGTGGTCAACCGCGAGGGAAAACAGATCCTTCAGAATCAACGAATGCTTGAACTATGGAAGATCCCCCCGGAGCTCTCAACCGGTAACAACGACCGAGCGCAACTGGAATTTGTGCTGGGGAGAGTGAAGAATTCGCGAGCGTTCATTGAGAAGGTCGAGCATTTGTATGCCCACCCGAACGAGGTCAGTCGGGATGAGATTGAACTAACCGACGGCACCATCCTGGACCGGTATTCCTCACCGGTGGTTGGCAAGGATGGGGCGCAATACGGTAGAATCTGGACCTTCCGCGATATCACCGAGCAAAGGCGGTTGGAAGCGCAGTTCCGTCAATCGCAAAAGATGGAAGCCATCGGCCAGCTCGCGGGGGGCGTCGCGCATGACTTCAACAACATGCTGGCGGTGATCCGCGGCAACGCCGATCTGCTGTTGATGGACAGCGATACGCTCACTCCATTAGCCACGGAGTGTCTTCAGCACGTGGTCGGGGCATCGGAAAGCGCCGCGAACCTGACCCGCCAGTTGCTGATCTTCAGTCGCAAGGAGATGATGCAGCTCCAGCCGCTGGCACTGAACGAGGTGTTAATGAACCTTGCCAAAATGCTGAAGAGGATCATTCGGGAGAATATTCGTTTGGAATACGCTTATGCAGAGCCGGCGCCGTTCGTGCTGGCCGACGCGGGTATGCTCGAGCAGGTGCTTCTGAACCTGGTGGTCAATGCGCGGGACGCGATGCCGCAGGGCGGCCAGGTGCGGATCGCCACTGACAGGGTCAGTTTGGACAAGGGGGCGACGCATGGAAAGTCCGAGGCCCGGGTGGGGGAGTTCGTCCGTTTAAGCGTGAGCGACACGGGCACCGGAATAGCGCCGGAAAATTTATCCCGTATCTTCGAACCCTTCTTTACCACCAAAGAGCCGGGTAAGGGCACTGGCCTGGGATTGGCGACTGTGTTTGGGATCGTACAGAAGCACCAGGGATGGCTCGAGGTGTCGAGCCTGGTCGGAAAGGGCACCACCTTCAACGTGTTCCTGCCTACCATTCCGCCGCCCGCCGCGACAGGAGCAGCGCAACCGACCGAGGCCAAACACTGCCGGGGCACCGAAACCATCCTGCTGGTCGAAGACGATCTCGCTGTGAGAATGACCGCGCGGCGCGTGCTGGAGACCCACGGATACAAGGTGTTCGAAGCCGGTTACGGTCGGGAGGCGCTGGATATTTGGAAGGTCAAGGGCGGGGAAATTGCCTTGTTGGTGTCCGATATGATGATGCCCGAAGGGGTGACGGGCCGGGATCTGGCCGACCAATTGCGAGCGCAGCGACCGGGACTGAAGGTGATTTTTGTCAGCGGTTACAGCGCGGAGATTGTGGGCAAGGAGACGGCGTTTTTCCGGCGAACCAAGAGCACCTTCCTCCATAAGCCCTACAAGATGACCACGCTGGTCCAGACCGTGCGCCAGTGCCTTGACGAGAAGTGAGGCGAAAACCAGTCATTGCATTCGCGCCCGGTTCGGGTAAACTGGGATGAGCTACTCTTGACGCGGCGCCGGTGCCGACTTCCAGGCGGGAAGACCCTCGTTTGAATGGGTGGTCAGTCATCGTTTGAAACCCGACGAGCGGGAACCCTTCGGAAGAAGCAGCCAGCGCAAATTTAATATGAGCATACCTTTTGAATCCCGGGACACTACGCATGGCTAACGATCCTGGCAAGACAAGCAGCGAAACGGAGCAGCAGCGGTTCGAACGCATTTTGTCGCGGGAACCGTTCCGGGGCCTGAAGGCCATTCTGGACAAGGTTTCTCCCGGGAAGGAGGCACTCTGGGCAATCGTGGATCGCGCGAATTCTTACGAGGAACTGCTGGCCCGCCTGGGCTACAAGATCACCTTGACCAAGCAAATCCACGTGCAGGATTGTTACTCGCGGCTGGGTCCAGCCGGCGGGATTAAGGCAGTTCTTCCTTACCACGACATTCCCACACAAAGCTCATTTCCGACGCTCATAAATTTCGATTCCACAGTGACGATGACTCCAAAGGCCGTCGCCTTTTTCAACGAGACGTGCGCCGAACTTAAGCGGCAGTTGAATGGTCAGGCTTGAACTGTGTCAATTCGAGGCTTAACGGCCATCATTGTTCTGCCATATGCCATTTCGTTCTCTGGGCCTTGATCCCAATATTCTTAAAGCCGTCCAGGAAGCCGGCTACACGGAGCCGACCCCCATTCAAGCGGCGGCGATTCCGCAAATTCTGGCAGGACACGACCTCATCGGCATCGCTCAAACCGGCACGGGGAAGACCGCCGCGTTTGTGCTGCCGATCCTCACGAAGCTCGCCGCCGGGCGCGGCGCCGGCAGCCGCCGGTTCATCCGTGCGCTGATAGTGGCGCCCACGCGTGAGTTGGCCGCGCAGATTGAAGAGAATGTGCGCGGCTACGGGAGGCATCTGCCTTTGCGGGCGGCCACCGTCTTTGGCGGGGTCAGTGAACGCCCGCAGACCGAGGCGCTGCGTTCGGGGGTGGACCTGGTGGTCGCCACACCAGGTCGGTTGCTGGATTTGATGGGGAGGCGGCTGGCCGATTTTTCCGGGCTCAACTTCCTGGTCCTTGACGAGGCTGAGAGGATGCTCGACATGGGGTTCCTGCCGGACATCCGGCGTATCGTAAGGTCCCTGCCGCAAAAACGCCAAACGTTGCTTTTTTCGGCGACCTTGTCCCGTGAGATCGAGGGGATAACGCACGAATTTCTTCGAGCGCCGAAAACCGTGCAGATCGGCCGCCGGTCAAATCCCGCCGAGACCGTGACACAACTCGTCTATGAAGTTCCGAAGCACTTAAAGGCGGCGCTCCTGCTGCATTTGCTGCGCGACCCTGGACTGAACATGGTGCTGGTGTTCTCGCGCATGAAGCATGGCGCGGATCGGCTTTCGCGCCAACTGGAGAGCAAGGGGGTGCAAACGGCGACATTGCACTCGAACCGCTCGCAAAACCAGCGGTTGCGCGCCCTGAAAGATTTCAAATCCGGGGCGGTGCGCGTACTGGTGGCCACGGACATTGCAGCGCGCGGGATTGACGTGGACGATATCTCGCACGTGGTGAATTACGACTTCCCGATGCATCCGGAGGATTATGTCCACCGCATCGGCCGGACGGGCCGCGCGCACGCGGTGGGGGACGCCATCAGCTTCGTGACTCCCGAAGATCACAGCGTGTTGCGCTCGGTCGAGCGTTTCATTGGCCGGGGAATTGTGCGCAAACGGGCGGAAGGGTTTAATTACTCGGCCGCCGCAATTCCGTCTGCCGGGACGGGCGGACCAACGCGCGGTCCGCGACCGGACAATTTGCAGCGCCAGTCTTCCACGAACCCTCTGCGAACCAACGGTCCGGACCGGCGCGCGGGCTTTTCGACTGGCCAACAGAGACATCGAAACCAATGGCGGCGCCGTCGTTGACGGTTCAGGCTTCGCAGCGTTCCCACAAAAAGTGTTGCCAGGGCCGGCACAAAAAGTCCAAGGTGTTGGGCGCGCGCGGCCAGACGATTCTGCGCCACGAGCTGGATCTCGATTATGACCGAAGTTAAACTGAAAAAAGGCGAGCCGGTGGAGAAAGCCATCCGGCGGCTGAAGAAGAAGCTGGACCGCGAGCAAACGTTGCAGCAGTTCCGGTTGCGCCGTCGTTTTGAGAAGCCCAGCGCCAAGAAACGGCGCAAGGAGAAGGCAGCGCGTTTTTCCGCGATGTTGAAGGCGCGGTATGCCGATGACTGAGCTATAACTGCCGGTTTGCTGTGTCGCTGTGTCGCTGTGTCGTTCAGCGTATGGAAGGTGCGCTTAGCGTCCCGACCGGCGTAAACGGGCAAGCTCCGCAAGCAGCGATTTCAACCATTACTCCCTGGTGGGCAGCGGCATCCGTTCGCCCTGGTCCTTGAGCCTCGCCAAAGCACTGATACGCAAATTGAAAGAGTCGCCGCAGCGCCAGCCTAAACCGTGCCACCGTCTTCCGACGCAGCGGGCGGAGCGGGCGGGCGCTCGTGAGGTTGGGCCTCGCGCGGGTTTTTGGCGCGTTTGGCGCGGGGCAGCGGGCTGAGGACGACATTGAGGTCGCGGTCGCCCAGCATCTTTGGGGGGGAGTCCGCTTGGGCATAAAGCGCGACGTCTCTGACGAATTTGTTCACGACTTCGTAACCGACCTCCTTGTGCGCTTTCTGGCGCCCGCGGAAGCGCAGCTTAACGCGGACCTTCATGTCATCGCAAAGAAACCCAATGGCGTGGTCGCGCTTGGTGGCGAGATCGTGCGGGTCAATGGTGGGCGAAATCTGAATTTCTTTCATTCGGCCGGCTGAGGGGCGCGAGTGAGATTCCCTTTTGGCCTCCTCGTAGAGGAATTTACCGTAATCCACGATGCGGCAGACGGGCGGGGTGGCGTTGGCCGCGACTTCTATAAGGTCGAGGCCCTTGGCTTGTGCCAACTTCAGCGCCTCATTGAGAGACATGACGCCCAGTTGTTGCTTCGCATCGTCGATTACCCGGACCTCGCGGGCGCGGATTTTCCCGTTGCGACGATGTAGCGGTTCGCGGGAGTGAAATGAACGGGAAGGAAACGGGCGGCTCAATGAACCCCCATGGGTCGAAGGTTGCGCATGCGGTAACAAAAACCGAACTCCGCGGACATGTGTAATTTGTGATTAATACTTCCTCATTTTCGCACGCCGCGTGCGGCAGGCAAGCATAATGTTTATCGGCGAGTAGCCCGTTGGTCACGACCGGGGCGCACGATTCCAATCCCCCGAAAGGTTGGAAGAGGCATGAAGACAAACGCAGGATTGGAATCCCGCGCTCCAGCCCCCCTTTCACTCAGGCCTTGCCGCTGGTAGTCGGCTCCCGTTTGACCTGCCGGACGTTAATGACGTATATTCGGCCCATTAACCACTCAGGTGTTTATGAGCCGTCCCTGGCTGGGCCAGGGGTGTTAACGGGCGAACCCGCCGAGGGCGGGCAGCCCGGCTACTTCCGGCAGCCCGGGCCGTTGGGTGTTTACACTGCGGGTGCCGGCTCCGGTTCGACGCTGGGCACCGGGCCCGGCGGCCAGGCGAGCGAGCTGAATGTCGCCGGGCAGTTCGATTGGAACCCGACGATCTCCGACGCGGATGAAATTGCCGAGCTAACGGCTGGCCGCTGGATGCCGCAAACCAACGATTTCGTGGCCGTTGCGGGCGGAACAGTGCCGGTCGCGCCAACCTTTGGCAATTTCCTGGGAGCGATCCTGCAGCGTGCCGACGGCGGCATCAGCCGGCTGAACTTGTTTTCTCACGGCGATAAGTCGCTCGTGGCCTTCGGCGGCACCATCCAGAAGCGGAGCATCGGGCGGGCGGATGTGTCCCTGAACACCAACGGACCCAACGACAACATGACTGCGATGGACCCAACCAGCATGGCCAACCTGAACCAGCCCGGTGTTTCGTTTACCGCGCCGACGCCGATACACGGGAAAAAGGACTTCACCGTCGCTGACGTGCGCAAGAAGTTTACTGAAACCTCTTTCATCGTGCTCTACCTCTGCCACTCGGCGCAGGACCTGGCTTTCCTTAAACTGATCGCGAAGTTTTTCGGCGTCAAAGTGATCGGCTTTAACAACGTGGTGGGTTATTACCCGCCGACTCAAACGAGTCCCGCGCGATTTCAGCGCAACGGCGAAAAGGTGGGAATCGGCTTCGGTGCCACGCCCGCACAGGATTTTCGCACGCTCACCGGCGATCCGAGCGCGATTGTCGCGACTCCGTGAGCCAGGCAGCGAGCCGCCTTCGCAACCGCATTCTGCCGCCATCAGAAATTCCAAATGACGCTCAGCCCAACGAAATGGTTGAGCACGTCCTTGGTTTGCAGGTGCACCCCGCCAATCTGATAACTTTGCTCCGCTGTTCCGAGGAGCTTATAGCCGATGTCCACCCACGCCTGCTCTTCGATTTTGTAGATCACGCCGGCTTTGGCCTGGAAGGCCAGCACGGAATCGTTGTCGCTGTCGCCCGAGATCTTCAGCGTGGACAGCACTCCGCCCACCCCGACACCGAGGTACGGAATAAACTCCGTGGGGTTCTCGTAGCGAACCACCGCGTTGAGCAGCAGCGGGTATTGCCTGAGGTGGGAATCCCCCACGGGCGAGGCGGTTTGATCCTGCAGAGAGAGCGACCTTACCGAGTTCTGCATAAAGCCGCCCTCGAACTCGACCGCCAGCCACGGAGCGAACTGGTAGCCAAACGCCCCATCCACCCTGAAACCTGTGTTCACCGACAGGTTTCCGGGCAGCCCCTCAATATCGAGGTGAGTCCCCGTTACGAAATTGACTCCGCCGTCGGCCCTGAGATACGGGCCGGGGTCAGCAGCGCGCGCCGGCCGAGCCCACAATACCACGAGACTGCTGGCCGCGAGGAGCCAGAAGGAGGTCGAACGTTCAATCGGTTTCATAGGCTTATCTGGATGGCTTCGTTCCTGTTTCGTCAATTCTTCGCCGGAAGGGAGGATTCAATGAACCTCGCGAGGTCGGTCTTGGACTTCTTGAGGTCCGCGAGGTTGAGATACATCATGTGACCGGCGGTATAGGTATCGAGCGTGAGATTGTTCAGGAGCGCCGGGTCCACGTTGAGGTGGTCGAAGGTATATCGCGTCGCAAACAGCGGCGTCGCCAGGTCGTAGTAGCCGCTCGAAACGTGGATCTTAAGGAAGGGATTGCGCGTCAGCGCGCCTGCGAGCGTCTCGGCGACATCCACATAGCTGTTGCTCGAATCCCAGTTCCAAGGGGAAACCGAAGTCAGGACCTCGTAGGAAAGGTCGGTTTCGTATTTGAGTTCGGTGCGGACATAATCGTTGAACGTGGACGCGAAGGCGCCGGCGACCGCTTCGTAGCTGGGATCCTGTTCCATGTGATTGGCTAGGCGGTCGCGCACGTAGCCTTTGTAGCGGCTGTCATAGCGGCCAACGACACGGCGTTCGTCCGCCAGGAGTTCGGAAGCGAACCGGCCGAGTGGGACGCGCAAGTCGGCGCGCTCGACATAATTAGTGGAGAGCCCCGTCAGCCGGGCGTATTGCTCGAGGACTTTCCGGCGCTGGTCTTCAGGCAGGGAGCTGCCCCTGGCCAGGGCGGCGCTGTAGTCGCCGGCGGCGAAGGTTTCGGCCAGGGCATAGACCTCGGACATCGGCCGCTGCTGCAGGTCCGGTGGAAGCTTTTTGTGGAACCACGCGGTGGTCGCGTACGAGGGCAAATAAAGCACATACGGCAGGTCATTCCCGGCATTGAAATCAAGGGTCTGGAAGTTAAGGACGGTGGACACCAGCATGATGCCGTTGACGTTCATCTTGAGGTGCTGGCTGAGCTCGCCTGAGAGGGCAGCGGCGCGCGTCGTGCCATAGCTTTCGCCAATGACAAATTTCGGCGAGCTCCACCGTTTGTTGCGCGTCACATACAGCCGGATGAACTCGGCCACCGACGCGGCGTCTTCGCGCAGGCCGTGGAACTTATGGGCGTCTTTGGGCGGGATCGCACGGCTGTAGCCGGTGCTCACCGGGTCGATGAACACCAAATCGGTACCGTCCAGCACCGAGAACTCGTTATCGACCAGTTTGTACGGCGGGGGCAGCGCGCCGCCATCCTCCGCCAGCCGCACCCTGCGCGGGCCGAGCAAACCCAGGTGCATCCAGACCGACGCCGACCCCGGGCCGCCGTTGAAGGAGAACGTAACGGGTCGCGTGCCGAGGTCTTTCACGTCGTCGCGAGTGTAGGCAATGTAGAAAATCGAGGCGGTGGCCTTGTCATCTTCGTCGCGCAGAAGAATCGTCCCGGCGGCGGCCTTATAACGCACCTGGTGGCCGTCGATGGTGACCGTGTGCTTCGATTCCACCAGCTTCTCCTCCGGCTCTTTGGGCTTGCCAGGCTCTTTTGCAGATTCTTTGCCGGCATCTTTTGACGGTTCCTTGTGCTCGGTGGCAGATTGCGGCGGCGCGTTCGAGGTGGTTTCGGCGGCGAAAAGTGTTGTCGTGAACAACGCCGCGGCCAGGCAGGCAGGCAGCTTGGTGGTTGGATGCATTGAATGCAGGCTGCTACTCCATCAGTAAAATGGCAACCCTAAAGGCTGGGCCTAAAGGCTGGCCCGGGCCTACCGGGCTGTGCTTTTCGCGAACTCCGCCTGCGCCTCCGGCAGCCATGCCTGCAATTGCTTGATGCGAATGGCATCGACCGGATGATCGCGCAGGAACGTCGGCGTAGCGTTGCCGCCCTGCTGGTTATTGAATTGAGAAAAGCGCTGCCAGAAAGCCACCGCCTCCTTCGGGTCGTAACCTGCGCGTGCCATATAGACCAACCCGATATGATCCGCCTCGGATTCCTGTTCCCGGCTGTAAGGTAGTTCGACACCGACTTTGGCGCCAAGGCCGTACAGGCTCATAAAAGTGCTCTGGTACTGCGCATACTGGGACGAGCCGACGTACGCGCCGGCGGCGTCGCCAATGCCCTGTGTGAGCAATGCCTGGCTCATCCGCGAGGCGCCGTGATGCGCGACCGCATGCCCGATTTCGTGACCGAGCACCGTCGCCAGCCCCGCATCGGTCTGCGTGATTGGCAGGATGCCCACGTACACCCCGACCTTGCCCCCGGGCAAACAGAACGCGTTGGCTTCCTGGTTTTCAAAGACGACAAATTCCCATTGCGCGTTGGGCAGGTCTTTCCCCGCCACCTGCGCGATGCGCCCGCCGACGCGGTCCACCGTCGTATTCACCGATGGGTCGTGATTCATAGGCGTATCTTTTTTGAGTTGGTCGAAACTCGAGAGCCCGAGCTGAGTCTCCTGGCCCCCGGAAACAAAATTCAACTCGTGCCGACCCGTCACCGGCACCGTCGTGCACGCAGCCGCCAGGATCGCAAGCGCTGCGCCAGATACCACCAACCATAAATACTGTCGTTTATGCATTTTCATACCCTGGATCCTTTCTGCTGCCTTAGTAAGCGCAATCTTCGGTGATTTCAATTCTTTTAATCGCCCTCTTTTCTCACTTTCCCGTTGAGGGAATTTCAACGATGTTGCCGGTATGGAAACGACCTCCGGCATTCGTGGAAGCGGCGCCCGCAATACGCCTAGGTTCCGGACCGGCCATTGGTTTTCACTCTGGCTTGGTTTCGCGGCTGCGGCCTGCTGCTCTGTTGGGCCAGTGCCGGCGGCGGACGCGGAACAAGGCTCTAACGCGGTGATGCATGCCTCCGCTGCGGGTGGGAAGGCTGACGTTGCGTCTTTTTTGCTCAAGCCCGAATTTACGATCGAGGTGGTTGCGTCTGAGCCGATGGTGACCGCTCCCGTGGCGATGGCCTTCGACGAAAACGGGCGCTTGTTTGTCGCCGAGATGCCGAAAGCGACGGAGCGCGACGGCTCCGCGCCACCCCTTGGGCGGGTTCGGCTGCTCGTGGGCATGGACGAGGATGGCTCCGCCAAAACCAGCACTACGTACGCCGACGGGCTCCGGTGGCTCTCAGCGCTGGCTTGCTATGGCGGAGGCGTGTTCGTTGCGACCACTCCCGACGTGGTGTTCCTCAAGGATACGCATGGAGATAGCGGCGCGGATGTGCGGCAGGTCGTCCTTTCAGACTTTGGCGGAACCAACAAGCTGGCTGCGGAGGAGCTGTTGAACAATTTCAATTGGGGGCTGGATGATCGCATCCACGGCGCCACCGCGGGCCTCGGCGGCGCGATCACAGCCTCGAACTGGCCCGGCAACTCCGTGTCGCTGGCCGGTGGCGATTTTTCGTTCGATCCGCGCACGCTTCAAGTTTTTCCTGAAGCTGGACCTTCCCAATCCGGCCTGACTTTTGACAGCTCGGGGCGCGAGTTCGTCTCTGATTTCGCGCGGCCGCTGCGAATGGCGCTATCGGAGCGGCGTTACTTTCTTCGCAACCCGTTCTTCCCGCGAGCCCCGGAGTTGGTGAACGTGCTCAGCCCGGCAACGCCGGTGTTCCGATTCGCTTCCGGCGCGGCGGCCGATGCCGGGGCAGGGCGAAGCAATTCTCCTGCCTCAGGCGTAAAGTCCAACGCATTCGTTCCGGGGTGGCTGACCAACGCTCGTGGCGTCGCCGTCTATCGCGGGAACGCGTTCCCGTCAAATTACCTGGGAAACGTATTTATCGCCGATCCTGATGGTCATGCCATTCATCGCGTAATATTGCGTGAAAACGGCCTCGGGGTGCAGGCCGAACGAGCCGCCGACGAACAGAAAAGCGAGTTCTTAATGTCCAGGGACCCCTTGTTCCGCCCGGTGCAGGTTGTGAACGGCCCGGACGGTGCCCTCTACATCGCGGACATGCGGGATGGCCGCGACCAGGGCCGCATCTACCGCGTGACAGCTGCTAATTTCAAGCGTCCGCCGCCGCCCCAGCTCGGGTTGGCCAAGAGCTATGACCTCGTCGCCGCGCTCGCGAGCAGTAACGGGTGGCGTCGCGATACTGCCGCGCGCCTGTTGTTTGAGCGGCAGGACCCGGCCGCTGCGATGCTGCTTTCCAACATGCTCAGCAACTCGCGCCTCCCGGTCGCCCGGCTTCAGGCGCTGCACGCGCTCGCCGGGCAGGGCGGCCTGCTGGAGCCGCACGTGCTTATCGCTTTGCGGGACGCCGACGCCATCGTGCGCGAGCATGGCGTGCTGCTCTCCGAGCAGGTGCTGACCAACGGGAGCGCCTCCGATGCGCTGTGGCAGCAATTGAAACCTTTGGCCGCTGATCCCGCGCTCCGTGTGCGATACCAGCTCGCCTTTACTTCGGGTGAAGTCCGACGGCCCGACAAAGTTCTGGTCCTGGCGCAGATCCTCAACCACGACCTCGCTAACCCCTGGGTTCAAAGTGCCGTGCTGAGTTCCCTGGATGATGGGGCTGGCGACCTGTTCCTGCTCCTTGCCGGCACGGCGGGCTTTCGCAACAACGCAACCGGCTTGGCGTTCCTGCGCCAGCTGGCAACGATGATCGGCGCCAAGGGACGACAGGATGAAGCGACACAAGTACTGGACTTTCTTGCGCGGGCGTCGCTGGACCCGCTCCAGACCCACCTGCTGCTCAACGCGCTCGGCGATGGCCTCGAGCGCACCCGCAGTTCGCTCGCGCTGGTGGACCGCAGGGGCGTCCTCAAGCAGTTCTACATCGCCGCGATGAACATCGCCATCGATCCGACTTTTGTTGAGCCTTTGCGGGTCGAGGCGATTCACCTGGCGGGCCTCAGTCCTTACACGTTTGCCGAAGTGGGCGACTGGCTCCTGCTGCTTTGCAATCCGCCGCCCGTGCCCGCGGTGCAGTCGGCCGCTCTGGCCGCGCTGGGCGGCTTTGACGACCCGGGAGTTTTTGTGGGAATTGTGAGGGTTTGGCCGGCGTTGACCCCGGCCTTGCGGACCCAGGCGCTCACGGCGCTGCTCTCTCGTGGAAGCCGCGTGGGGCTGGTGCTGGACGCTCTGCAGCGGGGGACCATCCCGTTGGCGGACGCCTCTCAAACCCAGCTCAATTTCCTGCGCACCCATCGGAACTCGGCGATCAGCGAGCAGGCCGTCAAACTCTTTGGACCCGTCGCGGTGCGCCGGCCCCAGGTCGTCGAGCAGTTCAAACCGGCGTTGCGGTTGACTGGCGCGGCCGACCGTGGACGGGACATCTTTATCGCGCGTTGTGCCGCCTGCCACCGGTTCGGGGCCGGCGGCCAGGGGCTCGGTCCGGACTTGACTGGCGCCAGGACTTTCGGCAAAGAACAAATCCTCGCGACGCTCCTCGAGCCGAACGCCCATCGAAAACCTCAGTACGCGCCGGTTGTTGTAGAGACAAAAATGGGCGAGAACCTGATTGGCATCGAGTCTGACGAGAACCCGACAACCCTTACCTTGGAGCAACCCGGAATCGGACGGATGGTCTGGCCGCGCCTGAACGTGGCCTCCGTTCAGGTCCAGCCCTGGTCGTTTATGCCCGTTGGCCTGGAGCAAGGGCTCTCGACGCAGGACATCGCTGACCTGCTCGCGTACCTCGTCACAGCCACTCCTTAATCTTCTCCTGGTATTTGCTGTAGATGAACCCCAACACGAGCAGCACTACGCCCAAAGCCATCAGGCTCAGGACGCGGTAGAGCGACTCCAGCTTCCAAATGTCGAACATAATCACCCGCCCCAGCGCGCATCCGAGGATTCCCAGGCCCACCCAGCGATACATGCGCTCCCGCAGAACGATGCCGACGGTGAACAAAACCAGCGCCAATGCGGACCAACTCGCGGTCAGATAAAACCCGCTGGCCGTTTCGAGCACCCACAAAGAGAGGAATCGCCATAGGCTGAGTCCGCCCGCCAGGATCACCGCCGCATGAAGCCCTGGCTCGAGTCCATATCGTTCGGGAAAACGCCGGGCGATCTGCCTCTGACAAAGCAACAGGACGATGGCGCAAAGGTTCGGCCAATAAACTCTTGGCAGTTCCAGCAACGGCAGCCAGAACAATACGAGTGCGGCGACGTTGAAGACGGCGCTGAACAACAGCGCCTCGCGATTCTTGCGCAGACCCGACCAGACGAAAGCCCACAGGCCAAGCAGGGAAAGCAGCCAAATCCGCTCGCGCTCGGGGATATATTCCCAGATCCAGATCAGCGACATCCCCAGCGCCGTCCATCGATAAACTCGCGCGAATTGGAGCAGTGGCTCGCTGACGCGCGGGTCCGCGCCGGGCTTCTGCCGGAACCACTGCACGGTGGCGCCGGAGAGCAGGCTCAGCGCGGCCATCGGCGCCAGGGGGAAGTGCCAGGCAGGACGGGCCCGGAAAACTTGCTCCAGAAACTGAACCGCGCCCACCAGGACGAAGATTTGCCCGAAGGCCGCAACGAGCCATGCGCGCGTCGAGACACCATAGACCGTCAGCCCAATGGCCAGCAGACTGGTCACGACCAGCCATGCCGGGGCGCCGAATTTCGGGTTCAACCAGAAATACATTACGCCGACCATCGCGAGCGCATAGAGGCCTTGCCAGAAGAGCGTGTGCTGAGGGGACAAAACCAGCACCTTCTGTTTCTGCCACCAATGACTCAGCACCAGTGTGACGGCGAGCAGCAGCGCCGGGTTCCACCAGGGCGGCGGTTGGGTGAGGTCGAACGAATTAAACAGCCAGGCGAGCTGAGCCAGCACCACGTAGCCCTGGCCGAGCAGCGTGACCTCGCGCACGCGCAACGCATAGATTGAGAAGGTGAGCAGCACCGATTCGACGCCCAGCGCCAGCGGCAAATGCTCGCGCGTTGTGTTGTCGTAGGTCGCCACCAGCCAGACCACCAATGCCAGCACGGCGAAGTAGGCGGGCTGCGGGCGCAGAATCTCACCACCAGACGCTGGCAGCTGCCGATTCACCACCAGCGTATTGGCCATCATCAATCCGCCGAGCCCAATCGCCAGCCACACCCCGGAAGGCTCCATCTGCCGCATGCCGTCGATGCCCCACCCGACCGCCAGCCCCGCTGCAAGGTACGCTCCGGTGAGCAGAACCGGATTCTTCCGCTGCTGGCCCATGACCAGCAGCACGACGCTTTCCATCGCGAGCACCAACGCAAGCTGCAGCCCTGCGAATTTCGAGATGAAGCCCACCGTCACCAGCAGCAGGCCCTGGGTGAGATAGGAATTCTTTGCGAGCGGTTCCGCCGCCAAAAGACGTCGCGCCAGTTCCGCCAGACCGAGCAGCGCAGTCCCGTAGATCAAGGAAAACTTCCAGAAGCCGCCCTGCCGAACCTGCGTCATTGTCAGCAGGAACATCGTGAAGAATGCGCCGTTGTTTAACGTAAGAAAACTTGCCCGGTTTTGGCCCGCGAATTGTTGGTCGCGTGAGAGGAACACGGCCGCCGTAAACAGCAGCCAATAGCAAATGAGGAACCAGGTTCCCGCCCATAACCCTTCCGCCGGCGAGGCCCAATGCCACGCGCTGCCGTCGAAGAATCGCCAGAAGCCGTACGCAGCGTAGGTGGCTATCAGACTGCCGTACGAGAGCATCGCCCAGCGGTTTCGCACCAGAAACACGACGCCGGCCAACGTCAGCACGAGATTCGAATAAAGCGTGAAGTAGCCAACCCGGGTGATGATGGAGGTGTAATAACCCAGGCCAACGGCGAACAATGCCAACACCTCGGATTTCTTGTGGTCGGCGCACCAAACCATGAGACCGGCGCACGCCAGCAGCAGCACCCCGTCCAGCCCGGGGCTGTCAATGACCCTGAGTTGCTCGACGTGATGGGCCGCGTAGGTGGTGAAGTAGAGCGCCGCCAAACCGCCGGCGAACAGCACTTGGGCGTAATTCTTCAGGCTCTCCTTCACCGCCTGGCGCTGCCACCACCACCCTGCGCTCAGCAGCGCCGCGCTCGCGAGGTACAACAGGGCAACTTTTCCGCCCGGGCCGAGCCGGCTGATGTACCTCTGGTAAGCCAGGTTTCCAAAAAAGACCAGCCCCGTCAGCAACAGTACAATCCCGATGCGCACCAGCCAATACGTTCCCACCCGCATTTCGAGCGAGAGCGCTTCGGTTGGCGGTTTGATCTGAGCAGCAGGACGCGAGGGCGTGAGGGGTGGAACCGCGGGCTGGCTTTTTTGCGGTGCCTCCTGGATGGACAGCAGCGTGGACTGGAAACAATGCGGGCAGAGTATCGTGTCGCCCAGCGAAGTGGCCGGAAATTCAATGTGGCCGCCGCAGGAACGGCAAGAGCATTTCAGCAGATTCTCTTTCTCTTCGACGTGCAGCCTCAGCGGTGGAGGTTTGGGCAGTGGCGGCGGCGCGGACATCGTGGGCTGCGGCGGAGGCGTGGGCGTTGCGGCCCGCCCCGCCTTTTGTCTCGCCGTGTCTGCAGGCGGCGCAGCGATGGCTTGGAAGGCAGGGGGCACTGAAGGAACCGAAATCGCGGGAGGCGCGCCGATACCGGAGCTTGGTTGTGGACCAGAGGGCGGGGCGGCTGCGATCGTTGTGTCAAGCCCCGCCGGCGACAACGCCGTCGCCTGCGCCTCGGACCTGCCGAGCCGTTGTTCCAGCATCGCGAGCTGCCCGGAGAGCAAGGAAACATCGCGTTGTAGCCGCGCCTGCTCCTCTTTCAGCGCCGCCAATTCTGCTCGCTCTGGCTCATTCATGAGAACCGAAAAACCGTGGTGAAGTCGGCCAAGGCTAGGCCAGGCATTCCAAGGAAACCAGCCCAAAGGCGAAGCTGTAGCTCAGACCTGTAATCCGTTGCATCGCCGGTTTCTAACCTGCCCGCAACCCCGGCAAGCAAGGTCCAAACGCTCTTGCTTGCAAATCGCCACGGCGGCAGATTGCAAATCTGCGCTACAATCGATGCCCCGCGCGAGAAAGGACTCGCGCATGCGTCGCAAGCCCGTAATACGATTCTGTTCATCCCGCCACTTTAGCGCATCACCCCGCGCGGGCGTGAATTGATAAAGCCGCACCGAACATTGCTTTAAGCGATGGACACCCCGGCGAAACGCGGTACGAACCAATCACGTTGACCGTGGGATCAGGTGAAGTTGCGGGGCTTTGATAAGAGCCAGTACGTGGTCGCCTGGAACCAGGGCGAACTCATCGCAGGCGTTCCGGGTCAGCAGCGCCGCCAGCGGAAAGCCGCAATCCAAATCGATGCGGACCATCGGCCCTTCACGAGTCAGAGCGCGCACCACTGCCGGGAGGGCGTTGCGCGGGCTGCTGTGGCCGGGTTCCCCTTTGACGAGGATAACGTCTTCGGCTCGTACGCAGACATACACTTCGGCCGTGGCTGGCGGCAATTCGGGCGCGAGCGCCACCAGTTTGCGGTCGGCGACCGCGACCGTCACCAGTCCGTCAACGGCGGTCAGCACGTGTCCCGGTTGAACCGTTTCCACCCCGACGACGCCGGCCACCGCAACATTGGATGGGCGGCTAAAGACTTCCCGCACGGACCCGCGCTGAACGATCCGGCCGGCGTCCATAACCACCAACTCGTCTCCAAGTGCCAGCGCCTCCGCGCGGTCGTGCGTCACCAGCAACGTTGGAGTTCCGAGTTGGCGCAGCAGGTGGCCCAGTTCGCTCCGCACCCGCACGCGAGTGGGCGCATCGAGCGCCGACAATGGTTCATCCAACAATAGCAGGCGGGGCCGCGTGACTACGGCGCGCGCCAGTGCCACTCGTTGTTGCTGGCCTCCCGACAACTCCCGGGGCAGCCGCTTTTCCAAACCCTCCAACCCCAGCCAACGGATTGTCTCCGTGACCCGTGCCCGGCCGTCCTCCTCTGTCAAAGCCAGGCCTCGCTGGGATCCTCGCCCTCCCAGGCCGTAGGCGATGTTGCGTCCCACTGACAGGTGCGGGAACAGCGCGTATTCTTGCGGCACAAATCCGACTCGGCGCTTTCGCGGGGCAACGAACACCCCTGGCGCCGCATCCGACCAAATCTCGGTGCCGAAACGAATCATGCCTTCGTCGGGCCGCTCCAACCCGGCCAGGCAGCGCAGCACTGTAGTTTTGCCAGCTCCCGACGCGCCGAACAAAACCGTCACTACGGCTCCGCCCGAGGTTTGCAAATCTTCCACCCGCATTGGCGGACCACCCGGGAAGCGCTTGGCAAAACTGGCTGTGATTCCTTCGCTCATCACTTTCGTCGCAGCAGATATGTGCCGCCCAGAACGGCCAGTAAGGCCATAGCCGCGGATGCCGCCGTTAACGCCCACGCGTGGCCGTCCTCGCCGAGCTGGACGTATTGATAAATCGCTACCGAGAGCGTCGTCGTCTGGCCCGGTATGTTGCCGGCGACCACGATGGTCGCACCGAACTCACCCAGCGCGCGCGCAAAGGCCAGCAGCGCGGCGCCGAGCACGCCGCGGCGCGCCAGCGGCAGCGTGATCGTAAAAAACACCCGCCATTCGCCCGCGCCAAGCGTTCGCGCGAGCTGCTCAAACACCGGGTTCACTTCTTCGAAAGCGGCGCGCGCCGCGAGCACAAACAGCGGCAGCGACATCACCGCCAGCGCAATAACGACCGCGCGCCACGTGAACACCACCTCCAGCCCGAGCTGCGAATAAAGCCAGTGCCCCACCGGACCGCGGCGCCCGAATATTCGCAAAAGCACCAGCCCCGTCACCACCGGCGGCAGCACCAGGGGTAGCGCGACGAGTGTTTCGACCAGCGCCTTGCCTCGCCAGTGTCCTCGCGCCAGACCCCACGCCAAAGCCAACCCGAATGGGAGCATCACCAGCGTCCCCAGCACCGCCATCCGCGCCGTGAACCCTACAAATTGCCATTCCTCGCCGCTCATCGCTCACGTGGCCAATTTGAACCCATTGGCCGCCGCTCGCGTCGGCTCAATCCACCCGCCGCCCTTCCATTGCGTAGCGATGCCATGACGGTAGCCATCGACTTCAGTCCACGGGAGAGTGCGTCGGCAGCGCCCGTGTCGCGTCAGCGACACTTGAGGTTCACCAGGGGCTAACACCTCCCGACTGCCACCAATCCGCCGCTCCGCTTCCTCGCGGCCTCTCATCCGTCGCGGAAGCATCCCATGAAAACCAGGCACTCGAAACCCATACTTCACGAACACGCCGGCTGACTCTTCCGACGCCAGAAACTCCAGGAATTTTCCGGCCGCTTCCGGCGACCGGGCTTCTTTCAATACCGCCACCGGGTAACTGATCTTCGGCCCTTCCGCCACCGGCACCTCGAACGCCACCCGGACCTTCTTTGAAATCATCGCGTCGGTCTTATACACAATACTGGCGTCCGCATCACCGGCCTCCACCGCTGCCAGCGCTGCCCTCACGTTCTCCGTCGCGACCACCTTCGGAGAAACCACATTCCACAAGCCCAGCTTTGTGAGGTATTCCCGGGCATACACACCCGCCGGCACCGCCTTCGGGTCGCTCAGCGCTATCCGTTTAATCGCCGGTTCCGCCAGGTCCGTTGGCGACCGTATCGCTGCCCCGTGCGCGGCCGCCACGATCAGGACCAACGAGTTGGAGAGCCGGCTCTGACGCGTCCCCTTCACAATCAATCCCTGACGTTCCAAATGGTCCATTTTCGCTTCGTCGGCCGAGAAAAAAATGTCGGCTGGAGCGCCCTCTTCAATTTGTCGGGCCAGCGTGCTCGAGGCGCCCAGGTTGAGGACAATCCTGACCCCGGTTCGCTTCCCATAGCTCGTTGCGAGTTCTCGCAAACTGTCCGTCAGGCTCGCCGCCGCGAACACCATGACTTCTGCGCCGGGCAGACTCGCCACGCTGAGCCACGCGCCGGCGAGCAGCGCAAACCGGCGGACGTTCTTTGTGAGGGTCATTCCCATCAGGTCGTGGCCACTGAACCAATTCTGCAACGCTCAGCCCTATCTATGCAATGGGAACTTAACGCAAAGGCACAAAGAAGGAGGGCCGCAAAACCGAGATTCGATCTGTGCGACACGAGCACGAGCGGCCTTTTTGCTGACTGCGGACAACCCAGGAATGACCAGCACATCCTTTGCGCCTTTGCCCCTGTGTCTTTGCGTTGAAATGCCACGGTCAAAATTCCTCCGCCGAAATCCTCCCGAACCGTCGCGAACGCAAGCTCTCCCGGAAGATTTTCATTTCTTGGCGACCCTTTCTGCGGCATGGTGAGACTATGGGCAAGCGACGCGAGGCGCGGGAACGCGCTGTGCAATTCTTATTTCAGCATGACCTGAATCCGCCGGATGACCTGGCCGCGGCGCTCGATCAGTTTTGGGGCTCGCAGCGTGCGGCCGCTCTCGCGGAGGACAAGGGCGCCGCGACCTGGGGCCAGCCCGTGGAACTGCCCCCGCCGAGCGTCGATGAAGCGGCCATCCGGCTGTTTGCCGACCCGCTCATTCGCGGCACACTCGACCATCGCGACGAGGCCGACGCGATCATCAAAAAGCACGCTATCAACTGGGAATTGCATCGCATCGCAGCCGTGGACCGCAATATCCTGCGCCTGGCCATTTTTGAAATGCTGCATCGCGATGACATCCCGCCCATCGTCAGCATCAACGAGGCGGTCGATATTGCCAAAAAATTCTCGACCCAGGACAGCGGCAAATTTGTCAACGGCATCCTGGATAAAGTCAAAGGCGAGCTGATGCGGCCAGCAAGGGAGGGCAGGTGAGCCGGAGCGCTGCGGATTACGGGTCAGGTGTCAGGGGTCAGGTGTCACGTATCACCTTTCACGTTTCGCTTCTCACTCTGCACTCCGCCCCCTGCGCTTAACATGTTCGCCGACCTCCACCTCCACACCTATTTCTCCGATGGAACGTATTCGCCGGAGGAGTTGGCTGCCCAGGCGCAACGGCATTCGTTGGGCGCGGTGGCGCTGACCGACCACGACACAGTCGAAGGTTGCGTTCCGACAGCCAGCGCCTGCGCGGCGGCCGGCATCGAGTTCATCCCCGGCACCGAGTTGACGGCCGAGCAGGGGGGGCATGAAATCCACATCCTCGGCTATTGCATGGACCGGGAGAATCCGCGGCTGCTTGCTGAAATTGGAAAATTCCAAATCGTCCGCCAGAACCGGATTCGGGAAATGGTGGCGCGGCTGAATCAATTGAACGTGCCGTTGCAGGCTGAAACGGTGTTTGCGCTGGCCAATTGCCGGGCGCCCGGCCGGCCGCACGTTGCGCGGGCCCTCGTCAAAGCCGGCTTGTGCGGGAGCCTGGACGAGGCCTTCGAACGCTTCCTCAAAAAGAACCGGCCGGCGTGGGTGCCGAAGTTCAAGATGTCGGCCGACCATGCGATTGCACTTCTGCATCAGGCCGGCGCGGTGGCGATCATGGCGCACCCGGGCTTGAACCGGTGCGATGAAGTCATTCCCACCATGGTCGATGCGGGCCTCGACGGAATCGAATGTTTCCACACGAAACATTCCACTGTGACCGTCGAGCGTTACCTCGAGATCGCAGACCGCTTTCGCCTGCTGGTCACCGGTGGCTCGGATTGCCATGGCTCGAGCAAAGGCAAACCCGTGATGGGCACAGTAAAGCTGCCCTACCAGCACGTCGAGAAACTCAAAGCTCGCGCCGCCGAAATCAAAACGGCCATCGCCGTAACCGGCCCTTGACCATGAACGGAAACCTGCGCGGCGCGGTCGCAACTAAACCGGCAGGGTCGCTGTCCCGAGCGTCTCCATCTCTTTTGGTAACAGCCGGCGCTCCCAGCATGACCAATGAATCCTTCGCGCCTTCGCGCCTTTGCGTCTTTGCGTTAAGTCCTGGCGTCTTTGCGTTAAGTCTTTTCCCCAAATTTCCGACTGAGCTGCTACGGCTTAGGACGTCGTCTTAGCCCATGGGATTACTTGCCAAATTCAAAGCCGGCTTGCAGAAAACTCATACCCGGCTGGCGCACGAGATCAAGCGCATCGTCACCCGCTCGCCCAAACTCGAGGCGACCGCATTGGAGGAGCTCGAAGGCGTCCTCATCGGGGCGGATTTGGGCATGAGCATGACCACCCAAATCGTGGCTGCCGTTCAACAGGCCTACGAAACCCAAGGCGGCGCCGGACTGGATGTGTTCGCGATCGCTGAGCGTGAAGTGGAGAAGAGCCTCTCCTCCAATCAGGCCGATCTGCGCCGGTCGCCGGACGGTCCAACGGTGGTCTCGATCGTCGGCGTCAACGGCACCGGCAAAACCACCACTGCGGCTAAGTTGGCGCACCTGGTCCAATCACGCGGCGACCTGGCGCTCCTGGCCGCCTGTGACACGTTCCGCGCCGCAGCGATCGAACAAATCAAGCTCTGGGGCCAGCGGCTGAAGGTGGAAGTCATCGCGGGGGCGTATGGCGCCGACGCCGCTGCCGTCGCGCACGATGCCGTGGCCGCCGCCCAGGCGCGCAACGCTCGTTACCTGTTCGTCGATACCGCTGGCCGGCTCCACACCAAGCACAACCTGATGCAGGAGTTGCAAAAGATGCATCGCGTCATGGGCAAGCAACTCCCCGGCGCGCCGCATGAAGTGTTGCTTGTGCTCGACGCCACCACCGGTATGAATGCCCTCAACCAGGCTCGCGAGTTCAATAAAGCCGCGCCGCTGTCCGGCCTGATCGTGACCAAACTCGACGGCACCAGCAAGGGCGGCATGGTGGTCGCAATCCAGAAGGAGCTTGGTCTGCCGATCAAATTCGTCGGGCTGGGCGAGCAGGCCGATGACTTGCAGCCGTTCGATGCAAAGCAGTTCGCCCAGGCGCTGTTTGAAGAGTAACCCCGCACTTTGCAAATTCTAACGCAAAGACCCAAAGACGCGGCGCCGCAATGCCGCAGCCGAACCGCGCGAAGCGTATGGAGTGCGTGGAGCTTGCTGCCGTTTTTCGACAGAGCAAACCAGTTCGAAAGTCCCAGCAACCTGGAAGTACTCTATCCGCCTCACCATTCACCGATCACCATTCTCTTTTGGTTGCATCTTTGCCCCTTTGCGCCTTTGCGTTGACACTTATGGCCAGCGATTTGGATCTCATGCGCCTGGCGTTGCGCCTCGCCCGACGGGGCTATGGCGCTACTTCTCCCAACCCTATGGTCGGCGCCGTCCTGGTCAAGAGCGCCCAAATCATCGGGCGCGGCTGGCATCATCGTGCCGGTGAACCACACGCCGAAATCGAGGCGCTTTACAACGCCCGGCAGCGAGGATTCAACCCAAAAGGCTCTACGCTTTATGTAACCCTGGAGCCGTGTTCTACCCAGGGTCGCACCCCTCCCTGCACCGAGGCTATCATTCGGGCGGGCATCAAACGCGTGGTCGTCGGCGCCACCGACCCCAACCCAAGCCACCGAGGAAAGGCTTTCCAAATCCTGAAACACGCCGGCATCACGGTCACGCCGGGTGTTCTCGCCGAGGAATGCGTTCGTCTGAACACGGCGTTCAATTATTGGATCGTCCACCAGACGCCGTTCGTGACCGTTAAAGCGGCCATGACTCTCGACGGCAAGATCGCGACCGCCTCGGGCGAATCAAAATGGATCACCGGTCCACGGGCGCGCGCCTATGCAATGAAGCTGCGCCAGGGCGCGGATGCCATCCTCGTCGGTATCAACACCGTGCTTGCGGACAACCCGAGCCTGACGTTCAGGACATCAGGAGGCAAAGTGCAGAGGCCATCAGTCGGCGGTCACAACCGGAAACGTCTGCGAAGGATTGTGCTCGATTCTATGGCCCGCACGCCACTGAACTCCAAGGTCGCCGCCGATGAGGACGCCGCGCTGACGACTATCGTCGTAACCGAGGCGGCGCCGAAGCACCGGGTGGCCGCTCTTTCGAAGCGTGTGAAGGTCCTGGTCGCACCGGCCACCAGGGTAGGGCGCGCTGTCCTCAGCGCGCCTCGAACGGGAATGAACCGCCGCCGGCGTCCCGAGGACAACTCGCCCCACATCGACTTGCGCTGGCTCCTTAAGCATCTTGGCCGCGACAACGTCACCAGCTTGCTGGTCGAGGGTGGGGGAGAAGTCAACGCCTCGTTTTTGATGCAGGGCCTGGCGCATCGCGTCGCTTTCTTCTATGCCCCCAGGATCCTTGGTGGACGCGATTCACTCAAAGCCGTGGCGGGGCGGGGCGCCCGGACCCTGGCAGAGACCATCGACCTGGCCGACCTCGAATGGCGCAAGCTTGGACCCGACCGGCTGCTGACTGCACGAGTAGCCGCGCTCAAATAACTTGCAACCTTCAACCTTCAACCTGCAACCTTCTCCCCCATGTTTACGGGCATTGTCGAAGAGACCGGTGTCGTCGAGCGGATCGAGCGGACCGCAAGGTCGATTGAGCTCACTGTGCGGATGAACCTCTGCGGACGCGGCCTGAAACCCGGGGCCAGCCTCGCAGTTAATGGCTGCTGTTTGACCTCTGTGAAGACACGCACTCAGGGCAAGCGCAAGCTGGCCCGGTTTGACCTGCTCAGGGAGACGTGGGAACGGACCAACCTGCAGTTCGCCAAACCCGGTTCGCTGGTCAACCTGGAACGCCCCTTGCGCACGGACGGCGAGCTCGGCGGACATTTCGTCACCGGCCACATTGACGGCTTGGGCACCATCACGCGCTGGGAACGCGCCGGCCAGGACCACGTGCTCGACATTGCTGCCCCGCCCGAGGTGATGCGCTACCTGGTCTTCAAAGGTTCGATTGCGGTCGATGGCATCAGCCTCACGGTGGCTGGCGTTCAGAAAAATGGATTTCGCATCTGGATCATCCCGCATACTTACGAAGTCACCGCGTTGCGCGAACGCAAAGTAGGCGACGCCGTTGACCTCGAGGCCGACCTCTTGGGCAAATATGTGGAGAAATTCCTCGCCGCCCGTCGCTCACGTTCGAGGTAGGGCGCGTGGTCCGCAAGCCGGCGTAGCCGGAATGTCAACCAACTTGCAACCTTCAACTTGCAACTTGTAACCGCAAGAATCTGCGCAGAAAAACGACATTTCTGGATATAGTCATCCAACGCGCCGCCATCACTTTTGATCTTCGGTACTGGCGCAGCCATCCTGCATCAACCACCGCCCCCTCACTTCCAAAACTGCCACCAATGCTTCGGCTTCGGGTTGGACGGCGTGAACTTGTTATCCTCGGCGACCATGGACGCCGGCTCAATTTCCACCACGCGGCTTTGAGGAATGAAATTATCCCTGCCTTGCGCGTCTTTGTAACAATACGTGGCGCCTTGTAACTTCGGTTTGTGAGGCGTTGTGATCTGCGTGCCGTTGTTCAGCTTCATCACATACTGATGCGCGCAGCCGCACAGCGTGACCAGGCCGAGCGCCAGCGGGAAAATCCATTTTTTCATAGTAACACCAAACCTGGACATTACTCCCGTTATCCCCGCTCGAAAAGGGAATTCACTCCAGGTTCAACCTTCCCCGGACCTTCATCGTTCCCCGCTATCAACTATCAACTCTCAACCATCAACCTCCTGGCCACTCCCTCACTTTCCTTGAATTTCCTTGAAACAAATTCCGTCCATTCGGTGTCATAACCAAGTGGTGTGAAAACAACTGTGCGACATTCAAAACTGAATCCGGCGTTCAAGCGCTTTCAATACTTGCCGCATCCGCCCGCGGGCGGCCGTGGCAATCATGCCTGCGCCGCTCCGCGCGCGGCGGACATGACATCTGAACAGTCGCTGAACGATGCCATCCTGGCGGCCGGCCGCGACACAACCCTCGGGTTGGAAGCCGGCGGGGAGGGCCTGCGGGCCGGAGCTGCCTGAAGCACCGCCGCGGTCGGGGGTGACCAGGATTGAAAGGACCCGCTTGCGTGTGGCCGTGCGTGCTTCCGCGCCCTGTCGCGATCAATGGCACCCTGAATTAGCGCCAGATTTCTTTGAGGAAATTTGGTGCGCATAGCAGGACTTGAACCTGCACGGGTTGCCCCACTACCACCTCAAAGTAGCGTGTCTGCCAATTCCACCATATGCGCACAGGACTGCCTACAATGAAGCAGCCGACACGCGGCTTCGCAAGCCCAATCTCCGACCACAATTTCAGCCGGATTCGGCAGCCTCCTCCCGTCCTCAGTCGGCTGATTCACCGCCTCACGAGCCTCGCCATCAAGGCGCTCGGCTTGCCGCCGTTGGCAACACTGGCAACAAATTTGCCGCCCGAGGCGCGCCGCAGGCTCGTCCCGCAACTCGAAGACATCAGCCCGTAATGCGCCAGCATCTCCGCCACCGGCCCTCGCACCTGCGCCGTGAACTCCCTCAGCCGTTTGTTCAGCCGCCTCCGCAGGCCCGTCACCGCCGCCGGACTTAGCCCCAGTTCCACCGCAAGCTCCTCCCTCTTCTCAGTCCCGTTCCAAATGCACTGAAATACCTTTCGCACTTTCTCTTCGCCACTGAGCGATGCCTCAAATTCCTCTTTGAACTGCTGCAGCAGCTCCAAATCCTCTTTCTGCATCAGCGCTTC
>Ga0210409_10000937_pt1 | contig 41368 bp, 44 predicted proteins | sample IncBWH17MmetaG_FD_161649 | JGI IMG/M metagenome (GOLD analysis project Ga0210409, IMG submission 161649) | Forest soil microbial communities from Barre Woods Harvard Forest LTER site, Petersham, Massachusetts, United States - Inc-BW-H-17-M | ecosystem: Environmental > Terrestrial > Soil >... | reverse complement strand
CCGCGAGCGCCGGCCGGATGGCGTCGATGCCCTGCCGCACCGACTGCAATTGCCGTTGCTTGGCGTCGAGACGGCCGAGCGGCGTGAGGCGGCCTTCGGCCGGACACGCCGTCACCAGAGCCCGTGGCCCGCACCGATCCGTTCGGCGAGACGCGTCCGGAAAGGCCGTTGCCGGCAGTAATGCCTGCGACCACCATGACTCCGTTGGCAACCTCGACGGCGCCGCGATACGCGGGCTGGCACGGTCCGGATTGTGTTCTCAACACCGCGCTCCACCGGCCATCGAACCGGCTCCCCGCATTTGCGCCCGGCGCAGCGGCAACGGTCGCAGCCGTGCAGAGGCTTGCCAGCATGAGCAGACGAACAGCTCGGCTTGACATGCGAACCCTCTTTCCTCGCTGTTCGTTTCTAGCACAAGCACAAAATACCCTGCAGTGACGATCTTTCCGGAAGCGGCATGTCTCGAGGCTCGTGGCGACGAGCGACCGGCGAGAGGGTTACGGTATCGCGTGCCCGATACGCCCTGCGCTTTCAATCGTAGACGGCAAAGCGCCGCACAATGGAGCGGGGCTGGCAGCTGACCAGGACTTCACAACCAATCGCCGCCTCCGGCCGATTGTGCCATTTCTGCTCGCCGACCAAGGCAAGAGAATTCCAGCGGTCGCCGCCATCATCAAGCCGCGCGGCCATCCCTCGGTCGGTTTGTCCACCGACGTCCGGCGCGCACGCGATGGCGGTGCCGGTCATCTCGATCGCTGCCTCCTTGGCTCGGGACAGCGGCTGCGTAGCGGAGATTGGTACGCGGCTGACGCTCAGCAGGATGGCGATGAGCGGGAGAGCCATGAGCAATCCGGGTATAGGTCGCGAGAGATCGATGCGCATGATCCCCTCACCGTTTGATCGGCCCTACATAGTTCAATCGCCGCCGTCGGTGCGGGTTGCTTGCGAGGTTAGTTAAGGAAGCTCAGCCGGCATTCGCGACCGGCTGCGTCGAAATCATGGCTCCTGCGCGGTGCTTTGTCGGCGCGCCGTTCGCGTCGCCGATTGCATCGCGTGCACCCATTTTTGATCGTCCATCCGCTTGATGCGGCGGCCAAAAGCGCCCGAGCCCCTTCCGCTTTCCGCTTGGGCCGCGCGCCAGCAGTCTCGCCCAATTCTCGCCCAGTTGTCCTCCTCTGCCGCCGCGTAGCGGCACAAGAACACATTAGGTGCCGCAGGGGGGTGCTCTGCACGGCGCGCAACACGCGCGAAGGCGGCCATTGGAGAAGCGCACGCTCGCGAGACTCCTTTGCGCCGGGCGCAAAGCGGAGACCTCCGCGTCGGTTGGCGCGTCCGGTTCGCGCTGCGACATGTTCGCGCCGAGTCCGGCCACGCCGGTGGCCGCCCCGTCAGCGCGAGTTTCCAGATGTCGGTCGCCGTTGAGCGGCAGCGCGCGTGCTGATCCAGGCCATGTTGCGCCCCATAGCGGAACGCGATAGTCAATATTTTTAAGAAATACGCACGGGGCGGCGCAAACTTCGGTTCGTCTCGCAAGCATCAGTCGCTTTCGCGGGCCTGCCGAGGACCAGGAGACTATTATGAAACTGCATTGGATGGCCTTCGGCGCGGCCCTTGCCGGTCTTTGGAGCGCGCCCGCGCTCGCGGCTGACAGCGGTCCGGTCAAGATCGCCCTCATCGCCGACAAGACGGGGCCGCTCGAAGCGTACGCCAAACAAACATCGGCTGGTTTCGCCATGGGCCTCGCTTATGCGACCGGCGGCACCATGGAGGTCGCCGGCCGCAAGCTGGTGGTGATCGAGAAGGACAGCCAGACCAAGCCGGACGTCGGCCGCAACCTGCTCAACGAGGCGTACAACGACGACGGCGCCGACATCGCCGTCGGCGGCACGAGTTCGGCGGTGGCGCTGGCCATGCTGCCGGTCGCGCAGGACAACAAGAAGGTCTTCGTCGTCGAGCCGGCAGTCGCCGATTCGATCACCGGCGACAAATGGAACCGCTATATCTTCCGCACCTCCCGCAACTCGACCCAGGATGCGGTGTCGAATGCGCTGGCCATCGGCAAACCCGGCACGTCGGTGGCGACTCTCGCCCAGGACTACGCGTTCGGCCGCGATTTTGTCACCGCATTCCGCACCGCGCTCGCTCCGACCGGCGCCAAGCTCGTGTTCGAGGAATATGCGCCGCCGGCCACGACCGACTTCACCGCGTCGTATCAGCGCATCTTTGACGCGCTCGCCAAGGAGCAGGGCCGCAAGATCATCTTTCTCAACTGGGCCGGCGGCGGCAACCCGATGTCGGCGCTCAAGGCGCTCGATCCCGAACGATTGGGAATCTCGGTCTCGACCGGCGGCAACATTCTGCCGGCGCTCGCCGCCTACAAGGATTTTCCCGGCTTGGAAGGTGCCGCGCACTACTACTATGAGATCCCCAAGAATCCGGTGAATGACTGGCTGGTGGCGGAGAACAAGAAGCGGTTCAACGGCGCGCCGCCGGATTTCTTCACCTGCGGCGGCTTCATCGCCGCTCAGGCCGTGGTCGAAGCGCTGAAGAAGACCAACGGCTCGACCGACGCGGAAAAGCTGATCGCCACCATGGAAGGCATGTCGTTCGACTCGCCGAAAGGCCAGGTGACCTTCCGCAAGGAAGACCATCAGCTGCTGCAGCCGATGTATGCCTTCAAGATCAAGGTCGATCCCGGCGTCGCCTGGGCGATCCCCGAGCTCACGCGCGTGATCTCGATCGACGAGATGAAGATACCGGTCAAGAACGTCCGCCAATAGGGCAGGCGGGATCTGACAGAGGGGTCATCGGACTCGTGGACAGGGTCGCGGAATGAACGACGATATCCCCGCCCTGGCCACCCGCGATCTGACCATCAGCTTCGGCGGGCAGGTCGCCGTCAATGCAGTGACCTGCACTTTTCGTCAGGGCACGCTCACCGCGATCGTCGGTCCCAACGGCGCCGGCAAGACCACCTACTTCAATCTGATCTCCGGGCAGCTGCAGCCGTCGAACGGCAGCGTCAGCCTGTTCGGCGCCGACATCACCCGGTTCGGCGCGCCGCAGCGCGCCCGCCGCGGTCTTGGCCGCGCGTTCCAGCTCACCAATCTCTACCCCAACCTCAGTGTTTTCGAGAACGTGCGCCTCGCGGTGCAGTCCGTCGCCCAGATCCGGTTCGATCTTGTCAGCATTGCCGCGCGCAACGCACGGCTGCGCGAGGAGGCGGTGCACTGGCTGGATCGGGTCAAGCTCACCCCGCGAGCGGCTCTTCCGGCGGCGGCGCTGTCGCACGGCGATCAGCGCAAGCTCGAGGTCGCGATCCTCCTGGCGCTGAAGCCGCGGGTCTTCATGTTCGACGAACCGACCGCGGGCATGAGCCTCGACGAGGTGCCGGTGATCCTCGACCTCATCGATGAGATAAAGCTGGAGGGTGACAAGACCGTGCTCCTGGTCGAGCACCGCATGGACGTGATCAAGCGGCTCGCCGATCGCATCGTCGTGCTGCAGGACGGCGCGATGATCGCGGACGGCCCGCCGGCCGAGGTGGTGGCATTGCCGGCGGTGCAGCAGGCCTATCTCGGCATGCAGACGGGCGCAAAGCCGCGGCACAGGGCCGGCCATGGCTGACGCCGGCGAAGCGCTGCTGCGGCTCGATGGCGTCTACACCGACATCGGACGCTACCAGATTCTCTACGGCGTCGACCTGACGGTGCGGCGCGGCGGGGTCACGATGCTGCTCGGACGCAACGGCGCCGGTAAGACGACGACGCTGCGCACCATCATGGGTCTGTGGAAGGCGCGTGCCGGGGCGATCACCTTCGATGGACGGTCGATCGCCAGCATGGAGACGCCCGACATCGCGCGCCTGGGGATCGCCTACGTGCCGGAGAACATGGGCATCTTCGGCAAGCTGACGGTGCGCGAGAACATGCTGCTCGCCACCGGCGCGCAAGGGTTCGCCAAGGACCATCTCGACCGCGTGCTCGCGTTCTTTCCGGCGCTGAAATTGAAATGGGAGGCGGCGGCGGGTTCGCTGTCCGGCGGGCAGAAGCAGATGCTGGCGATCGGACGCGCCATCGTCGAGCCGCGGCGGCTGTTGCTGGTGGACGAGCCGACCAAGGGTTTGTCGCCGGCGATGGTCGATCAGCTGGTCGAAGCGCTGCTGCGAATGAAGAAGGAGCAGACCACGATCCTGCTGGTGGAGCAGAATTTTCGCGTGGCGCTCGCGATGGGCGACGATGTCGCGGTGATGGACCAGGGGCGCATCGTCCACAGCGGCTCCACGGCGGCGCTCGGCAACGACGAGGAGCTGCAGCAACGGTTGCTCGGCCTGAGCATGGCGGTCGGCGCATGAGCAAGGAGTGGCAGGAGCGGTTGCAGTATTGGGCGCCCTATGCGGTGACGCCGCTGCTCGTGCTCGCGGTCTTGCCGGCGATGGGGCTTACCGCCTGGGTCACGCTGACGGTCGCCGGGCTCACCATGGGCATGATGCTCTTTCTGGTGGCGTCCGGGCTCACCCTGATCTTCGGCCTCATGGAGGTGCTGAACTTCGCGCACGCGGCCTTCGTGACCGTCGGCGCCTATGTCACAGTCTCAGTGCTGCGGCCACTTGGCGGCTGGACCGCCGACCCGTCGCTGACGCTCAATCTAGCCGCGCTGCTGGTGGCGCTCGTCGCCGCCGCTGCCGCGAGCGGCGCGCTCGGCTACGTGTTCGAGCGCATCATCATCCGCCAGGTCTACGGCGCACCGCTGCGCCAGATTCTGATCACCATCGGCGCGCTCACCGTGATCGAGCAACTGGTGATCGTCGTGTGGGGACCGGAAGCGATTCCGCTGCCCAAGCCGGCGAGCCTGCGCGGCAGCATCTTCCTCGGCGCTTCCTCGATCGAAACCTACCGCCTGTTCGCGCTGTTCGTCGGCCTCGCCGTCGCCGCGGCGATGCATCTGGTGCTGACGCGCACCCGCATCGGGCTGGTGGTGCGCGCCGGCGTCGAGGACCGCGAGATGGTGCAGGCTTTGGGCTACCGCATCCGCCGCGTGTTCGTCGGCGTGTTCATCGCCGGCACCGCGCTCGCCGGCATGGGCGGGATGATGTGGGGCCAGTATCAGACCCTCGTCACCAGCCAGATCGGCGACGGCATGATCATTCTCGTGTTCATCATCCTGATCATCGGCGGGCTGGGCTCGGTCGGGGGCTGCTTCATCGGCGCCATCCTCGTCGGCTTGACGAGCAACTATGTCGGTTTCCTGGCGCCCAAGCTGGCGCTGGGATCGAACATCCTGCTGATGGCGCTCATTCTGCTCTGGCGGCCGCGCGGATTGTTCCCGGTGGCCGGGCACTGAGGCGGCGATGGCGCCCGGTCTGCGCGACATTCCGGAAGGCACGAACGGCGCAGCGTCCGGCGTCTCCACGTCCGATCGGGACGGCAGTCGGCACGGCAAATCATGGGTGGGCTGGCTCGTCTCCGATGATCCGCCGGGCCGCTTGCTGCTGAACGTGATCATGCTCGTCGTATTGGCCGCCTTTGTGTTCGCGCCCTTCCTGTTCCCCGGCACCAAGGCGCTGGGGGTCGCCTCGCGCATCTGCATCTTCGTGATCCTGGTGGCGAGCTACGACCTCATGCTCGGCTACACCGGCATCGTCTCGTTCGCGCATACGATGTTCTTCGGCATCGGCGCCTATGGCGTGGCCATTCTGCTCGCCAAAGGCTGGGTCGGCTGGGGGGCGGTGATCGTGGGCGCCGGGGCCGGCGCCGCCGTCTCCCTGGTCGTGGCGGTCGCGATCGGACTTCTGAGCCTGCGCGTGCGCGCGATCTTCTTTTCGATGATCACGCTCGCGGTGGCGAGCTTCGCCCTCATCCTCGCGGAGCAATGGCGCGACCTCACCGGCGGCGAGGACGGCCTGACCTTCTCGGTGCCGGCGATTCTCAAGCCCGGCTTTCGTTTGTTCGCCGATCCGGTCCTCGGCGTGACCTTCAACGGAAGGGTGATCACCTACTACCTCATCTTCATCGTGTCGCTGGTGCTGTTTCTCCTCATGCTGCGGATCGTCAACTCGCCGTTCGGTCGCGTGCTCCAGGCGATCCGCGAGAACGAGTTCCGGGTCGAGGCGATGGGGTATCAGGTCGTCGCCTACCGCACCATCGTCTCCGCCTTGTCCGCGGTCATGGCGGCGCTCGCCGGCGCGCTGATGGCCTTGCTGCTCGGCTACAACGGGCCGGACGCGACCCTGTCATTCTCGCTGATGATCGACATCCTGCTGATGATCGTGATCGGCGGCATGGGCACGATGTATGGCGCGGTCATCGGCGCCGTCCTGGTGGTGCTGGCCGAATATTATCTGCAGAACATTCTCGGCGCGGTCCACGGCGTCCTTCCGGACGTGCCGCTGATTTCGGCGCTCTTCCATCCGGAGCGCTGGCTGCTGTGGCTCGGCGTGTTGTTCGTGCTCATCGTGACGTTCTTCCCGCAGGGAATTTTCGGCTGGCTCCGCCATCGCCGCTAATGTGTGATGAATTCAGTTCGAAATTGATAGTTCGTCATGGCCGGACTTGTTGTCCCGTCACTAAGCGTCGAAGCCGTAAAGCCGCGCCGGATTGGCCACCAGGATCTTTTGGCGGATCGCCGCGTCGGGCGTCCAGACCGCGAGCAGGTTCAACAGTCGGCCGTCGTCGATCTGCAGGAGCGGCGTGACGTCGGTCGGCTTCTTTCCCGGCGGCGTGACCGCGTCGGGATGCGGCCAGTCGGTGCCCCACACGAGCCGGTCGGGATTGGCAGCGATCAGCGCCTTGGCGAACGGAAGGACATCGGCGTAATCGGGCGCGGCCTTTGACGCCCGATAGGCGCCGGAAATCTTGACGTAGGTTTTGCCGTTTCTGACGAGCTCGACAACGTCCGCAAAACCCGGCTGGTCGACGCCGAGCGCGGCCTGAGCACCGGCGAAATGATCGAGCACCAGCGGCACCGGCGATTGCGCGAGTTCACTCTTCAGCGCCGCGATCACCGGGAGGTTCGAATAGATCTGCACGTGCCAATTGTGCCCCTTCGCCCGATCGATCGCGGCCTGCAGGCGCAGACGTGCGACCGCGGGGTCGGTGATGCCGCCGGTCGCCAGATTGATCCTGATGCCGCGGATGCCGGCCGCATTCATGGCGTCGAGCTCGCTCTCCGGCGTCTTGTCATCGATGACCGCGACGCCGCGGGCGGTGGCGCCGCGCGCCTTCATGCCGTAGAGCGTCGCCGAATTGTCGGTGCCGTAGACGCTCGGCGTCACGATCACCACGCGCTCGATGTGAAGGCTCTTGTGCAGCGCCGCCATCTCCTCGGGCGACGCCGGCTCCGGCGTATACACGCGTCCGGCAAAGAACGGGAATTTCTGCGGGTCGCCGAAAATGTGGGTATGGCAATCGCACGCGCCGGAAGGCAGGTCGAAATTCACCGCCGTCGCCGGCTGCGAGGCGTTCGCCAATGCCGATCCGCCGCGCATGGCGACTCCCATCGCGATACCGCCGAGCAACATAGCGCGTCGTGTTGGCATGGAGTCCTCCCTGCCGAGGTCGCGTCGCCCGCGCCTGCTGATCCATGCGCCGCGTTCTGCCTCGGAGCCGGGAGCTTATCACCCTGGGCGCCAAGGCAGAACTTCAACTCCGGCCGCGGCTCACGCGGCGGATTGATCGCAATGGGCCTCGATCCGGTAGCCGTCGGGATCGATGACGAAGGCCGCGTAATAGCTCGGCGCGCAGGCCGGGCATGCCGTTGTCTTGTCCTCCGGTGGCGAGCGCGGCGGCGTGGAATGCGTCCACGCTCTTTGCCGTCGGAGCCGTGAAGCAGAAGTGCAGGCCGGATGGCATATCGGGCGGCACCGGATGCGCCGCCGCACTGATCCAGAACGCGACCGTTCCGCGCCCGTAGCCCAGCGAGTCATTGCCCTCGCTGAGGCACTGATAGCCGAGCGGTTTTAATGCGGCGTCATAGAAGCGCTTGGTCTTGGCGACATCGCGGACGCCGATCGAGACATGGTCGATCATCTTGTTTGCTCCTCAGGAATGGGGTGGAAGGGTCATGACTTGCGCCGCGCGCGGAAGTCGGCCTGCAGTTGCCAAGTCTTGCCGTCATCGCGGGAACGTTCGCCGGTCCAGCGGAACGAATCGGGCGTGATCTCGGTGAAGCTCCAGCGCACAGTTTCGCCGGCGTCATTCTTGCCGAGTTGGACGATGTCGCTGTCGCGGGCGCGCCCGATCTGGCGGCTGTAGAATTGCCGCACCGGGTCGCTCCACAGGATATGCCAGGCGTCGATACCCGGGTCGTAGGCCCGCAGCGTCGTGCCATAGAAGACTCCGGGCAAAATCCAGACGTCCTGGATGGCCCGGCCCTCGAGCACCCAGCCGAAATGGATTTCGCCAGGTCCTCTGTGCTGGCTGCCGTCGTCGCGGTGGACGACGGCATCCATCGTCCATTGCCCGATCAGCCCGCCATAGGGCGTCATCTTGTCGGCGCGGTCGGATGCGGGCCCGCCGCTTTGCAGTGCGCCGATGAACGAGTTCGTCATTTTTCCATATCTTCCGTTCCAGACAGTTGCCGTTTCGTAGCCCGCGACCGCTCGCCGCGGCTTGGGAAAAATTGCTAATCTTCGCCTATGGGATTGACCGCGAATGTTCTGGCATCGGGCTCTGGCTGGCGCGTCCAGGACGTGGTCTGCACCTTCGGCCCGCACGATCGCCCTTTCGCCGAGCGGCATCACGGCGTGTGTGTCGCGGCGGTAACGGAAGGGACCTTCCAATACCGCTCGACGCTGGGCTCGGCCGTGCTGGCGCCGGGGGCGTTGCTCCTCGGTAACGATCACCACGCGTTCGAATGCCGCCATGAGCACGGCACCGGCGACCGCTGTCTCTCGTTCCGTCTCACGCCCGAATTTCTCGAAGGCGTCGTAGCCGCAATCCCCGGCGTGCGACGAGCCGTCTTCTCCGCGCCGCTGCTGCCGCCGCAGTCTGGATTGCTGCCCATCATCGCCGCGGCCGAAGCCGCGCGCGAGGACGCTGACACGGCGGCATTCGAGGAAGTGGCGCTGCGTCTCGCCGGCGCGGTCGCAGCGGTGCTGGCAGGAACGAAGGGACGGCCGCCGGCGCCGAGCCGCCGTCACGAGCGGCAGATTACCGCCGCGCTGCGCCGGATCGAAGCGCAGGCCGGCGAGCCGCTGTCGCTCGCCGATCTGGCCCACGAGGCGGCGATGAGCCCGTACCACCTCCTGCGCAGCTTTCGCGCCTTGGTGGGCATGACCCCGGACCAGTTCATCCTGCACACGCGGCTCAATCGTGCCGCGGTGCGTCTGCGGCGGACGGCCGACAGCATTTCGGCGATCGCGTTTGCAGCGGGCTTCAACGATCTGTCGACGTTCAATCGTCGCTTTCAGCGCATCATGGGGCTCAGTCCGAGCGCCTATCGCGCTTCATCGCCCCGGTAACCGGCAAACAGCGTGGAACTCGCCAGACTCAACGCCAATTTGTGGACTGCATCCTCCGTTGAATCGGAACGCGAGAAAGTGGCACGCTGATCTGAGGTCATCCTGAGCGCTGTACGCATAGCGAACATGCGATCCTAACAAACAAGTCAGGCAACGGTGGAGATCGCGAACTCGCGCACTCGCTTTTGGTTGTCGGCGTTTTGGTCGGCTGTTAGTCTTTGCGCACGGCGTCGCGGGGGCGCCGACAAAGCGTTCGGGGGAAGGATCATGGACAATCTGAAGGGCTATTTGGCTCCGTTGGGCCGCTTGTTGATGTCGAGTCTCTTCATTTGGGCCGGCTATCACAAGCTGATCAATCCGGGCGGGACGGCGCAGTATTTCGCCAATGCGCACGTGCCAATACCCGACGTATCCGTTTGGATTGGTGTGATCATCGAGCTGATCGGCGGCTTGCTGATCCTGGTTGGCTTCCAAACCAGATGGGTTGCGCTTGTGCTTGCCATCTTCTGCCTTGCCACCGGCTTCGGCGTGCACCTGCCCGCGGGGGACCTGCCCAACATGATCAACTTCTACAAGAACCTGGTGATGGCGGGCGGCTTCCTCTACGTGGCGGCCTACGGCCCGGGCGGCATCAGCGTCGATCACGCCACCGGCATGGAAAAAGCCTAGCGGCGTTGCGCGCGAATGGGCCGCTTGCGCGCTGGATGGCGAGCGCACAGGCGCAATCCTTCCGAGCGGTTAACCTCCTATGGGCACTGCCGTTCGACGATCCGTAAGATTCAGGGCGGTACGACGCAGGTGCGGGCGCTCGATCGGGGCGCCCGGACCTGCGACAGGCTGGGCCATGGCGGATGACCGCAGAGCCGTGAAGCGTACCCGCGTGTTGCGCTGCGCCAAGATCATTGTGCCGCGCCGCTCGCCGGTCATTCACTGTACGGTCCAGAACATCACCGGCGGAGGCGCCTGCCTCAAGCTCGCGAATACCTACGGCGTGCCGCAGACGTTCGATCTGACCTTCGAGCACGGCCGCACGCGCCGCGCGTGCCGTGTGGTCTGGCGCACCGACACGAAGCTCGGCGTCACTTTCGAGCCGCAAGCCCCGCCCGCGAAAGGCTCGACCGGGAGGTGATCTCATCCCGAGCCGGCTTTTTCATCCTCTCCGGATGATGCTCTAAAACTCTGTCACGGCGGCGATCAGCCGCTCGATGTCCTCGGGCCGTGATAGGCGATGGTCACCGTCCTTGACGAGGGTGAGCACCACGTCGTCGCTGGCGAGCCGCGAGACGAGTTCGACCGCGTGCCGCCACGGCACGTCGGGGTCTTCGACACCCTGAAGAATGCGCACCGGGCAGCCGGTCTCGATCATGTTGCCGAGGATGAGGTGGTTGCGTCCCTCCTCGATCAATTGGTGGGTGACGAGATAAGGCTCGGGTGCATACGCGGACGGCCGCGCCCACACGCCTGTCGCTTCCAGCTCTTGCCTGATCGCCGGGCTGAAACGTTTCCACATCAATTCCTCGGTAAAATCGACGGCCGGCGCGATCAGCACCATGCCGGCGACCGTTCCGGGCCCGTTTTGCCCCCGCGCTCGCAGGGCGCGGACCATGAGCAGCGCCAGCCAGCCTCCCATCGACGAGCCGACCACAATCTGCGGCCCGCGGCAGCAGGCGTCGAACACCGCGAGACTGTCGGCGAGCCAGCGCCCGATCGTACCGTCGGTGAATGCGCCGCTGGATTCGCCGTGGCCGGAATAATCGAAGCGGACGCAGGCGCGGCCGGCTTGCGCCGCCCAATGCGCCAGCGCCGCGGCCTTGGTGCCCTTCATGTCCGACTTGTAGCCCGAGAGCCAGAACAGTCCGGGCAGGGCGCCTTCCCGCGCGCGTATCGCCAGCGCGCGCCGCTCGGCTCCCGTTCCAATTTCCAGGAATTTCAGGCTGTTATCATCCATCTGACGCTTCTCGGCGGGAGCCAGGGAGCCGGAGTGAACCGCTTGCCACGCCGTGTTTCGCCGCAAAGGTGCCCGCGCGCAAGAGACCGCGCCGTTGCCGCATTGTCGTTGACTTGGAGCGAAAAACTCCCGATCTTCTCCAATCGCCGATGAGCATCGTGAATGCGCGGCCGACTTGGCGCGCGCATCGCGATGGCAACGGTCCGTCGCAACGACAAAGGAGAGAAGAACCATTCGTCGCCCGATCAGAACCGCGCAGCCCGCCGCCAAGGAGGGTCCGCGCATCAACGAGGAGATCCGCGTCCGCGAGGTCCAGCTCATTGACAAGGACGGCGCCAACAAGGGCGTCACCGAAATCAGCGCCGCAATAGCGATGGCACAGGAGGCCGGGCTCGATCTCGTGGAGATCGCGCCGAATTCGGTCCCCCCGGTCTGCAAAATTCTCGACTTCGGCAAATACAAATATCAGTCGCAGAAGAAGGCGGCCGAGGCGCGCAAAAAGCAGAAGGTCGTCGAGATCAAAGAGATCAAGCTGCGGCCGATGATCGACGATCACGACTACGACGTGAAGATGCGCTCGATTCAGCGCTTTTTCGAGGAAGGCGACAAGGTCAAGGTGACGTTGCGCTTCCGCGGCCGCGAAATGGCGCATCAGGAGCTCGGCTACAAGCTGCTCGACCGCGTCAAGGGTGACACGGCGAAGATCGCCAAGATCGAGCAGGAGCCGCGCTTCGAAGGCCGGCAGGTGGTGATGGTGCTCGCGCCGCGGTGACGGCCTCCGCGCGATCGATGCAGCGCTCGCTTCCGGAATGACGCTTGCCCGCGAAATCGGGGCAATCAGGAAGAGGAGACGACCATGCCTACCTTCATTGGCATGCTGAGCTGGACGGATCAGGGCATCCGCGCGGTCAAGGATACGCCGAAACGCATCCAGGCCGCGCGCGAATCGGCGAAGAAGTTCGGAGTCGAGATCAAGCAGATTTTTCTTACCTCGGGCGAATTCGACATTCTGGTGATATACGAGGCGCCGAGTGCCGAGCACATCGCCAAATTGGCCATGACCAATGGCGCGCTCGGGAGCGTGCGCACGCGCACCGTGCAGGCCTGGCCCGAGGCTGAAATGGTCAAATTGATTTCCGACCTCTAGGCGCCACAGCCTTCGCCCGACTGGACGCGACCGGAGCTGGCCGCCGCTTGGGCGCGTGGCGGCAGCGACAGGCATTTGCCATTATCTGGAGCCTCTGCCATAACGCCGCCGTTCCGCCGCCCGGCCGACAAGGGCTGCCGTGGCAGCGGCGAAGTGCTCCAAGCACAACCAGCTCATGACGAGCATACCGGCCGGACCGGGCTCACCAGCCCGACGGCCAAGGAGAGCCAAATGCCCAAGATCAAGACCAAGTCCAGCGCCAAGAAGCGCTTCAAGGTGACGGGTGGCGGCAAGGTCATCTACCAGCAGTCGCGCAAGCGCCACGGCATGATCAAGCGCACGAAAAAGCAGATCCGCCAGCTCCGCGGCACCAACGTGCTGTTCAAGACCGACGGCGACAAGATCAAGAAGTTCTTTCTGCCGAACGGCTGACCGCTCGGCCGGCCCGCTGCGCGCGGGCCGCTATCCAATCACCGTTTCGCGATTCGAGAGGAGATCAGTCATGGCACGCGTCAAGCGCGGAGTCACCGCTCATGCCAAGCACAAGAAGGTGCTCAAGGCCGCCAAGGGCTACTACGGAAGGCGCAAGAACACGATCCGTGTCGCCAAGCAGGCGGTGGAAAAGGCGAACCAGTACGCCTACCGCGACCGCAAGCGCAGGAAGCGCACCTTCCGCGCGCTCTGGATCCAGCGGCTCAATGCGGCGGTTCGCCCGTTCGGCCTCAATTACAGCCGGTTCGTCGCCGGCCTCGGCAAGGCCGGCATCGTGATCGACCGCAAGGTGCTTTCGGACCTCGCGATTAGCGAGCCCGCGGCGTTCGAGGCGATCGTTGGCAAGGCAAAATCGGCGCTGGCGGTGTGAAGCGCCGGCGCCAATTGGCAGCGTCAAGTGGCAGCGTCATGATCCGTCGCGCGCAAAAGTGCTCGTGCAATGATTGATCGCGCCTACGTCCAGCGCATGGCGCGCTATAACCGCTGGCAGAACGAGAGCGTCTACGGCGTCGCCGACCGGCTGAGCGACGAGGAGCGGCGGCGCGAGCGCGGCGCCTTCTTCGGCTCGATCCACAAGACGCTCAGCCATCTGCTGTGGGCCGACCACATCCAGATGAGCCGGTTCGCCAATATGCCGAGGCCGGAGGCCGGCATTCCGGAATCGGTCTCGCTCTTTCCTGACTGGGACGCCTTGAAGGAGGAGCGCGCGCGCTTCGATGGCGCGATCATCGGCTGGGCCGATGCCGTCGACCCGTCGTGGCTCGCCGGGGATCACACCTACTATTCGGGCGCGACGAAACGCGAGTTGACCAAGCCCTGCTGGGTGCTGGTCACCCATATGTTCAATCACCAGACCCATCATCGCGGCCAGGTCCATTGCCTGCTGACGCAGGCCGGCGGCCAGCCGTCCGACACCGATCTGCCGTTCATGCCGGAGTGACGGTCGAAATGCCTGACGCCGCACAACTCGAACAACAAATTCTCGCCGATGCCGCCGCTGCGCCTGACGAGCCGGCGCTCGAAGCGGTGCGCGTCGCCGCGCTTGGCAAGGCCGGCTCGGTCACGGCGCTCTTGAAGACGCTCGGCACGTTGACGCCCGAAGAACGCAAGACGCAGGGGCCGCTGATCAACGGATTGAAAGATCGGGTCAACGCCGCGCTGCTGGCGCGGCGTGAGGCGCTCAAGGGCGAGGCGCTCGCAGCGCGGCTCAACACGGAAAGCGTCGATGTGACGCTGCCGGTGCGCGAGGCGGCAGCCGAGATCGGCCGCGTGCACCCGCTCACCCAGGTATTCGACGAAGTGACCGCCATCTTCGCCGACATGGGCTTTGCCGTCGCCGAGGGACCGGACATCGAGACCGACGACAACAACTTCACCAAGCTCAATTTCCCCGCGGATCATCCGGCCCGCGACATGCAGGACACGTTCTTCTTTCATCCGAAGCCGGACGGCTCGCGGCTCCTCTTGCGCACGCACACCTCGCCGGTGCAGGTGCGCACCATGCTGAGCCAGAAGCCGCCGATCCGCATCATCTGTCCGGGCCGCACCTATCGCAGCGACAGTGACCAGACGCACACGCCGATGTTCCACCAGGTCGAGGGCCTGGTCGTCGACCGCGGCTCGCATCTCGGCCACCTGAAATGGATCCTGCAGGAGTTCTGCAAGGCGTTCTTCGAGGTCGATCAGGTCAAGATGCGCTTTCGTCCTTCCTTTTTTCCGTTCACCGAGCCGTCGCTCGAGGTCGACATCCAGTGCCGGCGCGACAAGGGCGAAGTCCGCTTCGGCGAAGGCGACGACTGGATGGAGATTCTCGGCTGCGGCATGGTGCATCCCAACGTGCTGAGGAATTGCGGCATCGATCCCGACGAATTCCAGGGCTTTGCCTGGGGCATGGGTATCGACCGCATCGCCATGCTCAAATACGGCATGCCGGACCTGCGCGCCTTCTTCGAGGCCGATGTCCGTTGGCTCTCCCATTACGGCTTTCGCCCGCTCGACGTCCCGACGCTGGCGGGCGGATTGAGTTCGTGAGCACCCCCCCGCAACTGGCATCGTCATCGCCGGGCTTGACCCGGCGATCTATGCTGACTTGCGGCAAGCTTCGATGCCGCATGGATGCCCGGGTCGCGCCCGGGCATGACGGTCAATTGTGCGGAGACGGCAGGGGCCTTCTCCCATGATGAAATTCACCCTCGGCTGGCTCAAGGAGCATCTCGACACCGACCGCTCGCTCGGCGAGATCGTGGACAAGCTCACCATGATCGGGCTCGAGGTCGAGCGCGTCGAGGACAAGGCGAAGCTCTTGGCGCCGTTCGTCATTGCGCGCGTGGTCGAGGCCAAACAGCATCCCAATGCCGACCGGTTGCGCGTCTGCATGGTGGATACCGGCGGCGGCGATCCGATCCAGGTGGTGTGCGGCGCGCCCAATGCGCGCACCGGCATGAAGGGCGTGTTCGTGCCGCCGGGCGCGTTTATCCCCGGCAAGAACATGACGCTCGCCGTCGGCAGCATCCGCGGCGTCGAGAGCCGCGGCATGCTCGTCTCCGAATTCGAGTTGCAGCTTTCCGACGACCACGAAGGCATCATCGACCTGCCGGATGATGCGCCGATCGGGGCGAACTACGCGCAATGGGCCGGCCTCGGCGATCCCATGATCGAGATCAACCTGACGCCGAACCGCGCCGACTGCACCGGCGTGCACGGCATCGCCCGCGATCTCGCCGCCGCTGATATGGGGAAGCTCAAGGACGCGAGCATCAAGCCGGTGAAGGGCGCGTTTCCCTGTCCCGTACGCGTGACGCTCGATTTCGGCGCCACGCCTTCGCTCTGTCCCGCCTTCGCGCTGCGGCACGTGCGCGGCGTCAAGAACGGTCCATCGCCCGACTGGCTGCAGCGGCGGCTCACCACGATCGGACTACGCCCCATCAATGCCCTCGTCGATATCACCAATTTCATCACCTACGACGGCGGCCGGCCGCTGCATGTGTTCGATGCCGCGAAGGTGCGCGGTGATCTCGTGGTGCGGCGGGCGCGCGCCGGCGAGACTCTCCTCGCCCTCGACGGCAAGAGCTATGCGCTCGACGAATCGATTTGCGTCATCGCCGACGAGGACGGCGTCGAGTCGCTCGCCGGCATCATGGGCGGCGAAAAAACCGGCTGTTCGGCGGCGACGACCGACGTGCTCATCGAATCGGCGTTGTGGGACCCGCCGAACATCGCGCAGACCGGCCGCAAGCTCGGCATCAATTCCGACGCGCGTTACCGCTTCGAGCGCGGCGTCGATGCGGCGTTCATGCTGCCCGGGCTCGAGCTGGCGGCGCGCATGGTGCTCGATCTCTGCGGCGGCACGCCCTCGGAAATCACCGTTGCCGGCGATCCGCAGGCGCCCGAGCGCGTCATCGATTTTCCGATCTCCGAGATCAAGCGGCTTGCTGGCATCGCCGTGCCGCTGCCGGAGGTGCGCCGCGTTCTCGAGCGGCTCGGCTTCTTCGCGGCCGGCCAGGGCGAGCGGGTCAAGGTCGCGGTACCGTCGTGGCGTCCCGACATCCACAACAAAGCCGACCTCGTCGAGGAGGTGGTGCGCATCCTCGGCGTCGACCGGGTGCCGTTCACGCCGTTCGATCGCGGCGAGGCGCCGCGCCGACCGGTGCTCACGCCGATCCAGCAGCGCACGCGCAAGGCCAAGCGCGCGCTCGCCGCGCGCAATCTGATCGAGGCCGTGACCTGGTCGTTCCTCGGCAAAAAGCACGCGGAATTGTTCGGCGGCGGCGAGCCGCAACTTGCGCTCGCCAATCCGATCGCGGCCGATCTTTCCGATATGCGGCCGAGTCTCATTCCCGGACTCGTCAGTGCCGCGCAGAAGAACGCCGACCGCGGCTTCCCCGACATGGCCCTGTTTGAAGTCGGCCAGGTGTTTCGCGGTGATGCGCCGCAGGACCAGCTTACCGCCGCCGCCGGCGTTCGCCGCGCGCTGGGCAAGCCGTCGGGCATCGGTCGCCACTGGACGAAGCGCGATGGCGAGGTCGACGCGTTCGACGCTAAAGCCGATGCGTTCGCCGTGCTGGCCGCAGCCGGTGCCCCGGCACAGGCGCTGCAGGTCGTGCCGGGCGGTCCGCCCTGGTTCCATCCCGGCCGCTCAGGGACGATACAGATCGGCCCGCAAAACGTCCTCGGGCATTTCGGCGAATTGCATCCGAGCGCGCTCGAGGCGCTCGACGCCCAAGGTCCGCTCGTCGCCTTCGAGGTGATCCTGGAGCGCATTCCCGAGCCGAAGGCGAAAGCGACGCGCGCGAAGCCGGTGCTCGAGCTTTCATCGTTCCAGCCGGTCGAACGCGATTTTGCTTTCGTCGTCGACCGCAAGGTGAAAGCCGCCGACGTGGTGCGCGCCGCGGCCTCGGTCGACCGCAAGCTGATCGCCGGCGTCACCGTGTTCGATGTTTACGAGGGTCCGGGTATCGAGCCGGGCAAGAAATCGATCGCGATCGCGGTCACGCTGCAACCGCGCGACAAGACCATGACCGATGCCGAGATCGAGGCGCTGGCCGCGAAGATCGTCGCCGAGGTCGGCAAGCGCACCGGCGGCGTGCTGCGCGGATGAGCGTCGGCCGGCGTCAATACCCGTCGCGCATGATGCGCGGCTGAGCCTCAAATCTCTGCCGCTGCACCGGCGCCGGACGCTTGGGCTCCCGCTTGGATTTGGAAGCTGCCGTCTCAGCGTCGACCGGAACTGGCTCCTTCTGACCGCCGAGCCGGTGCAGCACCGCATCGGCCGCGCGCTCGCCGGATTCCCAGGCACCGCCGACCGTGCCCCATAACGTCTCGTGGACGGCCTCGCCCGCGAACCAGATAGCGTCGTGCACCGGCTCCATGAGGGTACGGCGCGCGCTCTGCCCGCCGGGCGCCGCGGCGGAAAAGGCGCCGAGCGCCAACGGCTCCTGGATCCAGCGCGTGGCATGCGAGCGCTTGATCGTTTTCTTCACGTCCGCGCCGTAGAGGCCGGCCAGCCATTCGGCCGCGAAATCAACCATCGCCGCCTCGCCCTGGCCGGCAAGATCGCGGCCGAATTTGCCGGCGACGTCGACGAAGCAAAGCGACGTGCCGGAAACGTTTGCGAGGATCGCGGCGGTGCTCGTGTTGACCGATTTCTCGAACACCAGATCGTCGCTCTCGAGCCCGAGCGGATTGTTCGCCAGTTCGAGCGCGATGTGGTCGTAGCTGCCGAGCGCGAGCTTGGCCATGGCCTCGAGCTGCCGCGCGGGCAGCCCAGGCGTGAACTTGATGGCGCCGGACGCGATCACGTTGGTCGAGGCGGTGACGATGGCGGCGCGGGCGACGATCGTGCCCTTCGGCGTTTCGACCTCGACGCTGCGCCGTAGATCGATCGCGGTCGCCGGCGTCGACAATTCGACCGGGACACCCTGGGCGAGGCTGGCGAGCAGCGTGCCGAAACCCTGCCGGCAGAAGGCATCGACGTCGCGTTCGGCGGATTTCGCGAAATCCACGGCCGAGACTTCCGCAAGCTCCTTGCCGCAGCCGAACGGGCCGAGCACGAACTCGACTGCCGCCCGCCAGTCGCCGAGGTCGCGCGGTAGCGCCTGCCCGCAGGCGACGTCACCCTTGCGCGCAGCCTCGATGATCGCGCGATTGGCGCGCACGCGCACGGCCAGGAAATCCTCGAGCTCGCCCTGCCGGGCGTAGCGTCGGCCGATGCGCACCTTCTGGCTCGCCGGCGCCGGATAAATGTCGAGCCCCCGGCGCGGCGCCGCCTTGGTCACCGGGTTGAGGTCGGGCACATGGATCCAGTGGGCGCCGCGGTCATAGGGCACGCCGAAAGTGGTCATATCGGTGATGCAGCGGCCGCCGGCGTGATCGGCCGCCTCGATCACCACGACCTTCCGCTTGGCCGCCGCAATCCGCCGCGCCGCGGCAATCCCGGCGGCGCCCGCGCCGACGATGACGACATCGGCCTCGCTGCGAAGCGGTGCGGCGCCGGCGGCGGGTCGCGCCGCAAGCGCAGCCGAGGCGGCAAGGAACGAGCGGCGGCTCAATCGCGGCATGGCTTGGGGATGCCTGCTCTCGCGCAGATTGCCCGAACGGCTGGCGAGGCGCAAACGTGGCGGCGTGCTTGTGAGCACTTGTGCCGGTTCGCCGGCGTCTTTACGTCTGCGCACCAGCCATGCTCGACGATGCCGTCAAAGCACTGAACCAGATGCTGTCGCCGCGGTTGCGCGCAGTGTTGTGGAAGTCGATCGGCCTTGCGCTGGCGCTCATCATCGCCGCCGGAATCGCTCTCGACCGCCTCATCGTCTGGCTGGTCGGCGCCGGCGGCAGATCGGTCGAGACGACGCTGGGGCCGCAGGCGCATCTGCCGGCGACGGCGCTCGGGTGGCTCATCTCCATCGCGGCGGGGCTCGGCATTGTCGTCGGCAGCGTCATGCTCATGCCGGCGGTGACCGCCGTCGTCGCCAGCTTCTTCGCCGACCAAATCGCCGAGGAGGTCGAGCGCGTGCACTACCCGCATGATCCTCCCGGCGTTGCTCTGCCGCTGTGGCTTGCGGTGCTGGAAGGCGGCAAGACGGCTCTGCTCGCGGTTGCAATCTACATCTGCGCCACCCCGTTCCTGCTTTTCGCCGGGTTCGGCGCGATCCTCTTCTTTCTTGCCACTGCCTGGCTGCTCGGGCGCGAATATTTTGAACTCGCCGCCATGCGCTTTCGGCCCCCCATCGAGGCCAAAGCCCTGCGCAAGCGCCATGCGGCGACCGTCTATGGCGCCGGATTGCTGATCGCGGCGTTCGTCTCGATTCCCATCATCAACCTGGCGACGCCGCTCTTCGCCATGCCGTTGATGGTTCACGTGCACAAGCGGCTCGCTCGCGTGAAGGCGATCGCCCGATAGCATGCGCATGGACTAGCCCCAGACCTCGGCGGCGAGTTCCACAATCATCCTCAGCTTCGCCCATTGCTCGTCCTCGGCGAGGATGTTGCCTTCCTCGGTCGAGGCGAAGCCGCATTGCGGGGAGAGGCAAAGCTGATCGAGCGCGACATATTTGGTCGCTTCCTCGATGCGCCGCTTGACGTCGGCCTTCTTTTCCAGCGCGCCGGTCTTGGTGGTGACGAGACCGAGCACGACGATCTTGTCGCCCTTGGGTAGAAAGCGCAGCGGCTCGAAACCGCCGGCGCGCGCGGTGTCGTATTCGAGGAAGTAGGCGTCGTAGCCCAAGGTTCCGAGCATGACCTCGGCGACCGCTTCGTAGCCGCCCTCGGAAATCCAGGTCGAGCGGAAATTGCCGCGGCACACATGGGTCGTGATCACCATGTCGGCCGGCTTTCCTTCAAGCGCGCGATTGATGACGCCGGCATAATCCTGCGCCAGCCGCTCGGCCTTGAGCCCGCGGTCGCGCGCCTTCTTGATCTCCGCCGGCGAGCAGAGATAGGCCCAGACGGTATCGTCGAATTGCAGATAGCGGCAGCCGGCGTCGTAGAAGGCGCGGATCGCTTGTTGGTAGGTTCTAGCCAAGTCTTCGAAGATGGCGTCGCGGTCGGCATACACCTTGGTGTCGACGGCGTTCGGCTCGAGGCGGAAATGCAGCACCGCCGGGCTCGGAATCGTCATCTTCGGCACGGCGCGCGCATGCGCCTTGAGGAACTTGAAATGATCGAGCATGGGGTGGTTGGAAAATCCGAGCTTACCCTTGATGCGGATGCTCTGCGCCTTGGTCTGCACCCCGTGGAACTGGATGCCGTGGTCGAGTGTGTACATCTCGACCCCATTGAGCATGCCGAGGAAATCGAAATGCCACCATGAGCGGCGGAACTCCCCGTCGGTCGCGAGCCTGAGCCCGGCCTCCTCCTGCTTTTTGATGATCTTCTCGATCTCGCGGTCCTCGACCTCCTTGAGCTGGGGCCCGCTGATCTCGCCGCGCTCGCGCCTCGCGCGCGCTTCCTTCAACGGTGCGGTGCGCAAAAGGCTGCCGACAACGTCGGCGCGGAACGGCGGCTTGCTTCTGGTCATCGGCACGCTTCCTCCTGCTGGCTCGCCGGAACGAAGCGGCAGCCGGTTGTTTCGTCAACTGCAAATCGGCCTTCTCGGCGGAGCCGGATGGGCCTGATCCCATGGGCTCGGACCCGGAGTTACTGAACAATGACATCCGCGATAGCACGGACTTTGGTGCCGCGCGCGGCTAAGCCGTTCTTGCCGACCCCGCGCGGGATGGTGGACGGCCGCGTACTCTTGCGCCGTGTTGCCCTCGCCGCTTGGTGTGCGGGAAAATCGCAGACCGTCGCGGAACTACGCTTGCCGGGTGTGACTAAACGCGTGCCGCAGCCATTCGGTCCTGCCCTCGCGCGCGCAAGCCACATCTGCTAGTGGGGGCCGGTTCACGCCGGTCAGCGGAAAAGCGATCAGTCAATGAAGGAGCCAGCTGGCCTGAAGCACGGGATGGCGGAGCGGCTGCGCGCGGCGGTGCATTTCCTCGAGCGAAACATCGGCTTCAGCCGCATTGGCTTCGCGCTGAGCCTCACCATCATTATAGTGGCGGTGGTTGTGCTCTATCACATCCTGAGCGACCTCGACGTCGAGGCGCTGCTCGACGCGCTCGAGGCGACCGACTGGCGGACCCTCGCTATTGCGGGCTTCTTCGTCGCCGCCGGCTATCTGACGCTCACCTTCTACGATCTGTTCGCGCTGCGCACCATCGGCCGCTCCGACGTGCCGTATCGCATCGCGGCGCTCGCGGGCTTCACCAGCTATGCGGTCGGACACAATGTTGGCGCGAGCGTCTTCTCCGGTGGCGCCGTGCGCTACCGCATCTACTCCGCCTGGGGCCTGGGCGTCATCGAAGTCACCAAGATCTGCTTTATTGCCGGGCTCACCTTCTGGCTCGGCAACGCCACCCTGCTCGGGATCGGCGTGCTCGAAGCGCCGCAGGCCGCGCGAGCCGTCGATCAATTGCCGATCTGGCTCAATCGGCTCATCGCGCTTGTGATTCTGACCGTGCTGAGCGCCTACGTGGCTTGGGTCTGGGTCAAGCCGCGCGTCATCGGCCGCGAGGGCTGGCAGGTGACTTTGCCCGGCGGTCCGTTGACGCTGCTGCAGATCGGCATCGGCATCCTCGATCTGTTCTGCTGCGCGCTCGCCATGTACATGCTGGTGCCCGACGAGCCAAATCTCGGCTTCATTACCGTGGCGGTGATCTTCGTTGCCGCGACGCTGCTCGGCTTTGCCAGCCACGCCCCGGGTGGCCTAGGCGTATTCGACGCCGCCATGATGGTGGCGCTGTGGCAGTTCGACAAGGAAGACCTGCTGGCCGGCCTGCTGCTTTTCCGTCTTCTATACTACATCGTTCCGTTCACGCTTTCGCTGCTCATCCTGGGAACGCGCGAAGCCCTGCTGGGGCGGGCGGCGCGGCGCCTTACGCGGCCGGCGCCAATACCGATGGCTGCGCCCGAGCTGGTCCGGGAAAAAACCGACATGCCTTGATGCGGAGGTCGATCGGCGCCCGCGCCGGGACATAGGAATGACTTTGCATGACGACGGCGTCGCGTTCTTGAGAAGCGGATGGCGCGGCAAACGGTTCGTGGTCGCGACCGCCGCGCTCGTGTTCGCCGGATTGGCCGCCATCGGCGCGCTGGGCCTCGGCTACGCTGTCGCCGGCTTCGCCGTGGTGGCCGCGGCGGCTGTTCTCGTCATGCGTGCGGGCGACGAGGTCAGCCGCCTGGTCCGGCCGGTTGCGGTTTCCGAGCGAACGGACGACACGCTCAGGGCGCTCGTCGCCGGGTTGCCCGATCCGGTGATCGCACTCGACGGCAACGCCCGCGTGCTGGCGTTCAACGACCGCGCGCGCCTCCTGGCGCCAGCGCTGCGGCGGGGCGAGCCGGTGTCGCTGGCCTTGCGGATGCCCGAGCTGATCGAGGCCATCAGCCGCGCCTGCACCGGTGGCGAGGAGCAGCGGGTGCAATATTCCGAGCGCGTGCCGCTCGACCGCTGGTTCGAGACCGTCGTCATGCCGGTGAAGCGCGAGCCCGGCTCGAGCCGGACCGATCTGGTGCTGATGACCTTTCACGATCTCACGCCGCTGCGCCGCGTCGAGGAGATGCGCGCCGATTTCGTCGCCAATGCCAGCCACGAGCTGCGCACCCCGCTTGCGGCGCTCTCCGGCTTCATCGAGACCCTGCAGGGCCCGGCGCGCGAGGACGCCAAGGCGCGGGAACGCTTCCTCGTCATCATGCAGGAGCAGGCGCGGCGCATGGCGCGGCTCATCGACGACCTGCTGTCGCTGTCGCGCATCGAGCTCAATGCCCACCGCCGGCCCGACTCTTCGGTCGATCTTGCGCCGATCGTCCGGCAAGTGGTGGACGGCCTGCAAACATTGGCCCGCGACCGGGGCGTGAGCGTGCAGATCGACGGGTCGGCGGCGCTGACCGTCCCCGGCGACCGCGATGAGCTGGTCCGCGTGTTCGAGAACCTGGTGGAGAATGCGCTCAAATACGGCGCCGCCGGCAGGCGCGTCGACATCTCGCTGAGCGATGGCAAGTCATCCGAAGGCGAGCCCGAGGCGCTGGTCGGGATACGCGATTACGGGCCCGGCATCGCACCGGAACATCTGCCCCGGTTGACCGAACGCTTCTATCGGGTGGATGTGACCGAGAGCCGCGCCCAAGGCGGCACCGGGCTCGGGCTTGCGCTTGTCAAACATATCCTCAACCGCCACCGCGGCCGGTTGCTGATCGAAAGCGTGCCGGGGGCGGGTGCCAAGTTTACTGTTCACCTCCCCACTGCCGGCGCCACTCATTCGTGAGGCATTTTCGCAAGTCGTCGCTCCAGCCGGGCAACCAGCCGCCGCTGACGCCCAACAGACCATGGCGGAGAGCGCCACTGGCGTAAACGCCGGCGAGCGGATGCCCGCGGCGGGCGATGCGCTCAATCGTGCCCGGCGGCCCGCCCTTCGGGCAAAGATTGTTAAATCCCAATGGGTTGCGTTGTCATCGAACTGTCACATAGGGCACATAGAACGGTGACGTGCCTCATCTAGCATTCCGCTGCTGCGGGTCTCCTCTGATCGAGCAACTTTGACCCCAGCGCGTTGCCCAAGACGTTAAACAGAGCCCAAAAATTCCCAGCGGGAGACGCAGTGAGCGTTGGCAGGGCGACGCGCAACGCCTGCAATTCCGCAGAGGAGAAAACCGTGAAACAGTTGAGAATGTTCGCCGCCGCAGCCGTTCTCGGCGCGATGGTCGTACCCGCCGCCGCCGTGGATATTTCCGGCGCCGGCGCGACTTTTCCCTATCCGATCTACGCCAAATGGGCGGACACCTACAAGAAAGAGACCGGCGTCGGGCTCAACTATCAATCGATCGGCTCCGGCGGCGGTATCAAGCAGATTCAGGCGAAGACCGTTACTTTCGGCGCCTCGGACATGCCGCTGAAACCCGAGGAAGTGAAGAAACACGGGCTGGTCCAGTTCCCGACCGTGATCGGCGGCGACGTGCCAGTCGTGAACCTGGAAGGCGTAAAATCTGGCGACTTGAAGCTCGACGGCCCGACGCTCGCAGCAATCTTCCTCGGCACCATCAAGAGTTGGGACGATGCAGCGATCAAGAAGCTCAATCCCAAAGCTAATCTGCCGACGCAGCCGATTGTCGTCGTCCATCGCTCGGATGGGTCCGGCACGACCTTCATCTGGACCGACTATCTTTCAAAGGTCAGCCCGGAGTGGAAGAGCAATGTCGGCGCCAACACCTCGGTGGAATGGCCTGCCGGCATCGGCGCCAAGGGCAACGAGGGCGTTGCCAACAACGTCATGCAGGCCAAGGGCGCGATTGGCTACGTCGAATATGCCTACGCCAAGCAGAACAAGCTCACCACCGTCAACATGATGAACAAGGGAGGCCAAGAGGTTGTCCCCAATGCGGCCTCGTTTCAGGCTGCAGCCGCAAACGCCGATTGGCTGAAGGCGGAGGATTTCTATCTTATCCTCACCGACCAGACGGGGGCCGCCACGTGGCCGATTGCTGGCGCTACGTTCATCCTGTTGTACAAGCAGCCGCAAGATCCCGCGGCCACGGCGGAGGCGCTCAAGTTCTTCTCCTGGGCTTATGCCAAGGGCGACAAGATGGCCGAGGAACTCGACTACGTGCCGATGCCCGACAAGGTCGTCAGCGCGATCGAGAAGGTCTGGGCGAGCGAGATCAAGGACGCGAGCGGCAAGCCGCTTTACACCGCGATGTCCCAATAGGTGCGGCGTACCTTCGGTAAGGTCCGCTGCCGCTGCTTCAGGGTTGTTGCCCTTTGTTCACCGGCTTGCCGCACACCATCTTGTGCGGCGGCCGGTTCATCGTTTGAGTGGGCGCTGCCCCCTCCCTGCTTCGGCGTTTGCGGAGCAGGCAGGGCGGTGGAGGAGCGCCGTGATAAACCCGGTCCGGAGGCGATCCGTGGTTGACCTCGCGCTGCAGGAAGGAGCGGTCGTGTCCGTCGAGGCGGCGACGCGGGCCAGGACCCTCGATCGTCTGCGGCTGGGCGACGCCGCCTTCCGCCATCTGACCCGCGCCGCGGCGGTCGGCGTCCTCGTGCTGCTCAGCGGCGTCATCGTGGCGCTGATCGACGGCTCGCTGCCCGCACTCAGGGCTTTCGGTCTCGGATTCCTGGTGACCGAGCGCTGGAATCCGGTCACCGAGCAGTTCGGCGCGCTCGCCCCGATCTACGGGACGCTGATCACCTCATTCATCGCCATGCTGATCGCGGTCCCGGTGGGGCTGATGATCGCGTTCTTTCTCACCGAACTGTGCCCGCCATGGCTGCGGCGGCCGATCGGCATCGCCATCGAACTGCTCGCCGGCATACCGAGCATCATCTACGGCATCTGGGGACTTTTCGTCTTTGCCCCCTTCCTGCAGGGGACCTTGCAGCCGTTCCTGATCAAGACGCTCGGCAATGTGCCCGGCATTGCCCCGCTTTTCTCCGGGCCGCCCTACGGCATCGGCGTCCTCACGGCCGGCCTGATCCTCGCCATCATGGTGCTGCCGTTCGTCACCTCGATCTCACGTGACGTGTTCGAGGCGGTTCCGCCCGTACTCAAGGAGGCGGCCTACGGCGTCGGTTGCACGACCTGGGAGGTGGTGCGCTACGTCGTGCTGCCCTATGCGCGGATCGGTGTCATCGGCGGAGTGATGCTCGGCCTCGGACGCGCCTTGGGCGAGACGATGGCCGTGACCTTCATCATCGGCAACGCGCATCGGGTCTCGGCCTCGCTGCTCGCGCCCGGCACTACCATCTCGGCCACCATTGCAAACGAGTTCACCGAGGCGGTCGGCGACCTCTATACATCATCGCTGATCGCACTCGGATTGATCCTGTTCGTCATCACCTTCATCGTGCTGGCGGCGGCGCGCTACATGCTGATGCGCATCGAGCGGCGGATCGGGTGAGGCCATGGCCGAGCAGAGACGGACCGCCCGCTACACCGCCCGCCGCCGCACCGACGCGATCACGACAACGCTGGCGGTCGGCGCCACGCTGTTTGGGCTCGGCTGGCTGGCGCTGATTCTGGGGTCGCTGCTCTGGCACGGCCTCAGCGGCCTGTCGCCTGCGGTGTTCACGCAGATGACGCCGCCGCCCGGCGCCAGCGGCGGGCTCCTCAATCCCATCCTCGGGAGCCTCATGCTCACCGTGCTTGCGGTAGCGATCGGCACGCCGATCGGGATCCTTGCCGGCACCTACATGGCTGAATACGGCCGCTACGATCGCTTGACCACCGTCGTGCGCTTCATCAACGACATCCTGCTCAGCGCGCCGTCCATCGTCATCGGGCTGTTCATCTACGAAATCATGGTCGCGCCGATGGGCCACTTCTCCGGCTGGGCCGGAGGCGTTGCGCTCGCCGTCATCGTCATCCCGGTCGTCGTGCGCACCACCGAGGACATGCTGACCATGGTGCCGAACGCGCTACGTGAGGCAGCAACCTCGATCGGCCTGCCACGCTCGCTGACCATCATGCACATCGGCTACCGCGCCGCGCGGGCCGGAATGGTGACCGGCGTGTTGCTCGCGGTCGCGCGGATCAGCGGCGAGACCGCGCCGCTGCTGTTCACTTCGCTCAACAACCAGTTCTGGAGCACGAACCTCAACGCGCCGATTGCGAGCCTCCCGGTCGTGATCTTCCAGTTCGCGCTCAGCCCCTACAAGGACTGGCAGTCCTTGGCCTGGACCGGCGCTCTCATCATCACCTTCGCCGTGCTCGCTTTGAGCATTTCCGCGCGCGCCCTCATCGCAACGAGAAAACAGTCATGAGCGTCGCCTCCGTTGCCGTACCCACCGTCGCTGCCACCGCCTCCGACCGTTCCGGGCTGGCCGAGAAGGTCAATGTCCGTCACCTCGATTTCTTTTACGGCAACGCCAGATCGCTGAAGTCGATCAACGTCGCCCTCTATGAGAACAAAGTCACCGCGATCATCGGGCCGTCGGGTTGTGGCAAGTCCACGCTGCTGCGCGTCCTCAACCGGATGTACGACCTTTATCCCAACCAGCGGGCGACCGGCGAGGTCATGTTCGACGGCGAGAACATTCTCTCGCCGAAGCAGGACCTCAACATGCTGCGGGCGCGCATCGGCATGGTGTTCCAGAAGCCGACGCCATTCCCGATGTCGATCTACGAGAACATCGCCTTCGGCATCAGGCTCTACGACCGGCTGCCCAAATCCGAGCTCGACGGCCGGGTGGAGACTTCGCTGCGGCGCGCCGCGCTGTGGGAGGAGGTCAAGGACAAGCTCAACGCCAACGGCCAGAGCCTCTCGGGCGGCCAGCAGCAGCGCCTGTGCATCGCGCGCACCGTCGCCGTGCGCCCCGAGGTGATCCTGTTCGACGAGCCATGCTCGGCGCTCGATCCGATCTCGACCGCCAAGATCGAGGAATTGATCGACGAATTGACCGACGATTATACGATCGTGATTGTTACTCACAATATGCAGCAGGCGGCGCGCGTATCCGAGTTCACCGCTTTCATGTATCTGGGCGAACTGATCGAGTTCGACTCGACCAGCAACATCTTCACGGCGCCGCACGACCAGCGTACCCAGGACTACATCACCGGTCGCTTCGGTTGACAGCCATGACTGAACACACCACCAGCAGACTCGACCACACCGCCAAGGCCTTCGACACCGACCTGCAGGACATCAAGCGCAGGGTCGCCGAGATGGGCGGCCTCGCCGAGCGGCAGATCGCCGATGCCACCCGCGCCCTGGTCGAACGCGACGTCGACCTCGCGGAACAGGTGATCACCACCGATCCGACCATCGACGCGATGCAGCATGAGATCGAGGAAAAGGCGGTCCTCACCATTGCCCGCCGGCAGCCGATGGCCGTCGATCTGCGCGAGATCGTCGGCGCCATGCGGGTGTGCAACGATCTGGAGCGGATCGGCGACCATGCCAAGCACATCGGCAAGCGCGTGGTGGTGCTCGGCGCCGATTTCCACGCCCAAAAGCTGATCCGCGGCGTGGAGCATATGGCCGAGCTGGTTGCCGCGCTGCTCAAGCAGGTGCTCGACGCCTATGCGGGCCGCGATCTTGCCGCGGCGCTGGTGGTGTGGAACGGCGATGAAGAGGTCGACGCGCTCTGCACTGCTCTGTTCCGCGAGCTCCTGACCTACATGATGGAAGATCCGCGCAACATCACGCTGTGCATTCATCTGATGTTCTGCGCCAAGGACATCGAACGCATGGGCGACCATGCCACGAACATCGCCGAAACCGTCTACTACATGATCGAGGGCCGTCCGATCACCGACCAGCGGCCCAAGGGTGACACCACGAGTCTTGGAACAACGCTGTTGCAGAAATGAAGGAGAGAGCTGGATGGGAGCCAACATCCTGATCGTAGAGGACGAGGAGCCGCTGACCACGCTGTTGCGCTACAACCTCGAGGCCGAAGGATACGAGGTGGACGCCGTCGCCCGCGGCGACGAGGCTGATACCCGCTTGCGCGAGACGACGCCGGCTCTCGTGGTGCTCGACTGGATGCTCCCCGGCCTGTCCGGAATCGAACTGTGTCGCCGGTTGCGGGCGCGGCCGCAGACGCAAACGCTGCCGATCATCATGCTCACCGCACGCGGCGAGGAGAGCGAACGGATCCGTGGGCTCGCCACGGGGGCCGACGACTATATTGTCAAGCCGTTCTCGGTCCCGGAACTGCTCGCCCGCATCCGTGCGCTGCTGCGCCGGGCCAGCCCCGAACGTGTCGCCATGGTGCTCACCATCGGCGATCTCGAACTCGATCGCGAGAAGAAGCGCGTATCGCGCGCCAGCCGTCCGATCGATCTCGGCCCCACCGAATTCCGCCTGCTCGAATATCTGATGGAGCGCCCGGGACGGGTGTTCTCACGCGAGCAGCTGCTCGACGGCGTCTGGGGCAGCGAAGTGTATATCGACGAGCGCACGGTCGACGTGCACGTCGGTCGCCTGCGCAAGGCGCTCAACCGCGGCCCGGGCGCCGACCCGATCCGCACCGTGCGCGGCGCCGGCTACGCGCTCGACGACCGTTTCGGCAAGGCGAGCTGAAAGACCATCGCAGCCGTCTCGACGGGAGACTCGAGGCCCACTGTGCGCCGGCACCCCGGCGACGCGATGCGGGATGAGGCCTCACCGCAGCGCGCGTCTCTCGCGGCGGCGCTCGGACGCCGGCTGATGGGCGACCCGCGAGTGGTACGCGCAATAGGGAAGGCCGGTAAGCGCATTGCCGCCGCAGAAGAAGAATTCGCTGCTGCCGGGATCGCCGATCGGCCAGCGGCAGGTCTGCTCGGTCAGCTCCAAGAGACTCCGCCGCTGGCCGATCGGGATGATGTTGTCGATCAGCTCCGGCGTCGCCTCCGCTTCGTAGTCGTAGGCGAGGGCCAGCGCGGTGTTGCCGCGGATCGAGCCGCGGGACATGCGCAGCATGTGCGGCGACGAGCGCGCCTTGCGCTGGCGCGGCGCAGCCGCCGATGCACTCTTGGCGCGGCCCGACAGGCCGAGCCGATGCACCTTGCCGATGACCGCGTTGCGCGTGATACCGCCGAGCTCGGCCGCGATTTGGCTCGCCGAAAGACCGTCGGACCAGAGCTTTTTCAAGAGCTCGACCCGCTCGTCTGTCCACGACATGCTCAATCCTCCTCAAAGAGGCGGGCTAAAGCTTGATGGAATCCCCCATTCGGCCGGGCAGCGCCGCGCCGCCCAACACGCACTGTCACCAACGCTTTAGAAGACAGTCCGCCGCACGAGATGTCGTACCGGACGATCAAAAGGGTACAATATGGCGGGAGTCGGGCGCAAGAGTCGGGCGGAATGCGTCCACATATTCCTGTCCCCTATGTGGATGATACGGGTGAAAACTCCAGGTGCGGCGGGCGTCATCCTCAGTTGACAGACGGGCGTATGGAAATAAGATAGCAAATGGTGCCGCCCGGAGGGCGGCAATTTTGTTTGCTGCGCCGCCTTTGTGCGCAGCATCCACGGGTCTTGCCGTGACATCGCATTTGTTGCCGACCTATGCGCGCGTGAACCTTGCCTTCGAGCGGGGCGAGGGCGCCTGGCTTTTCGCGACCAACGGCGACCGCTATCTCGATTTCACCTCCGGCGTCGCGGTCAATGCGCTCGGACACGCACATCCGCGCCTTGTCGCCGCGCTCGCCGAGCAGGCGCACAAGGTCTGGCACGTCTCCAACCTCTATGAGATTCCGGAAGCCGAACGCGTGGCACGGCGGCTGTGCGAAGCAAGCTTCGCCGACTTCGTCTTCTTCGGCAATTCCGGCGCCGAGGCGATGGAATGCGCGATCAAGATGGCGCGCAAATACCACTTCGCCAACGGCGTTCCGGAACGCTACCGGATCGTCACTTTCGAGGGTGCCTTCCACGGCCGCACGCTGGCAACGCTCGCCGCCACCGGGCAGAAGAAATATCTCGAAGGTTTCGGCCCGGCGGTCGAGGGATTCGATCAGGTGCCGTTCGCCGATCTCGACGCGGTGAAGGGTGCGATCGGCGGCGAGACCGCGGCGATCGCGATCGAGCCGATCATGGGCGAGGGCGGCGTGCGCGTGGTCGAGCCGGCGTTTCTGCGGGCGCTACGCGAACTTTGCGACCAGCACGGCTTGCTGCTGATCTTCGACGAGGTGCAGACCGGAATGGGCCGCACCGGCGAATTGTTCGCCTACCAGCGCACCGGCGTCAGCCCCGACATTATGGCGCTGGCCAAGGCGCTCGGCGGCGGTTTCCCCGTCGGGGCGTGCCTGGCGACGGCCGAGGCGGCCAAGGGAATGACTCCCGGCACGCACGGCTCGACCTTTGGCTTCAATCCGCTGGCGATGAGCGTCGCCGACGCCGTGCTCGACGTGATGCTCGAGCCCGGTTTTCTCGAACGCGTGCAGCGGATCGCGCTGCTGCTCAAGCAGCGGCTCGCGGAAATCAAGGATCGTCATCCGGCGGTGATCGCCGAGGTGCGCGGCGAGGGATTGCTGATCGGCCTGCGCGCCGTGGTGCCGGCCGGCTCCCTGGTCGACGCGCTGCGCGCCGAGAAGATGATAACCGTCGCCGCCGGCGACAACGTCGTGCGCCTGCTGCCCCCGCTCATCGTCAGCGAGGAGGAAATCGCCGAGGCGATTGCGCGCCTCGACCGCGCCTGCACGCGGCTTGACCGTGCAGCCTCCGCCGCCGGCAGTGACGGGAGGGGAACGGGTCAGGGGGAGGCGCGCGGATGAGCGCGATCCGGCACTTCGTCGATCTCGTCGACGTTCCGGCCCGTGATCTGCGCCGCATGATCGACGACGCCCGCGCCATGAAGGCCAAGCGCCTCAACGGCGGCCGTCCGCTTGCCGGCAAGACGCTGGCGATGATTTTCGAGCGGCCTTCCACGCGCACTCGCGTTTCATTCGAGGTCGGCATGCGCCAGCTCGGCGGCGACGTCATCATGCTCACGGCCGAGGAGATGCAACTCGGCCGCGGCGAGACGATCGGCGATACGGCCCGCGTGTTGTCGCGCTACGTCGACGTCATCATGATCCGGGCACTCGATGCCGACGGCGTGGTGGAACTGGCGCGCCATGCCACGGTGCCGGTCATCAATGGCCTCACGCGGCGCTCGCATCCGTGCCAGGTGCTGGCGGATGTCATGACCTTCGAGGAGCATCGCGGCCCGATCCGCGGGCGCACCGTGGCCTGGACCGGCGACGCCAACAACGTGCTCACGTCGTGGATGCACGCCGCCGAGCGCTTCGCGTTTCACCTGCGCGTCGCCACGCCGCCGGAGCTGGCGCCGAAGAAACCGCTCGTCGAGTGGGTCAAATCCTCAAGGGCCGCGATTACCTTCGGTACCGACCCCGAAGAGGCCGTGAAGGGCGCCGACTGCATCGTCACCGACACCTGGGTGTCGATGGGCGACCGCAATGGCGCCCGCCGTCACAATCTGCTGCGGCGCTATCAGGTCAATGCGCGGCTCATGGCGCGCGCGAAGCCAGACGCCATCTTCATGCATTGCCTGCCCGCGCATCGCGGCGAGGAGGTTACCGACGAGGTGATGGACGGCCCGCATTCGGTGGTGTTCGACGAGGCCGAGAACCGCCTGCACGCGCAGAAGGGGATTCTGACCTGGTGCCTGGCGGCGAATGGCCGTTGAGCCGGCGCCGTGCGCGTGAGGGCTCACAAGTAGGCGGCGGCGTCCTATATTCACGGCAATGAACCAACCCAGCGTCGCCATCCCGGTTCGCGAGCCGGCGCAAACCGGCCTCGACGACACGATCCTGCCGTTCGAAGTCGAGACGCTCGACCTGCGGGGCCGCATCGTGCGGCTGGGGCCGGCGGTCGACTCCATCCTGGCCAGCCATGACTATCCCTTGCCCGTCGCCAAGCTCCTCGGCGAGGCGATCGTGCTCACCGTCATGCTGGGCTCCGCGCTTAAGTTCGACGGCCGCTTCATCCTGCAGACCCAGAGCGACGGCCCGGTGCGCATGCTGGTCGCCGACTTCACCACGCCCGGCACGGTGCGGGCCTGCGCGCGCTTCGATGCCGAGCGTGTCGCGGCGGCGATTGCCGCCAATGCGGCCGCGCCGGGCAAGCTGCTCGGCCACGGCCATCTCGCCATGACCATCGACCAGGGTCCGGAGATGAGCCGCTACCAGGGGGTGGTGCCGCTCGACGGCAACGATCTCGAACATGCCGCGCGCGAATACTTTTCGCGCTCCGAACAGATCCCCACCCGGGTGCGGCTCGCGGTCGCGGAGGAGTTCCGCGCCGGCGACAACGGGGCCCAGCGACGCTGGCGCGCCGGCGGCATTTTGCTCCAGTTCCTGCCCAAGTCGGTCGACCGGGCGCGCCAGGCCGATCTCGATCCCGGCGACGCTCCGCCCGGCACCGAGCCGCACACGATCGCCGAGGACGAAGCCTGGGTGGAGGGCCGTTCGCTGGTCGCCACCGTCAACGACGTCGAGCTGATCGATCCGGCATTGTCGAGCGAACGCCTGGCCTACAGTCTGTTTCACGAGCACGGCGTGCGCGTCTTCCGCGCCGCGCCGGTACAGGCGCAGTGCTCGTGCTCCCGGCAGAACGTCGAAAACATGCTCAAGAGCTTCTCCGCGCAGGACCGCGACGACATGGTGGAGAGCGGCAGGATCACGGTGACCTGCGAGTTCTGCAGTTCCACCTACGTGTTCGCGCCTGATGAATTGGCGGCTGGGCGCGCAGGCTCGTCCGCCGGTGCCGGCCATTGAGGCTGCGCTGCCGCGGCGGATCGATGGTTCGGCGCCGTCTTCTTGGATGGACCGTCTTCGATCGCGCCGAGCGTACCGGATCGCCGCCCAGCGGTGGACGGCCTTTTCAAATGCGCATAAACTTCGGCGGGCGATAGAAGTCTGCGAATTCGGCGCGGCACGCTCGTTTCCGGATCGGCGGCGACACGATCAATACGCGCAGTGCCATCGCGCGGACGCGCAGGACCAGAGCAGGAGAGCACGAAACATGAGCGTCATCGACAAGGCCAGCCTGATCGAAAAATCCCGCGAGACGGTTGAGCAGATCATGGCTCGCCGCGGATTGGCCAGGACCTACGAGGAAAAGGCCCAATACGCTTCCGACATAGTCGATATGCACTTGCACGAGGAGAATCCCGAGCGCATCGACGAATGCATCAAGCTCTATACCGAGGATGCGGTCTGGGAGACGCCCGCGCGCAACGTGACCTACAAGGGGCGCGAGAACATCAAGAAGATGTACCTTCGCATCTTCAATTCCATGGAAAACATCACCTTCCACCCGATCGAGCGCTTTTCCACGCCCGACCGCGTGTTTGACGACATGCTGGTCACCTTCCGCATCACCGGCGACGGCTTCGAAAACTGTCCGTTCCCGATCGGCACCAAGGTCAAGATGCGGCTCCTGCACAACTTTCATATCCGCAACGGCATGATCGCCAAGGAAATCGGCTACGAGATCTGGGGGCGGGACGATTGATCGGCATCGTCGGGACGGTCCGCTACCGGGCCTGCGAAATCATGCGCCCCTGAGGAATCCGGGCGCAATCCTCGGCCCAGCGCGACAGCGCTCAGGGAACGAAGCGCAAAGGGCGGCCTCAATTGATGGTCCGCTTGCTGTTGCCGCTGTCGAGCGAGAAGGCGGGAATTTCGATCTCGAAATTTTCGCCGCTCGCGCTCACCATGCCGTAGACCCCGGCCATGAAGCCGGACGGGGTCTGCAGTGGCACCCCGCTGGTATATTCGAACGACTCGCCGGCCTTGAGCACCGGCTCCTCACCTACTACGCCGGCGCCGCGCACCTCCTGGCGGCGGCCGTTGGCGTCGGTGATGCGCCAGTGCCGGGTCTTGAGCTGCACCGTCTCCGCGCCGTGATTTGTGATGGCGATGGTGTAGGCCCAAAAGAAATAGTTGTCCTCCGGCGAGGAGCGGTCGGCGATGAAGCGCGGGGTCACCACGACCTCGATGCTGCGGGTGACGGCACGATACATCGGTGCAAATCCTATGCTCGCTCCGCTCCGTGCCGCCAGGCGAGGTGTTGGCGCGGTCTTCGCGGCCGGCCTCGGCGCCGGGCCGCGCCGACGGCACCAGTGAACAGCCTCAAGCGCGGCGTTGCAATAACGATGCGCGGACGCTTCCTCAAGCCACATTCGAGCGACTAGATTGCTGGTGCACCCACAATCCGCACGCACGCCGGGAAACGTCCAGGCCGCCGGGTCGGGTGCAATGGTTGCAAGGCCAATGGCGACGGCTTCTCCAGCTCCATCGGTCACCAGCGAACGCGATCTGCGGCTCGACCTGTTCCGCGGCGTGGCCCTGTGGCTGATCTTCCTCGATCATATTCCCGAAAACGTGGCGAACTGGTTCACCATCCGCAACTACGGGTTTAGCGACGCCACCGAGATCTTCATCTTTATTTCCGGCTACACCGCGGCGTTCGTCTACGGCCGGGCGATGCGCGAACGCGGGTTCCTGCTGTCGAGTGCGCGCATTCTCAAGCGCGCGTGGCAGATCTACGTGGCGCACATTTTTCTGTTCACGATCTTCATGGCCGAGATCGCCTATGTCGCAGCGACCTTCGACAATCCGCTCTACGCCGAGGAAATGAAAATCCTCGATTTTCTCAAGCAACCGGACGTCACCATCTTCCAGGCGCTGCTGCTGAAGTTCAAGCCGGTCAACATGGACGTGCTGCCGCTCTACATCGTCCTGCTGCTGCTGTTTCCGCCCATGCTCCAGTTGCTGCTGCGCTCGCCGAATTTCGCGCTGGCCGGCTCGGCCGTGCTCTACGCCCTGACCTGGAAGTTCGACTTCAACCTGCCCGCCTATCCGAACGGCGTATGGTTCTTCAATCCCTTCGCCTGGCAGTTGCTGTTCGTGTTCGGCGCCTGGTGCGCGCTCGGCGGCGCGCAGCGGCTTGCCGGCGTGCTGCGCTCCCGCGTGGTACTCGCGATCGCCGTCGCCTATCTTTTGTTTGCCTTCGCCATCACCTTGACGTGGCGTTTCGAGCCGCTCGAGCGGCTCGTGCCGACCTGGCTGAGCGATCTGCTGTATCCCATCGACAAGACCAATCTCGACGTCCTGCGCTTTGCCCATTTTCTCGCGCTGGCGGCAGTAACCGTCCGTTTCGTCGCGCGGGATTGGCCGGGCTTGAAATCGCCATTTTTGCTGCCGGCGGTCCGCTGCGGCCAGCATTCGCTGGAAATCTTCTGCCTCGGCGTGTTTCTCGCCTTTGCCGGCCAATTCATCATCACCCAGTTCTCGGGGGGCCCGCTGCTGCAGACGTCGGTCAGCCTGTTAGGCATTTTGCTCATGATTGCTGCCGCAAGCCTGCTTTCATGGTACAAAGGGATAGAAGGACGAAGTCCCACCGCGCGCGTCAAAGCCCGTGACGCCGACCTCGCGGGAGGCGAGGCATGATCCGGATCGTCGCTGTGCTGGCAACGATCATGCTCGGCTATGGCGCCGCCGCGGCGGAGTCGGTGCCGTCGTGCGAGGTACCGGAATCGCTCATACCCGCCGACTACGAACTCACGCGCGTCGCCAACGCGATAAAAGATCATCGCCGCTTGCAGATTACCGTCGTGGGATCGGGGTCCTCGGCGCTCTCCGGTCCGGACGGTGCGCGTCTTGCCTATCCGGCACGCGTCGAGGAGGCGCTCCGAGCGCGCCTGCCCGGCCACGAGATCGCCGTAACCACGCATATTCAGCCGCGGGAGACGACTGCCGAAATGGCCGCGGGCTTGCACAAGATCCTGGCCGAGGACAAGCCGGCGCTGGTGATCTGGCAGGCCGGCACGATCGACGCTTTGCACGGCGTCGAACCCGAGGATTTCCACACCAGTCTCGACCAGGGGCTCGACGCGATCGCGGCCGCCGATGCCGATGTGATCATGATGAACATGCAGTATAGCCCGCGCACCGAATCCATGCTCGGCGTCACTGCATACGCGGACGTCATGCGCTGGGTCGCGGAGCAGCGCAGCGTCTTGTTGTTCGACCGTTTGGCGATCATGCGCTACTGGAGCGAGGAGGGGACTTTCGACCTCTATGCGGCGACCAAGGATTATGCTATGGCTCGCCGCGTTCACGAATGCATTGGCCGGGCCCTGGCGTCGCAGATCATCAATGGGGCGCATCTCGACGCCGAGAATATGCAAACAAATCGTTGATGTCGGTTCTCTCTCGCGTGCTACTCAAATACCACACCTGCGCAGCAATGGGCGCAGCCGCATTGCTGTTGTTTGCTCCGGCGCGCGCTCAGGTACCGAACAGTCCGGCGAATACCGCAGCGCCGGGTGCAGCCGCGGCGCTGGCGGTTGCCGGGCCGTCGGCGTTTGCCTGCAGCGCCCCGGCGGAATTCTCCCAGCTCAACTATCCGCTCCGGCATAGCGCGCGGCGTCTCGCCAACGGCGAGCCGCTGACCATCGTCGCCATCGGCTCGTCCTCGACGACCGGCGTGGGCGCAAGCTCGCCGGCGATGAGCTATCCGAGCCGCCTTGCCGTCGAGCTGAAACAGCGGTTCCCGGGACGCGAGATCACGGTCCTCAATCGCGGCGTCAACGGCCAGGAGACGCACGAGATGGTGGCGCGGTTCGCCACGGACGTCATCGCCGCGCACCCCGATCTCGTCCTCTGGCAGGTCGGCACCAACTCCGTGCTGCGCGATCATCCGCTGCGGCCGCATTCCGTCCTGCTGCGTGACGGCATCGCGCAGCTCAAGGAAGCGGGCACGGACGTGGTGCTGATCGACATGCAGTTCGTGCCGCGGGTGATCGCCAAGCCGGAGACGCCGGGCATGGAGGATCAGATCGCGCTCTCCGCCAAGGAGCAGAGCGTCGATCTGTTTCGCCGCTTCGCGCTCATGCGCAATTGGCACGAGGTTCAGCATATCCCCTTCGAGACCTTCGTCTCGCCGGACGAATTGCACATGAACGACTGGAGCTATGCCTGCGTGGCCAAGCTCCTCGCCGCGGCGATCGCCGAGGCGGCGACGCGCCCGATCGCATCCGCTAACGCCCGTTTCGGGCGCTAGTAGTTTTAGAACACAATCAGATTGAGTGGCGCACTGTTTGCTCATTCCCGGGTACGCGGGATCGAGTGGGAGAGTGCCGACCTGCTGAGGAGCTTGGCGCTCATGCCTCTTCCAGCGCTGCGAGCACGTCCTCGACGATGTCGTCGGGATGTTCGAGGCCGACGGAAACGCGCACCAGGCCGTCGCTGATGCCGAGCTCGGCGCGCTGCGCCGGCGTGAGCCGCTGGTGCGTGGTCGTCGCCGGATGGGTGATGAGGCTCTTGGCGTCGCCGAGATTGTTGCTGATGCGGATGAGCTTGAGCGCGTCCTGGAAGCGGAACGCCGCCTTCTTGCCGCCCGTAATATCGAAGGCGACGAGCGTCGACCCGCCGCGCATCTGCTTCTGCGCGATCTTCGCCTGCGGATGGTCGGGCCGGCCGGGATAGATCAGGCGCGCGATCTTGGGATGCTCGACCAGCGCTACCGCGAGCGTCGCCGCGCTGTCGGTCTGCCGGCGCACGCGCACCGGCAGCGTCTCCAATCCCTTGAGCAGCACCCAGGCGTTGAACGGCGACAGCGACGGGCCGGTCTGGCGCAGCAGCACATGAACGTGCTTCTGGATGAACTCTTCAGACGCCAGGATGATGCCGCCGAGACAGCGGCCCTGGCCGTCGATGTGCTTGGTCGCCGAATAGACCACGCAGTCGGCGCCGAGCGCGAGCGGCGACTGGAAGATCGGCGTGGCGAAGACGTTGTCGACCACCAGGGTCGCGCCGGCCTGGTGCGCGATCTCCGCGACCGCTGCTATGTCGATCACGTCGAGCGTCGGATTGGTCGGCGTTTCCAGGAAGAAGGTCTTGGTGGTCGGCCGCACGGCGGCGCGCCACTGATCGAGGTCGGTGCCGTCGACCAGTGTCGAAGGCACGCCGTAGCGGGGCAGGTAGTCCTCGACGATGTAGCGGCAGGAGCCGAACAGCGCCTTGGCCGCGACCACGTGATCGCCGGCCTTGAGCTGGCCGGTGAGCGCCAGCGTGACCGCGGCCATGCCGGTTGCTGTTGCGCGCGCGGCTTCGGCACCCTCGAACGCCGCCATGCGCGCCTCGAACATGGCGACGGTCGGATTGGCAAAGCGCGAGTATTGAAAGCCCGGGTCCTCGTTCTTGAACCGGCGCTCGGCCTGGAGCGAGTTGTCGTAAACGTAGCCCTGGGTCAGGAACAACGCCTCGGAAGTCTCGCCGAATTGCGAGCGCAGTATGCCGGAATGGACCAGACGGGTTTCGGGGCGGTAGCGATCGCCGTGGCGATCATGGGCGGACGCTGACATGTTGCCTCCTCCTGGCCAAGCAGCGGCCAAGCAAAACAAAACCCGGCCGGGAGGGTTTAATCCTCGGGCCGGGCTCACGCGTCCCCGGCCTTTTAGCAAGTTGTTTTACGTGGCTGCAAGCCGGCCGGCTCAAATGACCACGGGATAAGCAATCCCATAAAGCTGTTAATCGCTGTTGACAAGCCCCCGACCGACGTTTTAGCGCCCCGACCGAACGCGTAGGGTAAGCCACGGGAAATGGGTGTCGGAATGTCAGTCCCTATGGAAGTCCAAGAGGAGCTCCTGCCTCTGGAGACTCCCGAGGATAATCTCTCACTCAATTCTGGGATTCTACCCGCGCAATGGATTAAACGCCTCTTCGAAAGAGGCCAAATTACATCGAGGCAACTCGACCGGAATCAGATACAGCCTGCAAGCCTAGACCTGCGCCTTGGCAAAGTTGCGTACAAGATTCATGCAAGCTTTCTGCCAGGCCTCAGCTCTTCGGTTCAGCAACGTGTTGAGCGACTGACGTCGTACGAAATCGACTTGTCCACGCCGCAAGTTCTGACGAAGGGGTCTGTGTATCTAATCGAGATCGAGGAGACTTTGAATTTAGGAAGTTCGATCTCTGGGATCGCAAATCCGAAGAGCTCGACTGGTCGGTTGGATGTCTTCACGCGTATAATCGCGAACAAGAGCGACGTCTTTGATGTTGTCCCCGCCAACTACACGGGAAAACTTTGGGCGGAGGTCTCCCCGCGAACCTTTGACGTGATGGTGCGCAGGGGAACACGCTTAAGCCAGTTAAGATTTCGAAGGCGGACATCCAGTCAGCACCCCCATGCAACTTTTCGCCTCAACGATACTGAACTTGAGGCTCTCCATGATCGTTCGCGGTTGACTGACGAAACCCCTATTATCCGCCAGGGGCTCAATCTACGGGTCAATCTAACCAGGGACAACGGTAAAAATATTGTTGCCTATCGAGCAAAGAAGTACACTAGCTTCATCGATATGGACAAAGTTGCTGTTTATCGTGCAGAAGATTTCTGGGACGCAATTGAACCAACCAGCGAGGGTAACCTGCTTCTAAGTCCCGGCGAATTTTATATTCTCGCGTCGAAAGAAAAGTTGCACATCCCCGCTGACCATGCGGCAGAAATGGTAGCGATCGATCCGGTTATGGGCGAATTTCGGGTGCATTATGCGGGTTTTTTCGATCCTGGGTTCGGTCAAACCGCCCAGCAAGGACCCGGAAGCAAGGCGGTTCTGGAGGTGCGTACGTATGATATTCCTTTTTACTTAGAGGATGGGCAGACCATTGGCAGACTAGCATTCGAGAAGTTGAGTGAAAGGCCAAGCGCAGAATACGGTGATGCGATCGCGTCCAACTACCAAGGTCAACGTTTGAAGTTATCCAAACACTTTTTGAACTCTTAGCGGGCCCGGCCTGAAGGGAACTATTTGCGTGGAGTTTGTCTTCTCCGCCACCAGTCTTTGAACTGGACTATCGGCGTGGTGAAAGCGCCATATTTCGTTACTTCCCACTCACGTTTCAGGATAGTGCGAGCCAACGCAACTGACGTCGCAAGTTGTTCTTGATCAACAGCCTCTCCTCGAACCATCAGGAGCGGCTCTAGCGATTTTGCCAACTCGTTGTGGAGCGTCTCGCTCATATTGAGCCGCATGAGAATCTTCCGGTGCGCGAGCAACACGTCGTTCCGCGCTTTTTGTTGCTCTTCCAGACTACTGACGTCGCCGCCGTGCGCGATCATCGCCATCCTAAAATGTATTACGTCGATGGCGGTAAAAAACGCGGCCAAGTCGTCTCTAAGTCCATTGATCCAGGCTTGACGATGATTGCTAATCGTCACCGATCTAGCAATCAGAGCGGCAGCGATGGCGGCAACGACGCCGAGAATTGCCGGCATCATAGCATTTTGATCCCGCGGGGTGGAAGGTTGAACATAGTCGTGTCTACCAGTAAAGATTGCGGTCGGATAGCTAGAATATAAT
>Ga0210409_10000936_pt1 | contig 41407 bp, 34 predicted proteins | sample IncBWH17MmetaG_FD_161649 | JGI IMG/M metagenome (GOLD analysis project Ga0210409, IMG submission 161649) | Forest soil microbial communities from Barre Woods Harvard Forest LTER site, Petersham, Massachusetts, United States - Inc-BW-H-17-M | ecosystem: Environmental > Terrestrial > Soil >... | reverse complement strand
ATCCCCCGCGCCAAGGACCGCCGTTTCCAGGGGCTCGGGCGCCGCAGCCCCCGCGGGAGAGTCGCTCGGTCGAGCGGCGGCATCCGAGCCGCGTGCGTCCGAGCCTCCGGTCGTCGACACGCCCTCGCCAGACGGTTCCGCCTGGGTTCCGCCGGGTGTGTTTTCGTGCGCAACTGCCGGGGTCTCGCTGGAGCGCGTCCCCGGGCCCGTGCGTGCCGGGAAGCTGCTAGTGGAGCCGCCTTCGCCGGGCGACGTTCGCGCCGCGCGTGGCCCGGCGCGCGCGCTCGTCCGTTCTCTCGTCGCCCTCGAAGGTCGCGCCGAGCGCGGTGGCAGCGCAAGGTCTTCGTCGTCTTCGTCTTCGTCGAGCGGCTCATCGAGAGCAGCGAGCAGGTCCGCCGGGAGGACAGCCTCGATTTCCTCCTCCGGAGAGGGGACCAACGATTCGTGGTCCGCGGTCACGACAATGCGCTGCTCCGCCTCGGCGAGGAGCTGCTGCAGCTCGGAACTAACGGGCGGCGCCAGGCTCGAGACACGGCGCGAGGCGACGCCTCCCGGCGGCGGATCGGATGGCGACCGCGCCGGGCGGGATGGAGGGGAAACGTTGGACCGGGGCTCGGACGGCGCCGGCGGGATAGAGGCACGCATGCTCACCGGAGGCAACGACGGCGGAGAGCTCGATACTCTCGGCGGAGGACCGAGCGCCGCGGGCGTTGAGGGGCTCGGCTGCGCGCTCGTGGCCTGCGCGCGCGCCCCATCGGCGAGAAGCTGCACCTTCTGGAGGAGCGCTGCCATGTCGATGGGTCGGATGAACAGCCCGCTTCCCTCGTGTGCGAGCGCCTCCTCGGGGTTCGCGATGACGCCACCGGCACACGCTACGAAGAGGACGTGAATGTCGTCGGCATTCGGCAATTCGCGCATCCGCTCGACGATTTCGAGGGCTCCCTCCGCGTCCGCGTCGACGAGAACAATGCGAGGGCGTTGGACCGCCACACGAGCGACAAGCATCGACAGAACGACATCGACGACGGTGTGGCCTGCGGCTCGGAGTGCGCGCGTGACCGTCTCCGCCTCGGGGCTCGAATCAGTCACGAACACCGTGACCGCCCCCCCGGGGACACCGCCTCTATCCGGCCTCGCTCCAGTGGACAAAAGTCACCCCCGACGTGCCTCGGACTTGTCGGGCGTTGCTGAGACGCTGGCGCCGTCGCCCGTCGACCGCCTGCGCTGAAATAGCCGCAACCCCAACCGCTCTCCAAGCTGAGGCAAGACCCGGGCCCCGTAGACCAGGGCGAATATGAAAGCCACCAGGGCAAACTCGCCCCCGGTCAGCGCGAACATGTCGTTCCTTGTACCATGTTGCGGCGCGAATGAAGCCAACCGGCTCGAGCGTTCCACCTGACAACCTGCACAAAGGTCGGGATTCTACGGTAGCCGCAACGACGGCTCCGGTCGCCGCGACGGCTCGCTGGATGCGCTGGCGCGCGGACGGATTGACCTGGGCAAGGACGTGGGGCAAGCGAGTCTCGATTGCAGGGGGATCGGTGACAGCGGTCGCTGTCGTCGCGCTGTGGCTCGTCGTGCGCCACTACGAGGCCGGCCTGCCGGCGGTGGGCGAGCTCAAGGCTTATCAACCGCCGCAGGTCACGCGCGTGCTTGCGCGCGACGGTACGACGGTTTTGGCCGAGCTCTATACGCAAAGGCGCACAGTCGTTCCCGTGCAGTCGCTACCCGCCCACGTGAAACTCGCGGTGCTGGCGGCGGAGGATGCAGGCTTTTATGAGCACGAGGGGCTCAACTATCTGAGGATCGCCCGCGCGATGCTGGTCAACTTGCGCGCGCGGAGCACGAAGCAAGGCGGATCGACGATCACGCAGCAGGTCGTCAAGAACGTACTTCTCGGCACGCACGAGCGAACGTTCTCACGCAAGATCCGCGAGGCGCTCCTCGCACGCAGGCTCGAGAAGGAGCTCTCGAAGGACGAGATCTTGGAGACGTATCTCAACAACGTTTACTTCGGTCGTGGCCGCTACGGGATCGAGGAAGCGGCCCGTGACGACTTCGGCCGAAGCGCCAAGGACTTGACGATCGCGGAGGCCGCACTCATCGCCGGTCGCATTGCAAATCCCAAGGAGTTTCACCCGCGTACGAGCTTGAGCTCCGCCCTAGCGAGGCGCCAATACGTTCTCGACCAGATGCGCAACAAGGGATTTCTCAGCGATGCTCAATGGGCTGCCGCCAAGGCAGAGCCGGCGACCCTCGCACCTCTCAGGGAAGTGTCCAGCGATCTCGCGCCGGAAGCCGTGGAAATGGCAAAGGCGGTCCTCTATCGCGTCGAGCCCGAGCAGGCGCGCCTTGGTGGATTTTCGATTACGACGTCCATCGATCCGAAGCTCCAGTCAGCGGCGCGAAAGGCGCTGCGCGAAGGCTTGGCAGCGTACGACAAGCGCCACGCGCTCACGCTTGGCTTGAAGCTGGCGCCCCCGGTGGCCGACAAGAGGGGGCGCGCTGCGCCGCCGCGCGATTCGCTCGTGCCCTTCGAGGGGACGCCGAGCTTCGAACACCACCGAATCCTCGTGGGAGTCGTCGCGGGCGCCGACGATGCAGCCGGCACTTTCGACGTTCGGGTGGGCACTGCGACGGGCGTCGTCAAACTCGCGGATTTCGACCGTTACAACGCCACCGGCCTCGCCCCGAGCGCCTTTGCGCCAACGGGCGCACGCGTGCGTGTGAGCCTGCTCGAGCCCGTGCCCGACGCGCCTGATGCAAAGGTTCCCTTGCGTCTCGAGTCAGGCCCCGAAGGCGCCATCGTGGCCATCGACGTACGCACGCGGCAGATCGTCGCCCTCATCGGAGGGTACGAGGGGCAAGCGGGGGCGCTCGATCGCGCAACGCAATCGCGGCGCCAGCCCGGTTCGACCTTCAAGCCGATCGTCTATTCATACGCACTCCATTCGCATCGATTCACGCCGGCGACGCTCGTAGATCCGAACCCCGACGTGTTCGAGGGCGGATATCGGCCGAGCAACTTCGAGGGCTGGCGGGGGCACGACCTCTTGCGATTGCGAGAAGCCCTCGCTCAAAGCGTCAATATCGCCGCCGTACGCGTTCTGCGCGATGTTGGGCCCGCCAATGTCGTGGCGTGGGCCCAGGCGCTCGGCATCGAATCTCCCATGAAGCCGGACCTCTCTCTCGCGCTTGGAAGCTACGAACTACGGCCACTCGAGCTCGCGGGCGCCTACGCGACGTTCGCGGCCGGCGGCACCTACGAGGAGCCACGACTTGTGCTACGCATCGTCGGCCGCGACGGCAAGGAGGTCGCGTTGCCGCCGGCTCCCCCGGCGCGCCGAGTTCTCGATGAGCCCGAAGCGTATGTCGTGACGAGCATGCTGACGAGCGTCATCGATCACGGCACGGGCGCGCGCGCCAAATCACTCGGCCGCCCGCTGGCTGGCAAGACGGGAACCTCGAACGGACCCAAGGACACTTGGTTCGCCGGATATTCGACGGAGATCGCATCGGTGGCGTGGATCGGCTACGACGACGGACACGCGCTGGGGGCGGGCGAACAAGGCGCCTTGACCGCACTGCCGGCATGGATGGCGCTGATGAAGGTGGCGACCGAAGCCAGGCCGCGAGTCGATTTCGCACGGCCGCCCGGCGTGGTCACGGTGGCGATCGATCAACGCACCGGACAGCTGCCGTACCCCGATGACCCCGACGTGCTCGACGAAGTTTTCCTAACGGGAACGGAACCGACGGAAACGGCCCAACCCCCGCCCGCTCTTACCAGCGACGGCGACGCGTCGAAACAGTGAGAATTAACGCGAAGATGAGAAGGTAAGAAGTGTTTCGATCATGCGCTCTTCTCCCCTTCTCCTCTTCGTGTTCACTCTTTCTCTCCTCTTCCCGGAGGAGACGAACGCGGCTGGGGCGCTCGATGTGGTCGCGCAGCAGGCGGCGCAGGCGCTCGGACAGGCGCCTGCGTCGAGTGTCGTCGTTGCGGCTCCGCTCCTAAGCGACGAGCCGGCGCCGAAGGCCACCGAGCTGGCGCTCCGGATGGCGGCGCTCATCGCGGGGAAGATTCGCGGCCGCACGCATGCACAAGCCGCGCAACTCGGTAGCGCTCGCGCGATCGCGGGCCGAGCCAGCGCGCTCGTCTTCGTGCTGACGGAGGTTTCGCACGGCGACCTTCGCTGCACCGTCGATGTCTATCCGCCGATGGCGAACGCGTGGGACCGCATACGCAACCCGCTCCCCAGCCCGATCGCACATGCATTTGCCAGCGCCAAGATCGATGCGGAGGTGCGGTCGTTTCTCACGCCGCTCGTCCTCGAGCAGCCGAGCGTGCACCGTGCACGACACGAGGAGACGGATGTACTGGCGGCGGCTTGCGGCGACATTGATGGCGACGGCGGCAATGAAATCGTGCTCGTGTCCCGTGAGCGGGTCGTGATGGGACGGCTGCAGGGAGGGCGCTTCGCGGCCGAACGAACGGCTTTGTGGAGCGAGCTCGCATTGCGTAGTCCCGTGCCCATGCGAGAACCGCTCGCGGGAGCCGCGTTCGGAGCCGGCTGGGTCGCGGTCGGCTCGACCGACCGAGGATCCGTGTCGCTCACGCCGGAGCTCGTGGCGCAAGCGCCCCTGCGCGGCGTCCCCGCCTGGGGCGGCGACGGGGTCGTTTGCTTGATGGGCGAGCCTTCGGCGGGCGCCTTTGACGGCGCGCCGTTCGATTGCGCGATAGCTCAGGACTCCAGGCCGAGGATGGCCGTACCCTCGCCGCGTTTCGACGCCTTCGCCGCGGACGTCATCGCGGATGTCCAGGGGAATGCACGCACCGTCGTCGCCGTGCGCGAGCCGAGCGGCAAACTCAAGTTGAAAATGGGAGACGCGCCGCCCGTCGCTCCGGAGGGGACCTTCGGCTCCGAGCTTGCGGTGTTCGACCTCGATCAGGATGGAGTGCCCGAGATCGCATCCAGCGCCGATGCGGCCGATGACGCGCTCGAAGTCTGGAGCTGGCCGGCGCAAGGCGCGAGCTTGCGCCCGAGGCTTCGTCTGGCGGCACCGGGCGGGATTCGAGCGCTCGCCGCCTGTCCGCCGGAGGAGCGGGGAAAGCCCGCTCTTCTGGCAGTGGTAGGAAACGAGCTCTGGGTCATCCGAGCGGGCGGCCCTGACAACGCCGACAAGCCCAACCGGACGGAGACGGGCCGGTGATATCTCGGCGCGCGCTCGTCGGCGGCGCCGCGTCGATCGCCGTGACCCGGCTCGCTCCGGTTCTGCGCTGCCGGAACGCGCTCGCGCGCATGCGCACTCCTTACGGAGGCCAGCTCGTGCTTCACGTTCCCTGGCCGCTCGGGTCATTGGATCCACATCGCGCGGACGACGTCGCGGTAGCGCTCTTCGGCGATGCGGTCTTCGACACGCTGTACGCGCGCAACGAAGCCGGGGAGATCGTACCATCGCTCGCCGAGTCGGGGCCGCAGCCGGAGGGGCGCGACCTCCGTGTCGCGCTGCGCGCAGACGTCCGATTTGCCTCCGGCGCGACGTTCGACCCGCGCGCCGCGGCGGGTTCCATCGCCCGAGCTCGTGCGCGCGACGCGTCCGCTTGGCTCGCGGAGATACCCAATCCGCGCGTCGACAAGAATGGACTTCTCTTCGCCCTGCGGGATGCGCACCGACTGATGCACGCTCTTGCAAGTCCCCTTCTTTCGATGGTGCCGCCGCGCTTCAATCCCGAGCGCCCCGACGGCACGGGCCCGTTGCGAGCCGAAATGCGGACCGGCGCGCTCCTTCTTGTGCGCAACATGCGCGCCGCAAGCGGTCCCTCGTTCCTGGATTCGATTGAAGCGCGACATTCGCCCGACCTCGTCACGCCCCTCCGCGCCTTCGAAAGCGGCGCAGACGACGTCGGCTGGTTGGGCTCGTTCTTGCACGAGCCGCGGCCGGGAGCGCAGAGCTTCGACGCCGGTTCCATATCGTGGGCAATACTCCGGACCGGACGCGAAGCTGGCCCGCTGGACTCTCGAGGAATGGCGCAGGCGCTCGCGGATGGGGTGCCCCACGCTTCGCTCGCATCGCTCGTCGTGGGACCGCCCTGGCCGCAGGGTTCGGCGAATTGGACTGGGCCGCCGTGCGACCTCCTGGTGCGTGAAGACTCCCCCTGGCTCGTCGAAGTCGCGAAAGCACTTTCAGCCGCCCTGTCGTCGCCGTCTCACGAGGTGACTGCTCGTGCCCTGGCGCCTGCAGACGTTGCGCAGCGCCGCGCAGCACGGGCATACGCCCTCATGCTAGACGTGGCGCGCCCCGCTGGGCCTGGGAGTCTCGGCGCGCTGATCGGTTTGGCGACCGCCGACGAAGCTCAATCGGCCGCTGCGCTCTCGCGCCATCCGCCGCTGGCGGACATGACGCCACGTACCATGACTCGAACCTTGCGAATTGGAGTCGTCGGCGAAGTTCGGCTGCAAGGCGGGCGCGCGCCCGATGTCATCCTTCCGCTTTCGCGATGGGGGCGGGGAATCGACTGGGGCGCCGCTTGGCGCATGCGACGGGTGGGCTGAAGGTGCGCCTAGCGCCCCGCCTCGTCCTGGCGTTTGGCTTCGTCGCGACGCTGTCGGTCGCCGGCTTGGGCGGGATCATGCGTGAGGACCGGCGCGAAACGGAAACGAGGCGCTTCGAACAGGAGGTGCGCGGCGCCTGCGACCGCGTTGTCGCCGAGATCCGGCGGCAAGCCGAGAGCGACCGAAAGCTCGTGGCCGGGGAGTGTCAGTCGGGGGAGCTCGTCGATCGAGCGCTGATTTGGCTCGAGGCGGGCGCACTCGGGGACGACCGGCGACTGGCTCTGTCACGCTTGGTCCCCGAAGAGCGGCAGGCATTCGATCTCGATGAGCTGGCGCTCGCAACCGCCGAGGGGAACTTGCTCGGCGAGGACCCAATCACACTGCTCAGCATGCCGCGCGTCGAAGTCGCAGAGCTCCTCGCCGGAGACGCCGCACATTTTGCGATTCGCGCTTCGCCCACGCCGGCGCTCGTGGCGCGTTGCCTGCGGGCGGACAATAGCGGTCACGCCGTGGGTCTCGTCGGTGCGCGCCGGCTCGAACCGGTCGTCGAACGCCTTGCCAAAACCATCGACGTGTCGGTCATGCTTGGCGAACCTCGAGCGGCGAAAGACGAGTCGTCCCAATGGAGCTGGGGCTGCACGTTGACCGACGCGGCGGGTGTCCGACTCCCCATCGTCGTGAGCAAGCCGAAGAAGGAGCTCGTTCAAAACTTGGCGCGCATCGACCAGACGGTGCTCTTCGCAGCCCTCGCGTCTACCGGGGTCGCACTCGTCCTCGCCGTGCTCCTGGCGCGCAGCCTCGGGCGGCCCATCGCGGATCTCGCACGAGAAGCGCGCAAAGTAGCCTCCGGCGAGGCGCAGCCGCTCAGTGTGCGCGGCCCGCGTGAGATCGCGGAGCTCGCGGAAGCGTTCGACAAGATGCTGGAGGACCTGGAGGCGACACGGCGGCGACTGGCCGCAGCCAGCCGAGTCGCCGCCTGGAGGGAAGTGGCAAGACGAATCGCGCACGAGGTGAAAAATCCGCTCGCTCCGATCCGCGCCGCCGTCGAGACGCTCCGGCGCTTGCGCGCCCGAGAAGATCCGCAGTTTTTCGAATACTTCGAAGAAGCGACTCGCACGGTGCTCGATGAGGTGCACCGGCTCTCGAACATGGTCACAGAATTCACCCGATTCGCTCGCCTCCCCGCGCCGCGTCCCCAGCAAGTGGACCTCGTCGAGCTTGCACAGCAGGTGGTGCGGCTGCATGAGGCCGCGACCAGGGCGAAGCTGCGCGTGGTCGTAGATCGCAAGCCGCCCCTGGTGCGCGCCGACCGTGACCAACTGGTCCAGGCCCTGACAAACCTCGTGCAGAACGCGCTCGACGCCGTGTCGCAAAAGGGGCAGGGAGGCGATGTATGCGTTGCGATCGCGGCGGAGGCTATGTCCAGCGTCGCTGTGACTGTGACCGACAACGGTCCGGGAGTCGCGCCGGAAATCGCGACCAGACTATTCGAGCCTTACGCCACCACCAAGCAGCAAGGTACCGGCTTGGGCCTGGCCATCGCGCAGCGGATCGCAATCGAGCACGGCGGCGAGCTCTCGCAGTCACGTCCCCCGTTCGGAGCCGGGGCATCGTTCCGGCTCGTGCTGCCGATCCGCGGACCGTTGGGCCAGGAGGATCCCGCACAATCCTGAAGGAATCTCCAGCGCTTCAGCCCGGGAATGGGGCTTCGAGTGCCCCGATCTGCCGAAGGGCCTCATAGAGCGCGATCCCCACCGCGTTGGCGAGATTCAGCGATCGGACGGCGCCCATCGTCGGAATACCGACGACGCGGTCGGAAAAGCGATCGAGAAGACCCTCGGAAAGCCCGACGCTCTCCTTTCCAAAGACGAGCGCGTCGCCTCGACGATAGGGGGCCCCCAGGTAGCTCACGCGCGCAACCGCACTGAAAAGGTGGAGGGACGCGTCGGGCGATTCGGTGCGCCACGCGTGGAGGAAATGCTCGAAATCGACATGGCGGCGTACGTCCACCAGGGGCCAATAGTCGACCCCTGCGCGGCGGACGCTATGGGCGTCGATGCGGAAACCGAGCTTGCCGACCAGGTGCAGCGGGGAGCCCGTCGCCACGCAAAGGCGCGCCACGTTTCCGGTATTCGGCGGGATTTCCGGCTCGACGAGGACCACGTGAAGGGGCGGCTGCAGGGGTTTTGCCCGAAGCCGAGGGCGGCCCGGCGGGGTGTATGACATGCGCGTGCGGAGGCATCGCACAGCCGGCCGAAGGACACGAGCTTGACGCTCGGAGCGCGCAAACCGTAGCCTCGCGATTCGGAGCACGCACGGAGCCATCTTGCGCCGCTATCGGAAGGTCGCTGTTGCCGTCGCGTCGTTTGCCGCCGCTTGCGGTCTGGCGCGCTCAGCGCGCGCCGCCGATATGGCCATCGCGCCGGAGCGGCTGTACCTGCAGCCACCCAACTTGCCGGCGGGCAGCTCGTGCCAGGACATCGCGCGAGACCCCCAGAGCTTCGTAAGCAACAACCCGGGGCTCGTACCGAACAACTTCGCCTGCCTGCCGAACAACGTCGCGTGGGCCAACCTGATGAGCGAGCTCGGATACGCAATTGCGCCGTCCGCGTTTCATCCGGCGCGCACCACGGGACTCGGCGGGTTTGCGCTCAGCATCGAGGCGAGTTTCGCGCACATCAACTCGAACGCCACCGACAGCACCGGCACGCAGTATTGGCATTCGGGCACTCGCGGCCCGGTCGACCCGAGCAACCACCAGTTCTCGGTCATCAACCAGCACCCCGATTCGCTCTTGCAGATCTACAGCGTCAAGGCGCGAAAGGGGCTGGCATACGGTTTCGAGATCGCCGGGGTTCTCGGGCTCGTTGCGAACACCGGGCTATGGCTCGGCGGAGGCGACGTGCACTGGGCGTTGCTCGAAGGATATCGCACGGGCATTCTCGGCTACCTGCCCGACATCGCGATTGGCGGCGGAGTGCGCACCGTTGGCGGCGCGCCCACGTTCTTTCTCACGACGGTCGGCATGGACGCACAGGTCTCCAAGCCATTCACGCTGGCGGACAGCGCCGTGCTCACGCCGTATGTCGGCGCCCAGCGTCTCATCATCTTCGCTGACTCCACGGTCGTCGACCTCACGCCGAACGTCGACGCCCTCAGGCAGTGCGGCTACCAGGGACCAAGTCCAGTGGACGGCTCCCCGATGTGCAGCAACACCCTCCGCACCAACACCGGTACCATTCAAAACAACGGCGCCTTCAACAACAACGTCACCTTCCACAAGGCTCGGGTCCACCGCTGGCGCGGGCTCGCCGGCGTAACTTATCGCTACGAGATCCTGTATCTGGCGGGCCAGTTCGGGCTCGACCTGGAGGACCCTAAATCGGAAAACGCAGACCTAGGGGTGTCGGGCGACCGGCAATGGACGCTGTCGCTCGAGGCGGGGGTGTTTTTCTAGCCACTGAAGATCGCCATCACGATACCGGCAATGACCGCGAGGGCGCCGATGGTCGTCGAAATCGCCGCAGCGACGTAGGAGGCCCTCAAGGCCCTTGCCGCGGATTTGCCATCGAGGTGGTAGCAGCCGCGCAGAAACGCGCGGGCGCTTCGGCCCGGAAGCCCCAGGCCGGCGCCCGCGATGGACAGCACCGCCCCGGCGCCCTCCTTCAGACCGACGATGACGGCGCCAATCGGGCCGATGACCAAATCCCAGCCGCAGGCATACAGCCCGAAACGCAGCGCACGGGTCGTTGCACTGCGCATCCCCGACCGACGGGCGCCGTAGTCGAGCGCCCACCCGTGCGCCAGGTGCGCTGCGATGAGCAGGCCAGCCAATCCAGGGATTCCGATGACCGCAACTCGCACCACCCACATGGTCTCATGCAACAACAAATGACCGACCCAGCCTGGCGCCAACACCGCGACTGGAATCAACACCGCCAGGGCCATTGCCGAGGCCGCGAGGACCTCGCAGACGATTGCGAATCGAAGGGCGGAGGCGATGGCGCCGTCCGGCAACGACTCGAAGAAGCGTTGCCCGTCCAGCGTCGTCGCGCGCGCAGTTCCCCAGAGCCTCTCGAACGCCGGCAACCCCGGCCGCTCCCAGGGGACGACCGCAACGACGCCTGAACGGGTCTGCTCCTCGAGACATCCAGGACAGTCGGCGTCGCCGCATTGTGCGCACACAACCGCCGCGGGAACTTCGGAGTCGATGAGCTCGTCGTTCAGTAGGCGGGGTTCCGCCTTGCCGTTGGGAGCGCCCACCCGGCAAAGTTTGGCACGTTCGCGCGTTCAGTGCACGACCTGTCCCATCGAGCTTCCGCGCTCGACTCGGATGTCGTCGACCCGGCCGCCGAAAAAGAGCGCCACGGGAAAGGAAAGCGCCGAAGCGGCGAGTGTCGCATAGAGCCCCCACGCGAAGGTGAAGTGTACCGGCACGCCATGGGAGCCATGCGGCGGGTGGGTGAGGAGCAGGACTGCTGTCGTGCCCGGTATGGCTGCCAGGAAGGATGCGGCCACGCGCGCCCCGCGCATCTGCATCACGCTGCGCCGGCTGAGTACGGTCGGAAGAAGCACGAACCAGGCGACGCAGGAGGCCCAAGCCCAACCGAGGCGGCGCGCGATTTCGAATCCGGAATAGGAGACCACATCGGGCATCGTCAGGTGAACCCAAGGAGCGAAGAAAGCAGCGAACCCAAGGATCGCGACAACGCTCAGCGCTCCACGTCCCCGCCGGAGGTATGCGATGGGTAGCGGTTCCCATTCGGGCTCTTCGGGAATTCCGTCCTCGCCAAGACTCGGCCCGGGCCGAGGCAGCTTCTCGAACGCGATGAGCGCAACACCGCAAACGGGACACGCCCTGCGTTCGCCCTGTTCGAACATTTCGCGGCAAAATGGGCACGCGACGAGAGCCATTGTCGTCAGTTTAGCCTCCGATAGACTGCTGTTCATGGCCCGCCCGACACGGTTGGACAACGGCGCAGTCGACGCGTTCCTGGCCCAGCATGGGGGATGGGAGCGCGCGGAGCCCGGTGCGATCGCAAAGCGTTACAAGTTTCCCGACTTCCCGTCCGCACTGGCCTTCGTCGTACGTGTGGGCTGCTACGCAGAAAAGCAGGACCACCACCCGGACGTGGAGATCGGTTGGGGCCGCGCACGCATCGCATGGTCGACCCACGACGCGGGCGGGGTGACGGAGCTCGACCTCGCCGCCGCCGTGGCCACCGACAAGCTGACCGAATGAGCGAGCAGGCGCGACTCGCGGCCGCGCGCGACGCGCTGCGTATTCGGCTCGAAGCGGTCGTCGGCTCGGGGCCAATCCCCCGTCTGGACGAGGCCCTGACCCACCCGAGCTTCGCGAACGAGAAACGCGAGCGCAACTACCAGCGCCTCGAGTTCCTCGGCGATGCGGTGCTGGGACTGTGCGTCAGCGAGATGCTCTCGATCGCCTACCCGGAGGCGGACGAGGGACAGCTCACGCGAATGCGAAGCGCGCTTGTCAACGGCGAGGCGCTGGCTGCGTGGGCGCGCCGCCTTGAGCTGGGGGCTTGCGTCGCCTTCGGAAGAGGCGCGACCCTCGGCACCGAACGCGAACAGACCAAGGTCCTGGCCGATGCCACCGAGGCTCTGCTTGCGGCAGTTTACGAGGCGCGTGGCCTCGAAGGAGCGCGATCGCTGGTGCGCGAAGCGTTTGGGGAGCTTTTGGCAAAGGCTGCCGCCCTCAGCATGCTCGATCCGAAGAGCGAGCTGCAGCAGCGGGTTCAGGCGGTGGGTCAATCCGCCCCGACGTACCGCGTGATCGACGTGCGAGGCGCCCCGCACGACCAAGCGTTCGAGGTCGAGGTCTTGGTGGGGGACCATCCCATGGCCCGGGGCGAGGGACGCAGCAAGCGCCTTGCGGAGCGCGCCGCTGCCCTGGCGGCGCTCGAGTTACTCGGGGGCGAGCAGGGCAAACAATAGAAAATGGCGCGACGATTCCTGGCGCCTGGGCGCACGCGTTGCTACGCCCAAAGCGATGCGAAGCAAAAAGAGCGCAAGCGATGGCCGTGGCATGACGCGCCTGTCGCGCATCGCCGGGGTGATGGCGCTCCTTGGCACAGTCATCAGCGCCTGTGGAGCGCGCACGGGACTGGACGTCCCTTCGCCCCCCGCTGGGAGCCAGTTCGGGAGCGAGGCCGGGAGCGACGTCGGGGCCGACGCTAGCACGTGCCCCGAGACGAACGTCGCTGTGGAGCCAAACGTGCCGAACCTTTACTTCGTGCTCGACATTTCCAAGAGCATGCTCAACGACAACAAGTGGGACAACATTCGGCCAGCCATTGCGGGCCTGATCAGACAGCTTGGACCGAACGCGCGTTTTGGAGCTGCCCTCTTCCCCAACCCGAACGCCGCCGGAACGGACAATTGCGCGACCGGTGCCGAGGTCATGTCGCTACGTCTTGGCGACTCACAAGGGGCAACGGCCAATGCATTTCTCGGGTTCACCATGGTCACTCCGAACGGCGGGACACCGACTGCCGCAACATTTCGAGCGCTGCGTCCCACACTGAGCCAGTTCCGCGGCCCCACGTTCGCAATCCTCGCCACCGACGGCGGACCGAACTGCAATATGGCGATCAAGACGTGCTCGATTGCCCAGTGCACGCTCGACATCGACAACGCCTCGCCTCCGGTGTGCGCCCCCGCTTCCACGACCAACTGCTGTGATCCTACACAAACCCAATATGCCTTGGCCCTATCGGGCTGCCTCGACGGCGACGCAACCGCCCAGGCCATCAGCGACCTGCGCGCCGCTGGCATCCAAACGTACGTCATGGGCATTCCGGGCAGCTCGCCCTACGGCCCTGTGCTCGACCAGATGGCGATCGCAGGGGGAACGGCGCGCGCGGGCCAACCCCGCTACTACGCCGTCAGCTCCCCCGACGAAGCGGCGCTTGCGGCCGGGTTTCAGGCAATCGCCGAAGCTGCCATGAAGAGTTGCGTGCTGACCCTCCACGATACGGTCACCAACCCGGACAAGGTCAACGTCTACGTCAACGGGGTCGTTGTGCCGAACGGTCCCGAGGGCTGGTCGCTCGTGGGACAGACACTGAAGCTCGAGGGAATGACATGCGCGGACTTCGGATTGGGCCCTGCCGATGCCGCACCCGCCCCCATCCGCGTGACGCAAGGCTGTCCGACTGCGCGCTAATGCCGGGGCCGGAATCCCACCTTCAGCTAAGAGCCCGCCGCGGCTCACGCGTTGGCGCGGAGCAGCACGAAGACGAGGACCCCTGTCACGGACACGTACAGCCACACCGGGAACGTGTACCGGGCGATCTTCCGGTGTTTCGGGAAGCGTCCCGAGAGCGAAAAGAAAAGGCTCAAGAAGATGAGCGGCAACGCCAGGCCGGAGAGGGCCACGTGGGTAATCAGAATGAAAAAGTAGATGCCGCGGATGAGCCCATGGCCCGCAAACCTCGTATCGCCGTGAACCGAGTGGTACACGATGTAAGAGACGAGAAACACCGCGGAAGCCGCCAGCGACACCAGGACTCGTCGGGAGTGGGCCACGACGTCTCGACGACGAATCGCTCGGAAGGCGGAGAGTAAGAACACCGCGCTCGTGGCATTGAGGAGCGCATTCAACCCGGGAAGCCATGCAGTCCACGCCGGCGCCCCGACGGCCCGCCCATGTCCGTAGATGACTCCAAGCAAAGCGACCAGGACGAGCGCGGTCGCGGCCACGATGATGATTGTCGCCTTCTTCGGGCTTGTTTCTTTGAGCGCGACGAGCTGTATCGGAATGGGCGCCGCCATGACCAACGACCCATGTATAGCGCCTGTCGCATGGGATGGTCTTGTGGGCGGCGGTGTCTTCGTCGTCCAGCTCGTGCAAGGACGTTTGAGCCCCTCGCGCGTCTAGCGAGCCAGCCCGAGCGGCGCGCCTCCCTCGTCGACCGGAATGTCGATCCCCTTGAGCAATGAGGGGTTGAGATCACGAAGCCTGGCAGCGCGCAGACTTGCGACAAGCGCGTCGGTCCCTTGTTTGACCCGGGCCTTCCAGATGGCATCGCGAATCTGCGCGGTCACCTCGCCAAGAGCCCGCTTGGTCGCAGAAATCGTGCTTCGGCGCCAAACGACTGAATAATACTCACCCTCGGCGACCGGCGAAGCGACCAGCGCGCCATCCCGTACGGCCTGGGCCGCACCTACGATGGCTGCGTCGACCCGCAAGCCCGGCTCGTTCGAGCCGCCCTCGGCCGTGACGAAACCGAGGTTGCCCCCGCGGAGATAGGTGGCCTTGTCAACGCTGTGCTCGCGCGCAAGAGCGTTGAAGTTTGCCGGTGTGGGGTCTTGCTTCGTGGCGTCTAGGACCGCTTGCGCCTCATCGCGCGTTTTGCAGAGGATTCGCCAGATGAGGTAGCGCTCGGGCGTATCGTAGCGTGTTCGGTTTTCCTCGTAATAGCGCTGGACGTCGGCCATCGAAATCGCCGCAGCCGGTCCGATTTGCTCGCGAATCGCTCGAATCGCAGCGGCGGAGCGCGCCTTTTCGATTTGGTATGCGGCAGGTGGCGACTCGGCGAGGCGGCGCTGGTCGGCGGCTAGCGCTAGAAGGGCATTTCGCACGACGACCTCGTTCAGGAACCGCCGCCTTACCTCCGCCGGACTATCGCCGAAGGTCGCCCGCTGAAAAGGCGGCATCGCCGCGATGGCGCTCTCGAGGTCGCCCACTGTGATCGCCACCGATTCCAGGCGCGCAACGACGTGCGATCGTCGATCGGTCGCCGCCGCATCGCCGGCGTTTGCGTCGCCCGGGACCACGAGCGCGACCGCGATCAGTATTGCGGCGAAAAGGGGCGCTTCGCATCGCGGCGGACGCTTCATGCCGCCCGCTTACGCATTCGCCCCTGCCGCGGAAGGTCGCCGCTGAGCACGCCAGCGCTCCGCAGCACGCTGTCGTCCACTCCCACGAAGCGGTAGCACTCCGGCCTAAATCCGTAAGCCTTGTGCAGCCTGCCCACGACTTCGACCATCGCTTCGGGCAAAACGGCGCTCCTTCGCACCTTCGTAATCTTGCGTATCGAACGCAGTGGCTCGCCGAGCTCGAGCAGCTCGTGCACACGTTGCAACACATCGAGGGGCTTGAGCTCGCGCGATCCTCGAACCTTCCCAGATTGAAGCTCGCGCATCAGTCTCTGCCGTCGCTTCTCCGTGCGCCCGTCGCGCTTGTGCAGACCTGCGCCGCGGCCCCCGATAACGTCGTTGAATAAACGCGCCGCTCGGCGCTTCTCGATTGCCTCGGGACTGCCTCGCCGGTTCTGGAGCTTGGGGCTGGTTCGGCTCGCTTTCGCCATTCACGAGCTCCTCAATCGGCTAGCGTCGCGGGAAGCTCACCTGACAATAGTTGTCGTGCTGTGCTCTGTCAATTTGAGCATTGCTCATTTCCCGCACACGCTGATGATGGCAACCCACGCGATGACAATTAACCAAATAGGCCACGAGTGGACGACAAAAGCCCGGATGTCGAGCGCGAGAGCAGCGACGTTCTCGCGCCGCACCTGTCTCCGTCCGACCAGAACTGCCTGCGTCCGTGCGATCTCAGCGCGCTCTTCGTCGTCCATCGCGTCGTGCCCCGTCCGCCAAGCCGCATGGTGCTCGAGCTCGTGCTCCAATGTCGTCTCCAGTTCGGCGGCCCAATCGTAGGGGCCATCCTCCGTCCACATGGCGCGAAACGAGCGGTAATACAGGGTAATCTCCGCCCTCCCCACGGGTGCCAACGGGTCGCCTCCCGATGGCACGTAGGATCCGAGGAGCGGTTCGCCGCCGTCGTCACAAGCGGGAATGTCGGCGTCGACGATCAGGGCCAGAGAGGGATCTTGGTGCGCGACGAATCGTTCGTAGAGGGTGCGTGCGCGCGCATCAAAGCTCTCGAATTCCGGGAAGAGTTGTGCGTTTGATAATGGCGGTTCCAAAGACGGTGAGAACTCCCGTTCATAGGGCGCGTCGACGTCGTTACGCGCGCCACATTTCGAGCAAACCGCGATCGAGCAGAACCGACGCGGATAGTGCGCTTCCAGGAAAAGATCCCCGATTGCGCCCCATGCTTCGTCGGAGCAGCGCCGAAGCGCCTGCGCCAGGCGGTCCGGGTCGCGCTCGGTGCCCAGCGAGGCGATCCCCATTGCGACCACGACAGGCGCCGAAAGCCGCAAGTGTTTCGAGCGCAGTGCGCGGTGCAGAGGGCTGGCCGCCTCCGCGGTGATCTGTACGAAGGAGACCTCGCTCACTTGACTCTCCCCGACTTCGATAGGAGGAATCCGGTGAGGCAACGACAGGTCGAGGGTGCGATCAAGCTCGCCGTCATCGAGTTCTGCATCGACGAAAGGGCCGAGCTCGAGAGCGGCACAGGGTGTGTGCGAAATTGGAGCGTCGCAATTGCGGCAGGCGATTTCCACCGACTCTTCCTCCAGAAAGCCGACTCGCATCGCGATAGCGCGAAGCGCGTGGAAATCGCGGAGCTCGAGCGACAGCACGCCGACGCTCCGCCCTTCCTCGGTGAGCGTCACGTCGCCGCTGGTGACGAGGTCCACCAGTTCGGAAAAAAGCGGCGCGGCCCGCCGCCGGGCTCGACGCCCCAAACCATCGCGTCCACTCATCGCGATCGTGCGATGGCTAGGCAGTTGCAGCTGCAAGTGGCTGGGCGAGTGCATACCCTTGGCCTTGAGTTAGAGGCGCGCGATACTATTGAACCAGCGGGGCGCGTCTGCTCCTATAGCGCGCGTGGCGCTGGCCGTCGTGACGGGTGCGGGCAGCGGCATCGGACGCTCGATCGCGCTCGAGCTCGCACGCCGCGGGATGGACGTGGCCGTCGTCGGGCGCACGAAGGCCACACTCAAGGAAACGGCCGCCGCGGTAGCGAACGCCGGGACCAAGTCGTTCATCGCTCGGGGCGACGTGTCGCTGGACGCTGACGTCCGCCGATTCACGATGGAAATCGTGACCGCGCTCGGGGTGCCGCAGGTCGTCGTCAACAATGCGGGCGTCGCCGGACGCCGCGCACCCATCGACCAGACCGCCGAGGCAGACTGGGACGCAGTGCTAGGGCCCAATCTCAAGGGGATATTTCTGGTCACCCGCGCCATGCTGCCCCCGATGCGCGTCGCGCGGCGCGGTCGCTTCATCACCATGGGAAGCATCTCGTCGACTGTGGGTACTCCCGGACTGGCTCCCTATTGCGCCTCCAAGTGGGGCGCCGTCGGGTTTACCAAGTCTCTCGCGGAGGAGTTGCGCGACACGGGGCTCCAGGCGATGGCGGTGCTGCCTGGATCCGTGGCGACGCCGATGGTCAAGGTCGGTGGCTTTGCGCCAAAAATGACCCCGGAAGACGTGGCGCGCGTGGTGGCCTTTGCGGCGCTCGATGCCCCCGACTCGATGAATGGGAGTGCAATAGAGTGCTTCGGGTAGAAGCCACTGGCCCGATGGGGTCATGCGGCAAAACGGGCCAATCGGGCGCCATGACCGCTACTGGGTTTGCTGCTTCGGGTACCGATTGCGCGCGTCGAGGAAAAACGTCGCCAGGTCGTAGCAGCGGAGTATGTTGTCGACTGCATCGCCGACCAACGCGACTATGTCGAAGTCGGGCGTCATTGGCTGCGCGCTGGATGCCGAAAACTCCTTAAGATCGGCGTTCTTCAAGCCGCAATTGCGAGAAACCGGTTCGAATGCGGTCGACGCCGCGTTGATGTCGATGCTGCCGACGAGGGTATCGCGGGCGCTAGCGCCCGCGCGTAGCTTGAAGGTCACTTTTGCGACGGCTTTCGCCAGCGTGCGATCGGGCGTCCTTGGCGCCTCGCCGGAGACGGAGACCTCGACGGCATAGTCGTAGGGCTCCGAGGGCTCCTTTGCGACGATAATGCCGTAAGAGCGCAGTCTCTGCCTCACGAGCCCAATGCCGGCGTTCAGCGCCTCGGCCGGGACGCATGCCGCATTCTTGCGATCTTGCCCCTCGGCGCTGCCTTCGAGAGGCGCAAAGCCGCAGTCCGGCGAGCCGTACCGCTCGGCCTCCTGTCCCGGCTCCGCGCGCACCAGGACGTGCAATTGCTGGTAGCCCTCCAGTGGAACACTGGGCAAGGGCCGCATTTCGGAAGACCTATGCATGACGCCAACGACATGGATCGTGGATGTCCCGCATCCCGTCATCGCCATCAGAAACGCACCCACGATCACAAACCCGACCCCGGCGGGCCGCGGGGCGACTCCGTCAGGGCCCTCGTTGAACCGACGAGCTGGACGCGTCGTGAGCCTCCGGCTCGATTCGGAGGCCACGAACAATCGCTTCATGCAACGCGTAGATAGCCGGCGTTAGTCCGACGGCAACAAGGAACTTGATGACGTATTCCCGCCCGATCTTCGCGCCGATGAAACCCCAGGCCCAGCCTGCCGTTACCCGACCGAAGATGATGTTGATCGTTATAGTGTCAATCGCCTGGCTCACGATGGTCGACCCGGTCGAGCGGAGCCAGAGATGGCGAGACTGGGTCAGGGCCTTCCAGAAGTGGAAAACGCGGATGTCGAGAAACTGTCCGATGAGATAGGCGATCATCGATGCGACGAAGAGTTGCGCGCTCCCGCCGAAGACCTTCGCGTACTCGACTTGAGTGAAATACGTGGACGTGTCCACAGGCATCAGCGTCGTGAGCTGCAGGAGGACCCATGCCAGGACGGCCATGAAAAAACCGAGCAGGGTCAGAAAGTGCGCCCCGCGCCGCCCATAGAAGTCGTTCGTGATGTCGGTCAGGAGAAATGTGACGGGAAACGGGATGATGCCGACGGAGATGGGACCGAACGGCGTCCTGATGATCTTTCCGCCGATGACGTCCCCCAGCAGCAGGCACGCTACGAAGACCGCGCAAAGGTAAACGAAGAGCTTCTCCGATGCGGAGAAACGCGTGAAAACGCCCGGACCTAGCCCGAGCTCAGCTTCATGCACGCCACCAGTCCGTCGGTCGTCTGCGAGGCCATGCCGCATCGGTACTTGCTCGGGGTCAAGCTCAAGAAGCACGATTGCTCGAATCGGTCAAACGTACCCCGCTTCGCAAGCTCCTCCGCCCACCCGTCGCGAAACGCCGAGCGCTCTTGCTGGCTCATCGAGAGCCCCTCGCGCGAAACGTATTCCTCCGCGTAGAGGTCGACGATGTGGTCGCGAAGGTCCAGGCAAGCCATCAGTCTCTGTTCTTCGGTCCCAAAAGCCTGGCTGCGGTGGGGCGCGTTGACCGGGGTGGCGCTCCGGGCGCTACAACCGGCGAGGGCGACGATGAACACCAGCCTTATAACTTCGCGCACGAGAATGAAAACTTCGAGGGCGGACCGTCAACTGCGTCCACTCTTCATTGAGTGTGATCCGCCGCAGCCCCAGGCGCCAGTGGGGACTCGAACGATTTCGCTCGCGGCGCAGCGTGACGAGGCTTCAAAACGCGTTGCGGCAGCGCCAGCCGATGCGGACCGCCTAAGCTTTCATTCGGTCGCGACGGACGGGCCGGAGGGGGACATGCCGGATCGCCGTTTGCCTGCCCTGTGAGGGGGCGGGCCCGAGCTCGACTGTACGCGTGGGTGAGAGGCCAGCTCAGGCTTTCCTGGCAATCTGGAGGCCTGAACCCGGGATTCGCTGGAATCGAATCGCCTTGTGGGGGACTAGTCCTGCCATCCGCTGCCATCGACTCATGTCCTCGAAGGACCAGGCGCCCGACCGACTGGTGAGCGCGAAAAAAAAGTTCATGAGCCAAGCGAGCTGGCCACCGTCGTTCGGCGACTCGACCCGGATGTAGTCCATGATGGCATGGAGCCCACCGCGGCGTAGCGCGCGAGCGCACTTGCGAGTGAGCTCGATGTTCGTGTTGTCGTCGAAATGGTGAACCAGACTTGAAATGAAAATGATGTCGTACTGATTCTCGCCTAGGTCGTCCGTCAGGACGTCGCCGGTGCGATGCACGACCCGATCGCCCATGTGCTCACGCGCGAGGATGGGCGCTGCGTGCTGAACCGCTTGTGGCAAGTCGAAAACGATTGCCGACAACCGCGCATGTGCGCGGCAGAGCGCGACGGAGTAGTACCCGTGAGATCCACCGATATCGAGCAGAGCTCGCGCCCCGATTGGAACTGGGATGAGCCTGACGACTTCGGCCGCATTGATTCCTGCGATGGCGCGCATCCCCCGCTGGTACGTTTGCCAATCGTCCGGCGTGAGGGCTGCGTGCAGCTCGATCGCACGTCCCGTCCGCAAGAATTCTTCGGTGGCGTCGAGCAGCTTCCACTCGATGTACTGAAAAAGCATGTTGTCGTGGAGTGACATGGGACCGCTCTTGACGAGCCACTTGCGCGACACCGGGGTCAGCGAGTACTTCCCCTTCTCGAACCCGACGTATCCCGTGGTCACGAGAACCCCCAGCAGCTTCCCGGTCGCGTCGGTGTGAAGACAGCAACGAGACGCCACGGACTCGGCGTCCAGCGGTCCCCCCTCGAGCGCGTCGAAGATGCCGGTCTTGACGGCAGCCATGATCCAGCGAGCCAGCTTTTGCGCGCACCACGTGTACCCCATCGGCGTGGGAAGCACGCCGGCGGCCAGGCCAACGAGTTCGCTCATGCTTTCGGGCACCAAGGCGATCTTCATGGCCCGAGCACGATAACCGAACGCGGAGCAGCCAGGGTGGCTCGCTGCGACAAAGCCGTGTATACCGCGGCTCGTTTTCTCATCGATCCATCCCCTACTGGAAGAGGTGTCACATGGGTCTGCAGATCAACGATACGGCCCCGGATTTCGAAGCCGTGACGACCGAAGGAAAAATTCGCTTCCATCAATGGATTGGCGACGGCTGGGCCGTCCTCTTCTCACATCCGAAGGACTTCACGCCGATCTGCACCACGGAGCTCGGGTACATGGCCAAGATCAAACCTGAGTTCGACAAGCGCGGCGTAAAGATCATCGGCCTCTCAGTCGACCCGGTCGACAAGCACAGTAGCTGGGCCGCGGACATCAAGGAGACACAGGGCTACGCGCCGAACTACCCGCTCATCGGCGATAGCGACTTCAACGTCTCGAAGCTGTACGGCATGCTGCCCGCCAGCACGTCCGGTGATCCCGCGAAGCGCACGCCCGCGGACAATCAGACGGTGCGGAATGTCTTCGTTATAGGACCGGATAAGAAGGTAAAGCTCATCCTCGTTTACCCGATGACGACCGGTCGCAACTTCGACGAGGTGCTGCGGGTCATCGATTCGCTCCAGCTCACCGCGAAGCACAAGGTGGCGACGCCGGTGAACTGGAAACAGGGCGAGGACGTCATCATCTCCGGCTCGGTCTCAGACGAGGATGCGAAGAAGACGTATCCGCAAGGCTGGAAAGCCCCGAAGCCTTACATCCGGATCGTGCCCCAGCCGAAGTGACACGCCGTCGCTGCTCGGCGTCCTTTGCGGTTGCTTACTTCTTCTCGTTCTCGCCTCGCTCGATCGCGACGTACCGCGATTGGTCTCCGCGCCTGATTCGTAGAAGCACGGGCCGGTCGTTCGGTGCCGCCTGCACTTTGTTCGCCAAATCGCCCGCGCTCGTCACCGGCTGTTGATTCACAGATTCGACGACATCGCCCGGCCGTAGCTTTCCCTGGGCCGCCCCGTCCGGTGCGACTCGCTGGATGACGACGTGCCCGTCTTCGTCGCGAACGCCGATACCGAGAGCTGACGACGAGCCCTGCTGAGCCCCCTGCCCTTGGCCCTGCCCTTGTTGCGAACCCGATCCGGTGTGCTGTTCGTCCTGGTCCTGGAGCGGCGCAAGGCTGACGTCGAAGTCGCGAGAATGCTTGTCGCGCATGACGGTCACTCGAACGTGGCTTCCCGGCTTGTGCTGCGCGACCATGCGAGGCAGCTCTTCTGAGTGCGGTACGTCTCGCCCATCGACGGCGACAATCACATCGCCAGACTTGATTCCTGCCTTCTCCGCCGGGCTGCTTGACTCCACTTCCTCGACGAGGGCCCCGTGGGGGCGATCCATACCGAGGGCTTTGGCGAGATCTTGGTCCATCCCCTGAATAAGCACCCCAAGCCTGCCACGCGACACGTGTCCCGTCGCGACCAGTTGCGGCAAAATACTCTTTGCTTCGTCGATCGGGATCGCGAAGCCGATTCCCTTGCCTTGCGGATTGATCGCAGTGTTGATTCCGACTACTTCGCCTCGCAGGTTGAACAGCGGCCCGCCGCTATTGCCGGGGTTGATGCTTGCGTCGGTCTGAATGAAGTCATCATAGGGGCCAGCACCGATCGTTCGACCCTTCGCGCTGACGATGCCCATCGTAACCGTGTTACCCAGCCCGAACGGGTTACCGATCGCCACGACATACTCGCCCACGCGAAGCGCCTCGCTCGAACCGAGCGCCGCGACCGGCAAGTCGTGGGGGGCATTTTCGAGCTGTAGCACCGCGACATCGAGCCGCGTGTCTTTGCCGATGGTTTTCGCGCGATATTCGCGGTCGTCGGCTAGCTTGACCTTCACGGTGTCGGCATCGTCGACGACATGCGCGTTGGTGACGACATGCCCCTGCGCGTCGACGATGAACCCCGAGCCCAACGCCTGCTGCTTCAAGACTTCGTCGCCGCCACTCTCGTTCCCGCCGCCACCATGGCGGCGCATTCCGTTCGGGCCCTGGTGAAAGAACGGAAGCATGTCCTCGAAGCCCGGAAAGCCAGGGAAGGGGAAGTCGGTCTTTGGCACCTTCACTTCTTGTACTGTGGTGATGTTCACGACCGAGGGTTTCACCTTCGCCGCCAGCGTCGCGACATCCGGCGTTCCAGCAAGGATAGGGGGGCTTGCAAAGGGGGCGGGCGTTTGCGCCAGCGCCTCCGACGGGCCTGCCGCGGCGGCCGAGTGGTGACAGCCCGCGCAAAGCGCGAGCACGACGAGAGAGACGACGGCCCGCGCGCGGCTGCGCCGCGGTGCGGTCCAGATCGGTTGATTGAGCTTTCGAGCCTTCATGACGTCCATGGAAACAAATATCCAGCCCGGCAATTCCCGGACTGACCCCCGCGTTTACTGTTCGTCCGTCGCGTAAACAACCTCGCCGAGCCGTGCTTCTTCTTCCCCGGCCGCGGCTCGCTCCGCTTCGACGGCAGCCGCCTCAGTCTCCAGATCGGCGAAACGCCACCGTGTTTCACCGTTTGGCTCGATCGCGATGTCGCCCCCCAAGGCGGAGAGCTCGCGATCCAGTCGTTTCGGAGTCGGCGGCCGCCCCGTGGCGCGTCGCCACGCCTGCGTCACGTCCTTGTCGGTCACTGGCTTTTTGCCTCGCACGTGTTCGATGACTTCGCGCAGCACGGCGAGGCGACCTTGCTCCTCGAGCGCCGCGCGCCTCCGCAATGGGCGAACGATGGCTCTTCCCAGCGGAAGTAAGAAGAGGAGCGAGGAGAAGACGAGGGGAATGAGACCGAGCGCGACCGGAACGCCCATGTCGACCAGCCGGTAGGGCACGCGATCGAAGAGGTGCGTGACGCGCTCGAGGGTCATTCCATTCTCGATGGCCCAAAGCCCCATCCAGAGGTTGAACGCGTTCAGACCCGCGACAGCGAGATTGGCACCCGCCGAGTTGCCCGTCAGAGGCGGAAGCGGCTTGACGCGAGCCCAAGCGGGAGAGGGTTCGGGCTGCGGCGACTCCGAGGCCGTTTTGCGTATCGCCTCGAAACGATACACGATGCCGCCGTCGTCGCTCACATCGACGTCACCTTCGTAGTCGAGCATGAGCCTTGCCATCATTGGGTCCGCCCGTTCGCGGGGCAGGCCCGTCACGCGCATGACGTCCGCCAGGCCGATGCGCCCTTTCCCCGCCCTGATAGCGGCAAGCACGAGACGCTCGTTCTGGCGTGGATCCTCGGGCATCGCAGGCGGCCCAAAAAAGAAGCGATTGACGCGCTCGTACAGTGGCACCCTCGGCTCACGCGACACGCGGCGGGGAGCGCGCGAAAAGCCTGGGGACTCCAACGCCGCGGGCGCGTAGTACACAGAGAAGGGAGACCACGGATGGAAAGTCCAGAAGAGCGCGTCGCCTACTACCCGAAGAAATGCATATGCGATCGCACCTCCCGGCAGGCCGTCGTCACTGCGGCGTGAGTCGTTGCCCTGCCGGGCAAAGGTCATCGCCAGAAGGAGCCCCACGAACAGGGCCGCGTAAGCAACAAGAACAATCGTCACCCAGGCCCGAACGACGAATCGCAACGCTCCGGCGAGCGCACGTGACACGGAACTCAGTGCAGCGCGCAGGGCATCTCGAGTCTCCCAAGGCTTCGAAAAGCCGGTGGGGAAGACATGGACCAGCTCTCCCTCCTTGGTTACGCGAAGCTGCCCTCGATACTCGCTCGATAGCCACTTCAGGCCGCTCTCGGCGTCACGTAGGGCCAGGCCGGATTTCGCTGCCGCGTCGGCCACGGTCATGGGCGTGCGCGGGTCGACTTGCGCCCGAATGGCTTGCGCCGCTTTCGCGGGCTCCATGAACGTCGGATGTGAACCCGCTGGTTTGGCCTCGCCGGGACCCTGCACGACGATGAAAGCTAAGCCGGCTCGCGCCCGCGGTCGAGCCGAGCCTTTGACTTCCGTTCCGCAGCGGGGTTCAGTAAGCGGCAAGATCAATGCGATTTGGCCTCCTCGGTCCGGCGAACGGCGATTTGGCCGGGCTGGCTCGCTGCGCGGAGTTCCTGCTCAACAGCGTGCGCGTGACGCGCGCGATATACCTCGGGGACGACGATGCGTTGGAGGACACCGTGGCGCTCTGGGCGGAGTCCCTCGTCGGCCCCAATACGAGCGACGAAGGAATATGGGAGCGCGCACTTCCCGTCGTTGCCACGGGCACGCCCGACCAGCTCGAAACGTTCGTCCGCGCGGAGCGAGACCGGCTGCGACTGAAGTCGCTCGAGTGCTTGCCGCCGGAGCAGTTGAGGACCATCGAGATGTTCGGCGATCGCGTGGCGGTGCTCATCCACGACAAAGCCTTGCTTAATGAGGACGACATCTACTCTGCGACATTCCTGATCTACGGCCGGAGCACGAGTCCGCTCGTTAAGCGGATCGGCCCCCGGTGGTTTTTGACCCCCGGCCCCATCGGTTGCACCGGAGGCGGATGCGCTGTGCTCGATGACCCCGGCGACGAGGTCATCGGCACGGTTTACGACTCCGAGGGGCGCGTTTTCGCTTCTGAAACGATGGCGGTGCGGCGCAGCCCTCGAGTGAGCGTGCGGCGGTGAGTCGGGCAATGAAGGTCGCAGTCTTTGGAGGCAGCTTCAATCCACCTCACGTCGCCCACGTGCTGGCTTGCGCCGTCGTCCTAACGACGGAAGAGGTCGACGTCCTGTTGGTCGTGCCTGCATACCGACACCCGTTCGCGAAGCCGCTCGAACCGTTCGAAGACCGCGTCACCATGTGCGAACTCGCGATGGCCTGGATGCCTCGCGTTCAGGTCTCGCGAATCGAGGAGCAGCTCGGCGGGGAGAGTCGTACCCTCCGAACGCTCGAGCACCTGTCCGAAGCCCACCCGGATTACGCCATGCGGCTCGTGATCGGCGCGGACGTGCTGGCCGACGCGCCGCGTTGGTTCGGCTTCCAAGCGATCGCCAAGCTGGCGCCGCCCATCGTGTTGGGACGGGCGGGCGTGCATGCCCCGGGCTCGGGCCCGGGGCTTTTGCCTGATGTCTCGAGCACGCGCGTGCGCGCAGCCATCGCTCGGGGCGATTGGGACGAGGCTGCGAAGCTCGTGCCGCGCAAGGTGCTTGCGCACGTGCGCGCGCGAGGACTCTATGGCGCGCCCGCATGAGCGCAGCTTCTCGGTGTGGGTCCACGGGGCGGGCAAAGTAGGACGTGCGCTCGCGAGGGCACTTCGCCGGAGCGGAGTGAAGACGACGCTCAGGGCGGCGCGCAGGGGCTTGCCTCGCAGGATTGACGCGGATGTCGTCGTGCTGGCGGTGCGAGACACCGAACTCCGGCCACTCGCCGAAATGTTGGCGCGAGCGCGGATCGTGCGGAGGAGCGCCGTTGTTCTGCACGTGGCGGGGGCGCTCGATGCGACCCCCCTAAGTCCCATGCGCGGCCTTTGCGCGGGTGTCGCCCAAATGCATCCGTGCCTCGCTTTCGCGTCCCCTCGTTTCAGCCCAAGCTTCGCGGGCTGCAGAGTTTGCATTCAGGGCGACCCGCGCGCCGCCGCACGCGCGCGACAGGTCGCACACCTGCTCCGGATGAAACCGTGGACCGTTCGCCAACTCGACGCGACGCTTTACCATGCGGCGGCCGGGCTCGTCGCGAACGGCGCCGCCGGGCTTGCTGCGCTCGGCGCCGAGCTTCTGGCGCGGGCTGGGGTACCACCCCTCATCGCGCCGAAGATCCTCGGGCCACTTCTGAGAAGCGTCGCGGACAACGTCCAAACGCTCGGCTTCCCCGAAGCGCTCACGGGCCCGGTGCGTCGGGGAGACGTGCAGGCCGTGGAGAGCCACCTAGCCATCGTGCGACGCAAACTCCCGAAGGCGGTCCGCCTATACGCCGCTTCCGTAGAAGCCCAGCTTCCGCTGGCGCGGGCCATCGGGGACGCTTCCGCTGAAAATCTCGAACGCATTGCCCATATTACCAGGGAGATCACGAGGAGGATTGCCCGCGATGCGCTGCGCGTTTGACACCCGTCACGCAAAGACCAAAGCTGGGGCCCCGTGGAGGATCTCCGCCCCAAAACCATCCTCTTTTGCGCAATTCTGGCCCTGGCGATCGCGTTGAGCGTGCTCTTGCGTGGACGCCGCGCAGCACACTGGTTGTTCGCTGCGTTCGCAGCCGATGTGGCGCTCTGGTACGCGAGCCAATCTCTCTCCGGCTTCTTTCGCGCCGACATTTGGGAGCGCGTGACGGGCGTCCTGACCGTGCTCTTGCCTCAGTTCGCAATTCACCTTTTCCAAAATGTCATCCCGCTCGAAGTGCGTAGCACCAAGACACGACTCGCGCGTTTCGCTGCCGTCGCGGGGATACCGGTGCTGGCGCTGTCCGTTTCGCCTTATCACGATCGCGCCTTTGCGCTGGGCGCCCTCTACACGTACGTCTTCGGGCTGCTGACGGCAGCGCTCGTCAACCTCGCTCGACGCGGGCAGCGCAGCCACTCCCGTGCAGCGCGCGACCGAGTGCGATTTCTGGTCATCGTCGGTGCGGCCGCTACGACCTTCTCGCTCGCCGACTTCTTGTCGTACTTGGGCTTGCACCTGCCACCCATCGGCGCCGTCCTCTCGATCGTCTTTCTATTCGTTCTCGCCGAATCACTGACGCGCCCGCGACTGGCTGACATTTACGAGATGGCCGGGCGCCTTCTCGTGTTCACCGCGCTGGCATTTTGCCTTGCGGCCATCTTTTACCTGTTCGTGATGGTCATCGGTGGATTCGACACGATGTACTTGAACGCGGTGCTTGCGGCGATCGTGTTTCTCGTGCTCTTCGAACCTCTGCAGACGGAGGTGGAGCGGCGTATCCACCAGTTCCTGTTCCGCCAGCGGCATGACCTGGAGACGAGCGTTGCGGATTTGCGCAAGCGTCTGGCGCACGTGCTCGAGATCGACGAGATGGTTTCGACGCTGATGTATGGCCTCGAACGCTCGCGTCGAGTGACGACTGCTGCTCTTTACTTGCGCGATCAGGATGGCGACGGCTTCGACTTGGCCGGATCCACCGGCGCGGGCGTTCCCAAGCGCGTTGAGGCGCTCGGCGCACGACCGCTGCTCGACCGCCTCGACTCCAAAGCGTCCGTGGTGTTGGAGGAGCTCTCACGCGAACCGCCGGATGCTGCAGTCCTTGCGGCGGCGGCGGCACTGGGCGTCCTGCAGACGGCGGTTGTGCTTGTGGTGCGCGGCGACGAAGAGGGCCACGCAGGTCTTTTGTTCGTCGCCGATGACCGTGCGCGCGACGCTTTCACGCCCGAGGAGGTCGCGCTTCTGGAGACGCTGGCCGCGCAGATCAGCGTCGTCGTCGCCAATAGCCGCATCTACTCGCGCATGAAGGAGCGAGACCGGCTGGCCGCACTGGGCTCTATGGCGGCCGGTTTGGCGCACGAGGTGAAAAATCCGCTTGGCGCTATCAAGGGAGCCGCTCAACTGCTCGAAGAAGTGGGCGCCTCGACGCAGGACGACGGAACGCGGGAGTTCGTGGGAATCATCCTCGAAGAGGTCGATCGGCTCGACAGGGTGGTCGGCAGCTTCCTCGATTACGCACGGCCGCATGCAGGTAACCCGATTCCGCTGGACCTCAATGCCGCCGTGCGCCGTACGGTGCAGATTCTCTCGAGCCAGCTCACCGACGGCGGAATCGACGTGCAGCTCGATCTGAGCGACAAGTTGCCCCGAGCCAGCATGGATCCGGAGAAATTCCGCCAGGTTCTCATGAACCTGATGCAAAACGCCATCCAGGCGATGGACGGCCGGGGCAAGGTCACCGTCTCGACGGCGGTGAGGCGCTCGGCGCGTGGGAGAGTTCCCGCGCAGGACACATCGAATCCATCTCTGCGCCGCTCGCTGAGCGACGACATCGAGCTCGTCGAAGTGAGCGTGCGCGATACCGGTCCCGGGATCGCGCCCAAGGTGCTCCGAAACCTGTTCGTGCCTTTCTTCACGACCAAGACGGAAGGCACCGGCCTAGGCCTTGCCATCAGTCAGAGCATCGTGCAAAACGCGGGCGGTGCCATCGATGTGCAATCCCAGCCTGGGACAGGGACGACGTTCACCATCGTGCTTCCGACCGCCGTCGACGGGATCGCCGCCAAGACGCCGAGCGAACGACCGAGCCTGCAGCCTCGCTCCGCTCCCCCGCGCGGGATTCCGTTGAGCTAGGAGCCTGTCGGGCTTTTGCCTTTGGCAAAAGCTCCGACAGGTCTCCGTCGTGATGGGTCGTGTGCGAGGGGAGCGCAGCCGCTCCCCTCGCGCTCCCCAGCCGTAAGGGGGTGCACCCGGTGTGGCCGCGGCGCCACGCATGGACAACGGCGCGATGGAACTTACCTTGGCGCCGATGGCCAAGGACTTCTTGCCTTACAGCATCGATCAGAAGCTGCTTCTCCTCCGGATATGCGCGACTGGTTGCCCCAGGGACATCTGGGGCGGTTCGTCGACGAGGCGCAGTGCGCGAGGCCGTGTCGGGTTCCGCCGTACAACCACTTATGGCATGGGGAGCTCGAGGGGAGCGGCCGCGCTCCCCTCGAACGCGACCAACACGACGGAGGACCGTCGGAGCTTTGCCGCAGGCAAAAGCCCGACGGACTCCTAGAGCTTCTTACCCGACGCGTCGCTCGAAGACGGCGCGCAGAGCCGGGATGTCCCGGAGCATGGCCAGGGTGTGTTCCGCGTGTCCGCGGGCGAAGCCGTTGCCGATGAAGAGGTCGACGTCCTTGCCGAGTCCCTCAGCGCCCAGCGCGGCCTTCGTGAAGCTGGTAGACATCGCGAAGAAGTACACTACACCGCGATCGCGAGTCGCGAGAATGGCCGAGCTTTCCGCGTCAGGGACGTTCACGCAGGAAAAGGTGACGTCCGCTTCGCGACCGTCATTGGCGTCGAGCACGGCCCGGCGCACGGCAATGGGATCTCGCGCGTCCAGAACGATTACGGCGTTGCACCAGCCGAGCGCGCGCAATTCATCGGCTGCTCGAGCATCGGCTTCCACTCCGATGACACGCGCCGCGGCTCCGCCACGCCGACGCGCCTCTGCCGCACAAAACAATCCGCTCTTGCCCCCCGCGCCTAGAACGAGGACGACGTCGCTCCGCTTGACGAGACGCGCCACTTGAGGGGCCGCACCGGCGACGTCGAGCGCAGCGAGCACGACCCTCTCAGGAATGTCGTTCGGGAGCTTCGAGTAGGCGCCGCTCGCGAAGAGGACCGCCTCGCCTTCAACGTCGAGCTGCGCGCCGGCTTTGCGCACGGCGACGACCCGGTCGACTCGAAGCGGCGTAAGTGAAAGCGAGACGAGCGTGGCTATGCGGTCTCCCACGCGCAAGGATTCGTCATTTCGACCTGGCGCGATCTGAAGGACGCGCCCGAGCAACATACCGCCCGACCCGGTCACCGGATTGTGCTGCTTCCCGCGCTCCGCGACCGTCCGTAGGATGATGTGTGCGATTTCGCTGTCTCTCCCTCCTTGCTGTGCAATCTGCGCGAAGCTCGCCGCATCGATGGCCAACGTCCCTACGGCCAAAAGCGTCTCGCCCTCGAACAAGCGCCCAAAGTCGTTGTCGAGACGCCACGCCGGCTGCGGCAAGCTTCCCCGCGGCTCCACTGCTCGATGTGTCCCGTAAGCATCCCCGCCAGGTGCGATGGGCCGCGTTTTCTGCTCGTCTGGTTGCATGCTCGATGGCCCTCGACTTGACCGCTCAGCTTCGCACCCACTAACCTATTTTTGCCTGTCTTTCATTGCGTTGTGTGGCGTGCGCACATCCGCGCATGGTGCATCGGTAATGGCAGCCTGGCAAAGCGCGTTCCCATCGGAATACAAATGCAAGACCCCTCAGCCAAGGTGACCACGTCGCCCGCGCCCCGTCCCGGCGCGCGCTCGTACGTGCTGAGGTTCATCAGCGGCAAGTACCAAGGGGGCGAATTCCCGATCGCGCCGGAAAAGTCGGTCCTAATCGGTCGGTCGAGCGATCTGGAGATGGTGCTGGTCGAGGACATGGTCTCCCGCAAGCACGCGCGCATTTCGGTGCAGGCCGACCAGATTTGGATCGAGGATCTGGGCTCGACGAACGGCACTTTCGTCAATGGCGAAAAGATCAAGCGAACGCGCCTGAAGGAAGGCGACCGCGTCCTCATCGGCACGAGCATTCTCAAGCTCATATCGGGTGACGCGCCACGCGACGCGGCGGAAGCCAAACGCGAGCTCGAGAACGTCGCGCAGGCGCGCAGGACGAGTCAGCAGCGGACGATGAGCGGCAGCATCGAGGAGGTGCCTCTTCCCGACCTGCTTCAACTCTTCGGCACCTCAAAGAAGAGCGGGGTCCTTGTCATCCGCACGGACCACGATGTGGGCAAAATCTTCCTGAAAAAAGGCGTTGTCGCCTTCGCAGTCATCAACGACATGGACGACGTGCAACCGACGAAGAGTCTCTACCGAATGCTGACTTGGGGCAAAGGTCTCTTCGATCTGGATCCGCCCGAAGAACGCTCGTTTCCCAACGAGATGAGCGCCAGCGTGCAAGAGCTTCTCATCGAGGGCATGAGGCAGCTCGATGAATTCACCCGCATCCGCCCCGACCTTCCCGACCCAGGTGCCCGCATCTCGCTTCATGCGCCCCTTATTCCGCCGCTGCGAGAGCTTCAGCCGGACGAGCTCGACGTTCTTCAACTCGCACACAACTACGGCGTCTTCGAGACGGTGCTCAACAAGAGCCTCGCAACGGACCTCGAGACCGCCGAGATCGTGCTCAGGCTCATCAAGGCGTCGTACTTGAGGGTCGAGTAGTCCGAGCGATCGTCACGGATGCTGACTCGCGGCCGTCGAACTCAGCGGCCCGTATCCGAAGAAGCGCGTCAGCTGCCTAACCACGTCGATGTTCGAGGCGTAGTTCTTCAACATCGTAGCCGCCGTGTCCGCTCCGGACGCGCTGTTCGGTATGACATTTCCCTGCGGATCGGTGTCGTAGGTCAACTCTCCGGTGACCGGATCGGGAGGCGTGGACACCTGATACGCGGCTTTGGCGAGCACGTTTGCGTGCTGGAGCATTCGCGCGCCGACAGTTTTCGCCGTCTGAAAGCCGATTGCCGAGTTCACGACCTCGGTGCCGTAATTCTTCGCGACGTATTCGATGCCGGTCAGGGGATCGCGATACCGCACCTGCTGGCCAACCGGAATGGACAGGCTTGCTGCATCGCCAGGAGAGAAGATGCGCATCTGGTCGATGAGGTCCATGCTGAGAGACGTTCGCCCGAAGTGGAAGAGATCGACGAGGGCGCGGTACTGTTCCTCCCAACCGACGAGTGGATCGAGGAGCACCGCCCCGGGGGGATATTGAAGCTCCGTCGTCGATGAATCGTTCGGGTCGTATCTGTCCCAAGCAAGGTACTGGACGGTCGACGTCGGTGCTTGGCCATTGGGCGTCGTGAACGGAGCAAGGGTGAATATCTGAGCCGACGCCCCCTGGTTGATCGTTTGAGTGGCGCTCTCGGTCGCCATCAAATTGGCCAAGATTCGCCGTACCTGGTTCGGATAGATCGAGACGTAGCTCAGGTTCTTGTACCGGCCATCGATGTAATCGTCTTTCTGATTCGAAATGAATTGATTGTACGATTCCGTCAAATAATAGGGCACCCAGTACTTCTCGAAAGCGCTACCGACTTGGATCTGGTAGTCGTACCAGTAATATCCCTTCGTATAATCGTAGTCGTTGTGTAGGAACCGGCCTTGCCCGTCGCCGAGCGAGACATTGATGAGCGACGGGCCCGCTGTGCCGGTGGCGGCGCTGGACCAGGCGTTCGGCGGGCCAAGGGGTCCAGGCTTTGTCGGCGTGCTGTATGCGCCCGGCTCCGGCCGGGTCAGCGCGCGAACGAACATGGCCAGGCCGTCCGCGGACGCCAGCGCCATCGGCATGAAAAGACCCGCGTACTGCGTCGGATCGAAGTTCGGCTGTGTGAACTCCTCGATGCCCAGGGCCAAGCTTTTCGTGACCCCCTGGACCTTGTCCCAGTATCGACTCTGGACGCGATCGACGGTAGTGGGTGTATGAAATGATACGCGGTTACGCCGGAAGTTATCGAAGATGTAGCGGTTTTCATACGAGGACGTGAAAAACTGCATTTGCTCGTATGCGTCCGCGCCGGCGTCGAATCGGAACACCGGTACGTTGCCGAAATCCACGAACTCGTCGGAGCCCATCATGTACGGGTGCCGCACGTGTCCGTTCTTGTCGACGGCGAAAGGCGCATCTGTCGTCGCATTCAAGCCCTTGGGAACCGACCGCATATCGCGCTCCGCGGCGAAGTTGATGGCTGAACCGATACACTGCTTGGCCAAGGGATCGCTCTTGTCGCCGTTCCAGCCCGGGCGATCCTGAGAGCAGTCGCCGAGAAGGCCGTACTTGTCCGCGTACGTGCTGTAGTGATTGGGAATGATGCCGCCAAACAGGTTCCCGTAACCGAAGCCGAAAATGCCGCCGAAGCCGTCGAGGAGCTGGGCCGCGCCGACAAAGTCGATGCCCGACCCGCCGGGCGCCCCGGCCACGACCGTCACGGTCATATTCTTCTCCACGTCGACGACGTTCGCGTAGCCGAAGCGCATCGCCGCCTTGTCGTACAGCCCGATGTCGTTCGTGTCCTGCGTCTGGTCCCCGGGGTAGTCCATGACCGTCGACGAACCCCATTTCCAGAGAAGCCCGTTCGTCTCCTGGTCGGTCACGGGGTCCACCCAGCGGGGACCGACACAATCGGTTCCGTCCGTGTGAGGTGTCGTCGCATCGAGCCTTCCCGGGTAGCCGCAATAGTGCTCGACGCCGTTGCGCGTTCGGAGCTGCCAGTATTCCGTGTGGTAGTTGAGCGCGTCCCAACTCCCGGCAAAATTGTGCCGCAGCCCCATCGCGTGGCCCATCTCATGCGCGATGACCGACAGATGGAATTGCTCGCGCAGCCACTGATGAAGCGCCTGATTGCGGTTGTAAAGCGCTGTTTGATAGTCCGACCGGCCCGAGTCCGGCAGCGGAAAGAGTTGCAGCGCTTGACGAGCGAGGCCGACGAGCGAATCCGGCTCCGGCTCGTCGTTGATGATGCACATGTTCTTCGCCACGAGGCCCTTGTCGATCACCCCTCGGCCCCACTTGCGTAGCATCGGATTCAGAGCGCGAAGCGGCGAAGCCTTGTTGAGCGTCGTCGGGTCTCCTGCGAAAGGCTGCTTGGGATCGAGCCCGGCCATTTGAAGCATGTTGGGAGTGATCATGCGCGCCTCCCATTCGCTGCCGAGGAGCGATTGGCGGGTCGCCTCGAACTCGGCGTCGAGCGACGGGCCGAGGTTCTGCGACAGGTTCTTCGCCGCGATTTGGCGGGCGAGCCCGAGAGGCGTCCCGGCCGGTACGCCGTTCAGCTTTCCGATGGATTTGTCGATCGAGTTGAGTCGCGATTCGATCTCCTGCTTCGACAAGACTTTGGGCGTATGTTGAAGCGATCCAAGTTTGTTCGCGCTCACCCACTGCTGCATGTACTGGCCGTTGGAGATCTGGTCATTGGTGATTTCACCATTGATCCAGCGCAGCAGGTCCTCGGTGTTCTGCGCCGCGATGTCCAGTACGTAGGCCCATTCGTTGATGCTCGCCTGGACCTTCTCCCCGGTCACCGGGTCGTCGAAGTCCGTCATGATCCCCCACGCGGACGGATACTGCGGGTTTTGGATGACGTCGACCACGCTGTAGCGCAGGTCGCCAAGACGCACTTTGAGCCCCGGTTTGCCGCAAGAGGGGTCGTCCCCTTGCATCACGGGGTTGTGGCAGAGCACGAAAATATCAGGAACAACGGGCTTTACGCTTTGCTGGTCTGCCAGGAGTCCTGCTTCGGTGCGTAGCGAGTCGTCCTGCGAGCCAGGATAATTGTACGCGTACGGGGTGCGATTCACCTCGACGTACTTGCCGATCATGGCCGCACGCTTCACTGCGATATTCCACGAGTTGAGCGCCTTGGCCGTCGAAGCGAACAAGTCGGCCGGGGCCGTGGGACCGAAGTACAACGGCGTCGTCTTCGTCGACCGCATGTATAGAGGAATGTCGCACTTGTTCTTGAATTCATCGCAGCGGGAGCCAGGAGAGACGACGTCGCCCGAAGGCAAACCATTCGGCGGAATGATCCCGGTCGGGGTGACACTTCGCGTGAACTGACACTCATCCTCGGTCCCGTCGCCGTCGACGTCGCGGTGCACATCGAGGCCCGGGGCGCTGCGCCTGAAGGGCTGGCCGTTGGGATCGGGAATCGGCAGGCCCGTGTCCTTATCCGTGACGAAGTTGCCCGCCGCGTCGACCTTGTAGTTCTGGACGTTGCCCTTGTCGTCGCGCCATGCATCGACGGCACACTGCGTCCCCGCGACATGACTCTTTTGCCAGATGTTGAACTTGGAAGCGAAGCGGTGCCAGTTCTGGTCGAGAATGCCGTAATTGCGTTCGTAGCCGAAGCGATCCTGCGTGAACCAGCCGAACGCTTGCATCTTGTTCCCGTCCCAATCCTCCGGCTCGAAATCGTCGTCGACCACCTTCTTGAATGAGAAGCGAACCTTCACCTCTGCGGGGCTGCAGGTGACCGAGGGATCGGCGGCCTCGTCGACGCCGAGCAACATGCAGGCGGGGAACGTCCCGTAGGGCGTGTCCACGATTTGCGGCGTCGCGAAGAGCTTGGTTGTGATGTCGAAGTAACCCTCGTCATTGCTGAATACGGGAGCGTCGGGGTCGTTGGGGTCTTCGACGTAGTAAGAGAGGGGATCGTACTTGATGCCGTCGATCGCCGCGCCTTGGGCGAGCACGTCGAAGTCGTAGGCGTCTGTCACGAGGTTCGTCGACCAATCCACTCGAAAGAACTCGCGTTCGTACCAGGGGCGGTCCGTGGTGTTCTCGACGATGAGGTTGAGTTGCTCGCCCGTCTGCGGGTTGTAATCTCGCTTGATGTCGAAGTGACTTGCGATCTTGAATTCGGCCACGACTTGGCCGTTGTCGGTCGCCTGCGAGCCGTTGTGGTCGCTGTTCTGAATGCGCTCGTAGGTCAAACGCGCCACGAGCTTGTCCTCCTGGATTTCCCACTTGATGCGGGCCAACGAGCCCATCGACTGATAGAGCGAGAAGTCCTGGCCAACACCGTATGGCTCGTCGATGATGCGATGCCCCATATAAAACTCGGGGTCATCCGACGGATTGCTGAGGTTCGGGCCGACGAAGAAATGCTTGTCGAGTGCGTTGGCCTGCACGCGATTGATCGGGTCGCGTGATTGCGCGCATCCGAGCACCTCTGCCCCCACGAGGGAACCAAGCAATACCAGACCGAGCCAACGGAAGAACCTCGATTGCATTTTTCTTCTCCGCTTGTCAGTTAGCTAGACGGCGATCGCGCGTCGTAGCGTCTCGAGCGACGAGACCAACTCGTGCGCGCCCGAACGGGACGCGAGTTCAAGTGCTTCGCGCAGGTAGTCGCGAGCCTCCTGGCGCCGGTCGCGCCCATGCGCGACATGCGCAAGAGCACCGAGCACGACCGCGCGATCCTTGCCGCTCGGCGCCGCAACGTCCAGCGCCTCACGGAGGACGCCCTCCGCATCGTTCAGCTGTCCGCGCTTGGCCAAGGCCTCACCGAGCTTGCGGCTGAAGATGAGCATTGCGCGCATCGGGTCATCCAGCTCGCCGCGGAACAACTCTCGTCTCGCTAGCTCGAGCCCGCGTCGCAGCGCAGTCACTTCACCATCATGGTCCCCACGCGCGCTCGCCAGCGCGCTGACGCGTTCGAGCAGGAGCAGGGCCTGGAAAGCCGTCCCGCCCCAGGTCTCATGTATCGCGCGTACTTCGATGGGGAGCTGCCGCTCCTCACAAACGCCCGCGGCCGCCGCGTGAAGCTCTCGCTTTACCGCCGCCGGTATGGTCGCGAGCGTGACTTCGCGCACGAGCGGATGCGACGTCCGAATGCCGATGGGCGTGGGGAGCAACATTCCGGCGCGACGCAAAAATCCGAGCGCGTCCGCGATGTCGGTGTCGCCCCCGAGCATTCGCGCGAGCACATCGGAATCCGCGTCGTCCCCCCACACAGCAGCGGCTTGAAGAACGCGCCGCGCGTTGGGCGCCAGGCGTTCGACTCGTACCGAGATGATGTCGGCCAAGCCGCTTGGCGGCTTCCCCGACTCTTCGCGCAGGAAGAGCAATAGTTGCTCGACGTAGAGCGGTACGACGGTACGCATCGCACCTAGGATGGGCGTGCTCGCCCCGACGGTTCGCTGGAGCGCCTTCACCACCTCGGCGTTCGGCAGCCCGGTGAGTGTTCGAATGCTGGCGATGTCGTCGGCCCACCCCGGATTGAAACCGGGCGTGTACGTGACGACGAGCAACGCGGGGACGAGCGGCGGGTCGTTGAGCGCATCGGAAAACGCGTTGCGACTCGCGCCATCGACGCAGTGCAGGTCGTCCACGGCAAGCACGACCGAATGGCCTCGTACTCGCTCGCTGGCCCGAACGATGGACCAGCGCAGTGCCTCCGCGGCGGCGAAGCGGCGCTCGTCCGCCGAGAGTTCCTTACCCCTCTCGGGGCTGGCGCGATTAAACACGTCCGCGAGACCGCGTCGCGCTTCAGGCGTCGCCGCCACCCAATCGCGCTCCGCTCCGCCGTCTTCGGGCAGCGACGCGAGCTGAACGATGGCACGCTTGAGAGCGAAGTAACCGATCTCTGCCCAGGCGGGGTCGGGGCCTGTCTGCACTACGAAATCTCCGCCGGTGAACGCGGCGTCCAGGAACTCGCGCACGAGCCTCGATTTCCCGATTCCTATGTCGCCGACAACGCAGGCTCCGGAGAGCGACCGCGCCGCGGCCCTGCGCGCCTCGAGCCACGCCAGGTCGTCGCGACGCCCGATGAATGGCAGCGGCGAGTCGGCCTTCTTGACCTCGCCCGTGGGCCGTACACTCGACGCTCGCGCCGACTCCGAAACCGGGGGGATCGAGGAGAGCGGGGCGAGCGGTGTCAGAGTCGTCGAAGTGACCGCCGCGCCGCATTCACCGCAAAACTTCTGACCCACAGAGTTGAGTGCGCCGCATGACCCGCAGGCTACCGTCGCTCCAGCAGTAACGCGAAAGCTCGAACGTTCCTCGAGCTTCGTGAGAGCGTCCGACAGCGCGGTGGCGAAATGGTCCGCGTCCTGGTAACGATCTTTCGTGTTCTTGGAAAGTGCCTTGAGCACTACTTCCACGAGGGGAGAGGGAACCTGCCTGTCGGGCGCGACGTCGCGAGGGTCCCTCGGGGGCTCTGTGAGATGCGCGAGCACCACCTGTGTTGGCGATTCGGCCTCGAAAGGCAGTCGCCCGGTCAATAGTTGATACAGAATCACGCCGACGGCGTATAGGTCGCTGCGCGCATCGAGCTCGTCGCCGCGCGCCTGTTCGGGACTCATGTATTCGGGAGTCCCGCAGACGATCCCAGGGCTAGTAATGCCGCGCGGTTGCGCGTCGGGACCGCGGATTTTTGCTAGGCCGAAGTCAACCACCTTGACGAAGTCACCACCGGAGCGAATCGGCTCCAGGATGATGTTCTCCGGCTTGAGATCGCGATGAATGATGCTCTGACTGTGCGCCTCCGCCAGAGCCGCGAGTGTTTGCCGCAGGACATCCACAATCCGCCGGAAAGCGAGTGGCCCGTCTTCATACGTTACGCGAGCGAGGTCGCGACCGCGTAAGTACTCCATGACCAGGTAGAGCTGCCCGTCGGGCGACTTGCCGAAATCGATGATGCCGACCGAATTCGGATGATTCAGCCGGCTCGCTGCGCGCGCCTCGGTGATAAAGCGTGCGGCCGCGTTTTCCTCGCCGACGAGGTGCGGGTGAATGATTTTGACGGCCACTGTGCGCCCGAGATTCGTCTGCTCCGCGCGATATACGCGACCCATCCCTCCGACGCCGACTAGCTCGAGGATGAGATAACCACCCGGAAGCGCGCGGCCGATGAGCGGATCGTCGGGGTTGGATGGTGCTTTGCCGACCGGAAAGCCACACGCCGGGCAGAACTTGTGTGCGTCATCGCAAGAGCTTGCGCACTGAGGGCACGACCGCATAAGACTTTCCCGAGCTGCTTACCGGGCTTTCGAGGGTACCACGCTCAACCGATCCGATAGCGCGCAAACCGGCATCGGGCGAGTGCTGGCGAGGGCACACGAGCCTCGTGAGCGCGAGATTTCACCCTTACGGAAGGCTAGTCGCGTACCATGACGGTGTGGCCAAGCGGATCGGCGAGCTCTTGGTCGAGGCGGGGGTGCTGTCGCAACAGCAGCTCGAGCAAGCGCTTTTCGCCCAGCGCAAAGACGGGCGCAAGCTCGGCCAACTTCTCATCGAGCTGGGGCTCGTAGGCGAAATTCAGCTGACGCAGACGCTCTCGCGTCAGCTCAGCGTACCTTGGGTGTCGCTCTACCACGTCGATTTCTCGCGATCGCTTTTGAATCTCGTTCCACGCGCCGTCGCGGAGCGGTACAGCCTCGTGCCTATCTTCGTGAGACGGTTACGAAATCAAGGCGAGACTCTGTACGTCGCCATGGACGATCCAACCAACGACGCGGCGCTCGAGGAAGTAACGCGTGCATCTTCGCTGCCCGTTAAGCCGATGATCGCTTGTCCGAGCGACATTCGGGCGGCGATTCGCGTGTACTACTTGGGGGAGCCCGCCCCGGCGGCGGCCGGCGATGCTGGAGGCGTACCGGAACCGCCCCCCTCGTCGCTTGTAGCTGCCGTCGCACCCGCGGTGCCTACGACCAGTCCGAAAGAGCCAACGTCGGCCGTGCAGTCTCTGGAGCGCAAGCGCAGTCGTCCCGACGGCGCATCCCCCGTGCGGCCGGCGCCGCCCGCCGTAGGCCAAGAGGTCGCTCGGGACGTCACTGGCGAGCAGAAGGAGGCCACGCCGCTGCCCCGCATGCGAGCAAGAATGATTTCCCTAACCCTACTCGATGGAACGACCATCGCGGTGCCGTCGCCCAAGAAGCGTGCGTCGAGGCCTGACACCGAGGAAGCGCGGAGCGAACAACCGAGCGATCAGCTTACCGCCCGCGACCTGGTAAGCGCGCTACGGGCCGTGGCGCATGGCGCGGACGCGAGCGAGATCCTCGGCCAGGAGCCGAGCTGGGAGGCGATGTTCTCAGTTCTCCTGTCGATACTCCTCCGCAAGGGGCTCATCGCGGACTGGGAGTTCGTCGAGGAGTTTCGCAAAATCTGAGCGTGACGTATCCCCGCTCGTCACCGATAGGAAAAGAGCTTCTGCAGCTTCATCGCGAGCATCTGGTTCCCGGTTACCTTCAGCTTTCCAGCGAAAAAAAGCTGCATCCCCGCCGATCCCGGGTTTTCGAAGAGCTTCTGGAAGTCTTCGTCGCTGATGGTAATCGTGCAGTCCGCGGGACCCGTGCCCGATTTGCAGGCTGGACCTGAGGCGCTCGCGTCGATGTTCCATTCGCCGCCGGTCGGCCCCGTGATGTTGAGCTGGTACTTGGCGCCGATGGTCTTTGCGTCCTCGGCGTTCTTTTTGAGCGCAGCGGGTAGATCATCGTTCAAGAGCTTCTTGATGTCGACGGCCATCGGGTTGCCTCCTAGGAGCGAGCGGAGTGAATCGCGATTCAGCGCCCACGTCAAGCGAAGCCGCTTCGCGGCAGGCTCGCCCTACATACAGACCCGGTTTCGGCCCTCGGTCTTCGCTCGGTACAATCGCTCGTCGGCTAGGCGCATCAGGTCCTCGGCCATTCGGGTCTTGTCGGTGAGCTGGTCGATGGATGCCACGCCGATGCTGATGGTCACGCGCAACACCGCGGCTTCGGATGCGATCTCGAGGCGCTCGACCGCGGCGCGCAGCCGTTCGGCAAAGCGGCCGATGTTCGCGTGTGAGATGCCGCGCGCGAGAATGACGAATTCCTCGCCGCCGAAGCGCGCGAAGACATCCTCAGTGCGGATCATACGTGACACCAGAGCCGCCACATCGCGCAGCACGTCGTCGCCGGCAAGGTGGCCATGGGTGTCGTTCACGCGCTTGAAGTGGTCGAGGTCGAACAGAAGGAGGGACAAGCGCGTGTTGTGCCGGCGGGCATAGGCGATCTCGCTTGCGAGGCGTTCGACCAGGTAGCGTCGATTGTGGGCTCGCGTGAGGGGATCGCGTACGGATGACTCGTAGAG
>Ga0210409_10000933_pt1 | contig 41483 bp, 35 predicted proteins | sample IncBWH17MmetaG_FD_161649 | JGI IMG/M metagenome (GOLD analysis project Ga0210409, IMG submission 161649) | Forest soil microbial communities from Barre Woods Harvard Forest LTER site, Petersham, Massachusetts, United States - Inc-BW-H-17-M | ecosystem: Environmental > Terrestrial > Soil >... | reverse complement strand
GGAGTTTTGGAAACAAGGCCATCAAACGCTCTTTTATGCGGAAGGAAAATGGAAACATCATTTCGATGCCTTCCGTGAGTTGCCGGAGCGCAGCATCGTCTTTCACTGCGACCAGGATGACGTCTTCGAGGCGCATCGGAAGCTTCATGACAAGTTTGCGATCAGCGGAGGCATTCCCAATGTGTTGCTCAGCTTCGGAAAACCTGACGAGATCCGGGCGTTCTGCCGGAGGGTGTTGCTGGAGGTTGCCGCCGACGGAGGCTACATCCTGGATGCCGGGGCCATCATGCAGGACGATACCAACATCGAGAATCTGCGGGTGTTGACCCAGACGGCGCATGAGCACGGCGGCTACGCCGCGGGAACTTACAAGCCGTGCGTGGCGACACCGCCTTGCGATTTGGCCTCGTCGGTGACTGATCGGCAGACGCTCAAGGGTATGGCCGGGTGCCCCCAGCCGAGAGTCCGACCCGGTGTGTGTTTCTCCTGGGAACAACGAGTGAAAGAGTTACCTGAGATTACAGGCAGCCCGGAATTGATTCAGAAGATCTGGGAAGATATCGACGCCTTCGGCAGCATGTACATTTGGCAATTGCTTCTGAGTTTTTAGCCGCCTCTTTTTGACAAACGGCGTTTTGATTGTAGCCTGCTGCGTGGGGTTTCCAGTGTTATGTCCCTGCGACCGATCAAGCGACTGATTAAATCCAAGCCCACGCTCGAAGGGGCCGGCGTTCACTTGCGCCGAGCCTTTGGCTTCGGCAACACGACCGACTTCGACCCGTTCCTGCTTTTGGACGACTTCCGCAACGACATCCCCGAGGACTATCTGGCCGGTTTCCCCTGGCACCCGCACCGGGGAATCGAAACGATCACTTATGTCCTCGCGGGAACTGTCGAGCATGGTGACAGCATGGGAAACCATGGCGCGATCGCCGCCGGCGATATCCAATGGATGACTGCCGGCCGAGGCATCATTCACCAGGAAATGCCCAAAGGCGATCCTCTGGGCCGGATGCATGGTTTTCAGCTCTGGGCGAACCTTCCGGCCGCCAAGAAAATGACCGACCCGCGCTACCAGGAGATTAAGGCGGTCGAAATTCCTGAGGTCACTGAGGACGACGGGACGACCGCCCGAATTGTCTGTGGAACTTTCTGGGGCAAGAAAGGCCCGGTAGAAGGGATAGCCGCTGACCCTGTCTACGTCGATGTGACGGTGCCACCGGGCAAGCGCAGGAAACTACCCGTCGAGACAACGCGTCATGCTTTTGCTTATGTTTTCGCCGGTGGCGGCAAGTTCTGCAATGCCTCAGCACCCCTGGCGGTGCCGACCGAAGGAATCGGCTGGGCCGACACGGCCGTTCCCAAGGAGGCCGATGACCGTTCCCTGGTGCTGTTTGACAGTGGTGACGAAGTGGAGGTCCAGGCCGGCGAGGACGGCATTCGCTTTCTTCTGGTTTCCGGGGAGCCGCTCCAGGAACCCGTCGCTTGGTACGGCCCCATTGTCATGAACACTCAAGAAGAGCTACAGCAGGCGTATACCGAATTGCAGCAGGGCACATTCTTGAAGCCCTAGCCAGGCGGCGTCTCAGACAGGCGGAGATTTATATAGAATTTAAAATTTTCAATTGCCAATTTGCAATCGCGGCCGGCCCGCGCCGACTTTCTGCGATCGGGCAAAAGTTGACTTGTCTGCAACCTGTTTTGAAATTCAAGGAAATGTCCATGCCCAAGGCCGCGACTTTGATCAGACGGCCTGCTTTGTCCTCATCCGTGGTCGCCCTGAATCTGCGGGGACTTCATTTCAGGGACGCGCAGGAGCTCGTCCTTCGGGCGTCAGCTCGCCCCAATTATTTTTTCATCGAAGGTGGCGACGACCTTTTGTCCTGGTTTGACCAGGAGGAAATCAGTTTCAGACCAAGGGCCGTCGAGCATTCTTTGGAACAGTGACAGATCTCCCGGAATTTGATCGTAGGTCCACCCTTTTTCGGCGCAGACCTTTTGAACTTGCTGCGGCAGATCGAGGTGCTTGAGAAAATCAAAATCGATGAGCGACCCGTGTGAGTAGGCCTCGGTCCAGCGGCTGATTTCTTCGAGGAGATATTTGGCCTGGTCTTCGCCGTACTTTTGCACCCACTGTTTGTAAGTTGCCTGCAAATTCTGACTCGAGTTGGCGGGCAGGGAGGCGCCACCCCAGACCGAGCCCTTGTTCCCGCGGCGCGTGGCGCACTCAAGCCAGCCGGAAGTGTAATAATAGGTTCCCGGGCGTTCGGAGAAATATTTCTGGTAGCGCTCCTTCGAGCCGAGAAACAAAGTGATGCAATCGTGCGCCCGAGGAATGACGATCTGCGTATGCGAAGATTTTAGCCCTACGAGAATGTTGCTGCACAAGCCGTAGCCCAGTGCGATGGCTTCGTATTTGCCGCCGGGAACGGCCTCGAGACGCTGTTGGATCTCCTGGTGTCCTGAGGTTGGCGTGTCATGGTGGCCCTGTGACAGGAATTCGAGATCGATTAGGTTTCGGGAGCGGGCCGCCGCGTATTGCAACTCGCGCACCGCAATCTCGCAGGCGATGGCTTTTATAAACATAATTCTGTAGCGCGGACTTCCAGTCGGCCGTATCGCCGACTTCCAGTCGGCCGGCGCGCGTAGCGTTGGCGCGTTGGAATTTGTCGTGCGCCCAGCAGGCTTGAAGTCTGCGATACAGCAGACCAGAGGTCTGCGCTACGCTTTTTGCTCACGCCGGCCGCCTGAAATATCCCATGCCCGCTTAATCCTTCCTGGCTGTCCATCGTATGGCTTGCCGCAGGATTTGCTGATAGTTGGGATTCTCATACGCGAAATGGTCGTGGCCCGATTGCAGATAGACTACGCGTGCCGGGCCGTAAGTCTTGGCCCAACCGATCACTTTATTGCTTTCCGGTTCGTCGGTGGTCAGCAATGGATGCACATCCTTGGCCACGTCAAAGAGATTATACACTTCATCGTGAATCTCGAAATCGCTCACTCCGCGGGTCACCGGATGGTTGGGATCGACGACATGGATTTTGAAATGCATCCCATGTTTATAGGTCGAGCGGGCCTTTTCGACTCCGTCGGCGGTGGTTTTTTCGAGGTAATAATGCCCGCCAATGATCTTGGAATATTCGGGCCACTCCTGATACGAGGCGATAGCGTGGTGCAGGACGACAAAACCTTTGCCATGATTGAGCCAGGCAAGAATATCTCCTTTGGCTTCTTCCGAGATCTCCTGGTGCATGTCATAGACAACCAGTACATCGTAGTGGCTGGCGGATTCAGGCCTGAGCAGCGCGTGCGCATCCGGATGCACAACTGCCCGAAAAATGATGTCGGGGTTGTCGCGGAAGAGCTTAAAGAATGGGTCATGCTCGAAATCATGGCCACCCGTGACAACCAAAACTCGGATTTTACGCGGTGAATCTTTGGTTGGTTCAGCCGCAAAACCGCTGAAGCTGAGCAGGACAGCGGCGATTAACCCGCAGTGAAGGAAAGCGCGTATCGTTTTCATAGCGAGGTTGTAGCATCTCGAACAAAGTACTTCAAAACAATTTCTTATTCGAATATGCTGCAACTTTCGGCCGTCTGTCGTGAAGATCAGAAGTAGTCAAAGATAATACCCGGCCTGTCTCATTAACACCGCGGCTTTAGCCCGGTGAAAAATCGACTTGTGACAGTTGAGCCGTTTCAACGGCTTTGTCACAGGAGGCAAACTGTTGAAACAGTTAGCCGGCTAGCGCGCCGTCTTGCACAGAGCTAAAGCCGCAGTGTTAATGAGATTCTATCCTGAGTGTGAAAGTTTTGGATTAGATGGGAACTCGCACAGCTCGTCCGTTCAAGTTAAATTTTTCCCCTCGTCATTCCCGACGGGAGCAGGTACACATTCCGGCGCGAATTCTCATGAAGTCCTGCTCCAGCCTCTATAATCGTGTCCAACTTGCGTTTCTACTGGTTGCCATCTTCCTGGGTGGCGGCTGCCAAAAATCCGAGAACAACGCCTCTTCCACCGCGAAGCCAAAGATCGCCTTGGTGATGAAATCGTTAGCCAACGAGTTCTTTAGCACCATGGCAGAGGGGGCAAAAAAACACCAGGCAGCCAACGCCGGGACCTACGATTTGATTGTTAATGGGATCAAAAACGAAACGGATCTGGCGGAACAGGTAAACCTGGTTGAGCAAATGGTGGCGCGGCAGGTCAACGCGATTGTGATTGCACCTGCTGATTCCAAGGCGCTGGTGCCTGTGCTCAAACGCGCGAAAGAGTCCGGCATCCTGGTGGTGAACATCGACAACAAGCTGGACGCGGACACCTTGAAACAAGCCAGCGTTACGGTCCCTTTTGTTGGTCCCGACAATCGAGCCGGCGCCAAGCGGGTTGCCGAAACTTTGGCAAAGCAATTGAAAGCCGCAGACAAAGTAGCCATTATCGAAGGCATTCCCACCGCCTACAACGGCCAGCAACGTCGGCTTGGATTTGAGGATGCGATGAAAGCAGCCGGGATGAACGTAGTCAGTGTCCAAAGCGGCAATTGGGAGATGGATAAAGCGAACAATGTTGCCGCAGCGATTCTGAGCGAACATCCGGATGTCAACGCGATATTGTGTGCCAATGATAACATGGCTCTGGGCGCCGTGGCGGCGATCCAGGCGGCAGGCAAAACCGGCCAGGTGCTAGTGGTAGGCTTTGATAATATCGGTGCTATCCGGTCGATGCTCGCAGATGGCCGCGTGGTTGCGACAGCTGATCAGCATGCCGATCAGTTGGCAGTCTATGGCATCGAAGCCGCACTGAAAATCCTCAAAGGGGACGCTCCGCCAGCGGACCAGACGACGACGGTGGATTTAATTACAAAATAACTTATCAAGGTTAAGATGCCGAGTTCCGCCCCCCTCCTTCAAGTTACTGGCCTGCAAAAGAGCTACAGTGTTCCTGTCCTTTCGGATTTTTCCTTCGAACTGTTACCCGGGGAGGTTCATGCGTTGGTGGGGAGCAACGGGGCAGGCAAATCAACCTTTGCGCGGATTCTCTCGGGCCTCACTCACTCCGATGGGGGCAACCTTCAGTTCCTGGGGAAGCCCTACGCACCGCATTCCAAACGCGAGGCGGAGCATGCCGGGATAGTGATGGTCATGCAGGAACTCAATGTGATCGGCACCTTGACAGTGGCCGAAAACATTTTTCTAAGCCGGTTGCCCAGACGAGCCGGCTTTGTCCGATTCGCCCAGTTGCGCAAAATGGCCCGGGAAGCCCTGGCGCGCGTGGGGCTGGAGAAACTCGATCCCAAAACGCCGGCTCGGCAATTAGGGGTAGGCCAGCAGCAACTCGTCGAGATTGCCGGAGCCCTGGCACAGAATTGCCGGTTATTGATTCTTGACGAACCGACAGCCGCGCTGACGGATCCGGAGATTGATCAGCTCTTCGCGAATATTCGCCGCCTGCAAACTGAGGGCGTGGGCATTATTTACATTAGTCACCGCATGGACGAAATTCGGCGGATCAGCAACCGGGTTACGGTGCTGCGCGATGGCCGACGCGTCGCCACTCATAGCGCCACGGACGTTACGCCCACGGATCTGGTCCGAGAAATGGTTGGCCATGACTTGCCGGAACGCAAAGGCATCAGCAACCGACTGACCAACCAGGTGGCTATGAGGGTGAGCAAGCTATCCGCCGGAGACCGCGTTCGCGAGGTCAGTTTTGAGGTCCATCGGGGCGAGATTCTTGGCCTGGCCGGACTGATTGGTTCCGGACGCACCGAAACACTGCGCGCCATTTTCGGTGCTGACCGAAAAGATTCTGGCGAGGTTTTCCTGGGTGCAGACAAGCAGCCAATTCCTATCCGACAACCTTCCGATGCCGTGCGCGTTGGGATTGGAATGGTTCCTGAGGACCGCAAATTGGACGGTCTCTTACTAGGGCAATCCATTCGGATCAACACCACGCTCGCGACACTCTCGCGTCATGTGCGTGGCGGGGGTTGGCTCGATTCTCGGGCGGAGTCCCGCACGACAGATTCCATCGGAAGTCGTTTGGGGGTTCGCTGTGCGTCCTCGGAACAACCTGTTTCGGAACTGAGCGGCGGCAATCAACAAAAGGTGGTGATTGCCCGCTGGCTGGCGCGTAATTGCAGTGTGCTGCTGTTTGACGAACCAACTCGGGGCATCGATGTCGCGGCCAAGGACACCATTTACCAGTTGTTGCGCGACTTGGCCGCCGAAGGCAAGGCAGTGGTGATGGTTTCGAGTGAGCTGACGGAATTGATGGCACTGTGCGATCGGATTCTTGTTATGTCCGCGGGAACCATTGCCGCGGAATTCCTCCCCGGTCAATGGAGCCAGGAAAAGATCACTCACGCCGCGTTCAGCAATTACCTGGATCGAGTGGAAGATGGGCAGGGCGCGGCAACCGAGGACAAACGGAGTGATGGAGTGGGGGAGTGATTCGCAAGTCCAGTCAACTGGGCGAGTACGCAGCCATGGTGGTCATCTGGCTTGGATTGTTCCTTTTGTTCGGGGCTTTCAGCGACAACTTTCTCACCTGGCGGACTCTGAGCACGCTGGCTAATCGGATTCCCACGCTAACAGTTGTGGCGGCGGGCATGACTTTGGTCTTAATCATTGGAGGGATTGATCTCTCCGTTGGCTCGGTCCTGGGTTTAGGAGGCGCAGTCGTGGGTGTTACTCTGGTCGACTGGCATTGGCCATTTTGGGCGGCCGTGGTTGCCTGCCTATCCGTGGGGCTCGCGGCAGGCACAATTAACGGCTTCATCAGCGTCTTGTTGGGCGTACCCTCGTTCATCGTTACGTTGGGCATGTTGGAAATCGCTCGGGGTCTGGCCTACCTCACAACGCATTCGCAAACCAAGTACATTGGCTCCGCCGTGGAAGGATTCGCTCGGCCAATTGGCGGCCTGGGCTGCTCGGTCGCCTTCTTGCTGGCGGTTGCGCTCATTGTGATTCTTCAATTTGTTCTTTCCCGCAGCATTTTCGGTCGATACCTCATCGCTATCGGCACTAACGAGCAGGCCGTCCGCCTGGCGGGGATCAATTCCCGTCCGGCGAAAATCGCCGTGTTCGCCCTGCTCGGGGTACTGACGGGTTTGGGTGCGGTATTTTATACTTCCCGCTTGGGTTCGTCCGACCCCAATGCCGGGGTAGGGTTGGAACTCTCGGCCATTGCCGCAGTCGTGATTGGCGGCACCAGTCTTATGGGGGGACGTGGCTCGGTCGTGAGCAGCTTTTTCGGTGTGCTCATCATTGCGACCCTTGAGGCGGGGTTAGCTCAAGTGGGTGCCTCTGAACCAGTCAAACGCGTCGTTACCGGGTCAGTCATCGTTTTGGCTGTTATTCTGGATGCCTGGCGCCACCATCTGGCGGGAGCGAAATTCCCTTTATTGAAACGCTTGTTCGGCCCTAAGTTGTCTTGAACCTTTTAAAAACCAAACCCTGCAATGAGACGCTCAAATCAAATAAACCTGCGCTCTGACTCTGAGCTGACCACCGCGCGCTGCCCATTAACCTCAATGCGCCGGCGAGACGCCGGCGCTCCCAGGAGATTTGGACTCCGTAGCTTGAGTTGGGTTCCTGCGGGTTGCTTAGCATTCTTGGTGGCCGTGTGCGCCTATGGCGCCCATGGCGCGGCGGGCGAGGCGGCCCCCGTAAAGGTCATTTTCGATACTGACATTGGCAATGACGTGGACGACGTGTTGGCTCTGTCAATGTTACATGCCTTGCAGAGCCGGGGTGATTGTGAGTTGCTGGCCGTTACGATCACCAAGCCCGACGAATTGGCCGGCCCGTTCGTGGATGCGATCGACGCCTTTTACGGGCGGCCTGGCGTGCCTATCGGTTTTACCCGCGCCGGCCTTAAGAATGACCCGAGCAAGTTTCTCTCTTTGGCCGGGGCCAAAGACGGCGGCAAGCTGCGTTATCCACACCGTCTCAAGCGGAGTTCCGATGCTCCAGCCGCGACGGAGCTGCTCCGTAAAGTCCTCAGCCGCCAACCGGACCATTCGGTCACCCTGATCCAGGTCGGATATTTTTCCAATCTGGCCGCCCTGCTCGATACTCCGAGTGACAAATTCTCCGAGCTCAGCGGTTCAGATCTCATCAAGGCAAAAGTGAAACTGCTTTCTGTCATGGCAGGCGCGTTTACTGCCATCGACCGGAACCAGCATTATCTCGAGTACAACGTGACCCAGGATCTTCCCGCAGCACGCAAATTGGCAGCCAACTGGCCTTCGCCTATTGTGTGGAGCGGGTTCGAGATTGGGATCGCGGTGCCTTATCCCGCTGTCAGCATTCTGCGTGATTTTAGCTACGTGGCCCATCATCCCGCCGCAGAGGCTTATTGTTTGTACAATCCGCCGCCACACGAACGCCCGACCTGGGATCTGACGGCCGTACTCTATGGCGTGTTTTCCGATCGGGGCTATTTTTCGCTTTCCGATCCAGGCACAGTGACCGTTGAGCAAGACGGCTACACACGGTTTGCGGTGAGCCCTAACGGCCGCGACCGGTTCTTAGTCCTGAACCACGATCAGGCGCCGAGAGTCCGTGAAGCTCTGGTCCAGTTGTCCAGCCAGCCACCAAACCGCCCGCGCAAGTGACTGGATCGTCCAATGGCTTCCTCAATTCCACAAGTGGTCGTCGTTGGTTCGCTCAACCTTGATTACATAACCTCAGTCGAGCGGTTGCCTGCGCCCGGAGAAACGGTCGCGGCCTCGGGCCTGATCAGGCGTTTTGGCGGAAAAGGGGCTAACCAGGCCGTGGCAGCGGCGCGTCAGGGCGCTCGGGTCAATCTGATTGGCTGTCTCGGGGAGGATGACGACGGACGAGCCTACCTCAGGCGGCTCAGGGCCGAAGGCATCGGTACTCGCGGAATCAGCCGTACCACTAAAGCTTCAACGGGTACCGCGCTCATCGCCGTTGATGGCAAAGCGGAAAACACGATCATCGTTGCCTCCGGTGCCAATGGATATCTCGGCACTCGCGCCATTGAAGCGCTTCAGCCGCTTGTTACCAGGGCCAGTGCGATTTTGCTCCAGTTCGAAATCCCGATGAGCACGAATCTGGCTGTCATCAAGCTGGCCAACCGAGTCGGAGTTCCGGTCGTCCTCAATCCTTCGCCGCTGCGGGAAGGCTTTCCCTGGGGTCGTTGCAAGCTCGACACTCTCATCGTAAACGCCGGCGAGGCGCATGCCATTTTCGGTCTGCCGCCGGAAGATATCGGGGCTCGGCGCCTGGCCTGGACCAAGGCTCTTGCTGAATGTGGCGTGGATTGCCTCATTATCACCCGGGGCGCTCAGCCGACTATTTGTTTTGGCGCCGGAGAGTTGCTGACCGTGAATACCTTGAAAGTGAAGCCGGTCGACAGTGTCGGCGCCGGGGACGCCTTCGCCGGAACGTTCGTGGCACACCGAGCTCAAGGCCTGGACCTGGCGTCCGCGATTCGGCTGGCCAACTGCGCCGGCGCCCTGACGACGCTTAAGCCCGGTGCGCAGGAAGCCATCCCTAACCGTGCGCAGACGCAACGGGCAGCGCGAGCTTTGCGAGCGTCCGCTGGCAGCTTGCGGACGCGGCGAACCGGGTGTAAGAGTTTCTCTGTACGTTATGAATGACCCTAATCCGGAGGACGGGCTGTTCGTTTCACGCCGGTCCTTTCTCAAAAGCTTCGGGACCACTGCCGCGGCGGCCGCGACAGCGCAAGTCGAAGTGGTGGCGCAGGAGCTGCAAAAGGCCAATGCCGAAAGAACGTTGGGGCCGGGCGCCGTTCCGCTCACGCTCCGAGTCAACGGTAAATCACTGCAGTTGGAGCTTGAGCCGCGCGTGACCTTGCTCGAGGCGCTGCGCAATCATTCCAACCAAACCGGTGCCAAGGAAGTCTGCGACCGCGCGACCTGCGGCGCCTGCACGGTGCTGATGGATGGCACGCCCATTTATTCGTGCTCCAAGCTGGCTATTGAAGCCCAGGGACACGAGATCACGACTATCGAAGGGTTGGCGAAAGACGGCCAGCTTTCAGCTGTGCAGCAAGCTTTTATCGAGCAGGATGGGTTGATGTGCGGTTACTGCACACCGGGTTTTGTCATGAGCGTGACGGCCCTGCTCCGCAAGAATCCCAAGCCCACCGCTGAGCAGGTCAAGCATGCCTGTGCCGGCAATCTGTGCCGTTGCGGAACTTATCCCCGCGTTATGCAAGCAGTCTTCAAAGCGGCAGGGCTGCCGGTGGCGAGCAAAACGGAGGTTATTCCTTATGCCAAGCTGGCCTGAAAAGCGCACCTTTATCGGCTCTCACACCACCCGTGTGGATGGTCCGGCCAAGGTCAGCGGGACCGCCAAGTATCCCTCCGACGTGCAACCCGACGGCTGGCTGTACGGGATGATTCTGCGATCAAAATGGGCGAAGGCCAAAATCACCAACATCAATCTGGAACAGGCGCTCAAGGTGCCGGGAATCAAAGCTGCGGTCGTGGATCGCCCCGGAGAACGAACCGTCCGCTATTACGGCGAGGAATTGGCCGCCGTCGCCGGCACTTCCAAGCAGGCTTGTCTCGATGCTTTGCGCTTGATTCAGGTTGAGGCGAACCCGCTGCCCTTCGTCGTGCGTGAGGATGATGCCAAAGAAGACTCCTCACCCCGCGTTTGGGATGACACTCCAAACCTGTCCAAACCCCGCGTCAATGAGAAGGGCGAAGTGGACAAGGCTTTCGGCGATTGCTCCGCCGTTGTGGAGGGCTTTTACACCACACCGGTCCAACTGCACCATCCGCTCGAAACTCACGGCAACACGGTCAGCTGGACCGACGAAGGCCTGACCGCCTGGTCCTCCACTCAAGGAATCGGCAGCGTGAAGGATGGTTTTGCCGGCAACTTGAAGGTGCCTCAAAGCCAGGTCCGCGTGATCACAGAATACATGGGCGGGGGATTCGGCTCCAAGTTCGGCCAGGGCGCGGAAGGCTCTCTGGCGGCGCGGCTTTCCAAAGAAGCCAAAGCGCCGGTGAAATTATTTCTAACACGCTTCGACGAATCCCTGGCGGTGGGCAACCGGCCTTCGAGCTTCCAAAAAATCAAGCTCGGCGCCACCGCTGATGGCAAGCTTCAGGCATTCGAGTTGGAGTCTTACGGGACCGCCGGAATTGGCAGCGGCGGCGTGAGCGAGGGCGGCGGTGGCGGCGCCGAGTTTCCAGCTCCCTACATCTATACCGTGCCCAACATTCGAGTAAAACAATCGGGCGTTAACATCGATGCAGGTTCGGCGCGCGCCTTCCGTGCTCCGGGACATCCGACGGCTTCCTTCGGCATGGAATCCATCATGGACGAGCTGGCGGTCAAACTCGGCGTGGATCCGCTTGAACTGCGTCTCAAAAACGATCCTTCGGAAGTCCGCCGCAAAGAATATCAAATTGGTTCTGAGCGTTTTGGCTGGAAATCAAAATACAAGAAGCCGGGAACTTCCAGCGGCCCGCTCAAGACCGGCGTAGGCTGCGCCGGCGCGACCTGGGGCGGCGGCGGCCGTGGTACTCAGGCCGAAGCGCATATCAATCCCGACGGGACCATCGAGATCCGTTGCGGCACCCAGGACTTGGGAACCGGCACTCGCACGCTCATCGCCTTGATCGCCGCTGACCTGCTCGGCCTCAAACCCGAACAAATTACCGTGCGCGTTGGGGATACCCAGTTTCCTCCGTCCGGAGGCAGCGGCGGCAGCACGACGGCGGCGTCCGTTTCTCCCGCGATCTATGATGTTTGCACCAAGGCTCGCACGGAACTGCAGAGTAAAACCGGCGTGTCTCTCGTCGAGGCCGACATCTGGTTTGCCGCCTGCAAAAAGTTGGGCGTCAACCCCTTGGTTGTCTCCGGCGAATGGCAGGAGGGCCTGTCTTCCAGCGGAGCCGGCGGCGTTCAGTTTGCCGAGGTCGAAGTCGACATCGAGACCGGGTTCACCCGAGTCAAGAAGATCACTTGCGTCCAGGACGGCGGACTCATCGTCAGCAAGCTGACCTGTGAAAGCCAGGTCAATGGCGGCATACTCATGGGGATTGGTTATGCCCTGTACGAGGAACGCATCATGGACCGCTTGTCCGGTGTCGTCCTGAATCCCAACTTCGAAACCTACAAACTCACGGGCCTGGCAGATGCTCCCGAGATCGATATCGTCCTGCTGGACATGCCTGAACGTGGTGTCATCGGCATCGGGGAGCCGGTCACGATTCCAACGGCATCCGCGGTGGCCAACGCAGTCGCAAATGCGCTGGGCGTGCGCGTCCCTAGCCTACCCATCACGCCCGCCCGCGTCCTCGCAGCCCTGGCGGGCAAATCCGTGACCACTCCCTCAGCCTAATGCCTCCCCAATGAAATCCTTCCAATACGCCACCGCCACTTCGCCCGCTTCGGCGCGCGAGCTCCTTGGGGAAAACGGCCGTTATCTGGCCGGCGGGATCGACCTGCTCGGGGAAATGAAGGAATACATTACCGAGCCGAACCTGTTGGTGAACATCAAGGCTCTGCCCGGCTCGGACAAGATCGAACCGGGAATCCAGGCCTGGTCCATCGGGACCAACGTCACGATTGCTGAACTGGAGAACCATGCCGAACTGAAGAACACTTTTCCCGGACTGCAACAAGCCGCCGCGGAAGTGGGTTCTCAACAGATCCGTAACGTCGCGACTGTGGGTGGCAACCTCGCGCAACATTCACGTTGTTGGTACTATCGTCATCGAGACATCCTTTGTTTGAAGAGAGGCGGTGATACCTGTTATGCGCGCCACGGGGAAAACAAATACCACAGCCTTTTCACCGGCACCACCTGCATCAGCCCGGTTGTGTCCAACCTCTCCATCATGCTCGCGGCTCTCGATGCAACCGTCATTGTTCAACGCGCCGACAAGCCCGTCCGGATGACCATTGCCGAGTTCTACGCCAAGGCGTGGGACAACCCGACGGCCCACAATTCGCTTGAGGCGGGAGACCTGGTCCTGAAAGTGGAGGTGCCCGTTCAGCAACGGCGCAGCGCCTACCTCCAAGTCAGTGAGAAGTCCATGTTCGACTGGGCGCTGGTGAGTTGTGCTGCCGCGGCCAAAGTCGAAGGGGGCAAATTCAGTCAGGCAAAGGTCGTTCTGGGCGCGGTTGGCAATGTGCCCTACCAGGTCGAAGCCGCCAATCGCCTGCTTGAAGGGCAAGTGCTGGACGACGCTCTTGCGGCCAAGGTGGCCGACGCCATCCTTGCGAACGCCCACGCGCAATCGCAAAACGGTTACAAAATCCAGATGGCTCGAACCCTGATTCGACGCAGTCTTGCTCAACTAAAGGCCTAACTATGAGCCAGCCGATTCTTTGCAAACATCTTCGCACCAAATCCATGTTCATTCCCGCGCTGGCGCACGAACTTGCCTCCAAGCAGGAGGACCCAGTGAATCGCTCGGCTCATTTCTGGTGCAACTGCACCGCCACCGAAACCGGTCCCGACGATCGTCCCGTCGCCCCTCACCGCTGCCAGCTCTCGCGGCAGTGTTTCGAGGAGTGAGCATTTGGGAAGGGGCGGGGACGGCCTCGTCCCCGGACAAATTAGCTGCGGCCGCGGATCATCACTCCAGTTCCTCCGTAACTTCGATCAAGATGCGTTGCTCTCGGCGTTGCAGCAGCCGCCCCTGGGCCGGCAACAACAGTGAGTACAGCCACACCACGCCGGCCAACAAGACCAGAGAAGCGACAACATCGACGGGCACCCACGCCGGCACGCCGCTGAGGAACGTACACAGGAACTGCAAAGCCGAAGGAATAAGCACCGGCCAAAGCACGAGTGGCATTCCCAGCATCGTGAGCGCAACGGCCAGGAAGACTACGGGCTTGGGTTTTTTCGCCTGCAAAGTCCCGGCGGCCGTCCGGTAGGGTGCCAATATCGAGACGCAATTGCACATGAGGCTGAACAGAAAGAACGCCATCACGATCTCAAATAATCCGCTGACGAACACTCCCGGGGAAATCCGCAACATGAATTCGGCCAGCAGCAGCAGAGTTACCCCCACCGCGCCGACCAACGGCAAAAACGCCAGGTTCTTCGCCAGCACAATCTGATCGCGCCTGGTCGGCAAGAGCACGAGGCCCCGAAAACCGTTACGGTCCAATCCGAACGCGTTCGCCATGACCGGCGCGAACGAAAATGCCGCCAGGATGGCGGCGGCCGGGGCGACAAACTCGCTGAATTGCCCCGGCACAGCGTGTTTCATTCGGTTGAATGAGACAGAACTGAAGGCCGCGCCCGCCACGATCGGCATGATCAAGGACATCTTCATTTCCGGCGCTCGCAGCAGGGAGCGGAGCATCGCCAGCGCGAGCGCTGCGGTATCGTCCGGCACCCAAGGCAATGTCCGCTCCACGAGGGATACCCCTCGGGTCTGCCTGCCAGCCGGTTCAGCGCGACCCTGCCTGGGCGAGCCCTCTTCCGCTCCCTGATAAAACCTGAGTGTCGCGCGGTAGGATCGCCTCAGACCCCATGCTCCCAGGAGACAGCTGACGGCGGTCGCTCCCAAGCACGGCCAGACCCTATGCTCCTTCAAGGCCATGGCGCCGTATCCCGGCCATCCGAGCGGGATGGCCAGGTGTGCTTGAACAAATCCATTCGGCAATCCCCGGCTTTGGTCCTGTCCTTGCTCTCCTTGGGGGGTGGTCGCAGAAGCCTGCTCCGCCCGGCGTGCCCCTCGCCGATGTGCCAGGGTGGAGTTAATGATCACTCCAGGGAGTTGAAAAATGAGAACAAATAACAGTGTGATCCATACAATGATAGCCCTGCGGCGTCTCTTGTTCACCATCAAAGCCGAGAGCCACCCGCGCAGACAATAGGTCCAGGCTGTGAGCATGAAGAGGAAGCTCACCACCAAGGGAATCATCAGCACCATGCGCACCGCACCTGCCAGCACCAGGCCCAAGCTCAACCCCAGCATGCCCGGCAAAAATAAAATGATCCCGGGGGTAAAATGCGAGGCCAGGTAATTAAACGCGAACACCTGCTGCAACGTCAGCGGCAGGTGCAGCAATTTAGCAATATCAATGCTCTCGGCTCGTTGGATTTCGGCGAGCAGACCCGCCAGCCAAAACATCACAAATACCAGGACCACCCCGTCCCAAACCACCAGCAAGACTGGCGTGGATTGTTTCGCCACAACCAGAGCCCCCAGCACCACTCCTCCCACCCCGACCCCGATCGCCCCCGCGACCAGGCTGGCCAGCATGATAATCGAAATCACTGCGTTGAGGCTTCCCGCCCTCACAAACCGGTTCCAACTCAGCCGCCAGCGCAGCCACACGATGGCTTGCAGTTGGTCCCAATTCATCTGTCCGCCTCAAGCCAGCTGAGTTTCTGACGTTCCGCCTGGTCGGCTCCCACCACCTGCAGAAAGCGCTCCTCCAGCGATCCATTCAGACGCAACTCGGCCATCGGGCTTTGGTGAACCAGCTTGCCGCGCGCGATAATCCCCACATGCGTGCACAGCCGTTCCACAATCTCCAAAACGTGCGACGTCAGAAATACCGTCGCTCCACGCTCCACGCATCTTCTCAAAATGTCCCGCAACACCCGCGAGGCCACCGCGTCTACTCCTTCGAACGGTTCGTCCAGGAAGAGCAGCTCCGGATTGGGCAGCAGCGCCGCCGCCAGCGCCAGTTTCTTCCTCATCCCGTGGGAATACTCGAGGGCCAGTTTCTTCTCCTCGTTTGCCAAACCCATCGTCTCGAGCAACTCCGCCGTCCGTTCGCGGATCGTCGCCTTGGGTAACAAGTACATTCGCCCGATGAACGTGAGATATTCGCGCCCCGTTAAATTCTCGAACAGGCTCAGATTCTCCGGCACCACTCCAATTCGCCGTTTGACTTCCAGCGCCTTCGCCGGGTCGCTAATGTCTTGCCCCAGGATGCTCATTGACCCGGCGCTGCAAGCCAGCAATCCCGTCAGCATTTTGATGGTCGTCGATTTGCCCGCGCCGTTGGGCCCAAGAAAACCATAAAAAGTCCCTCGCTCGACTCGCAAAGCAATCGCGTCGACCGCGCACAGGGCTGCAAACCTCCGCGTTAGCCCAGTCGTCTCAATTGCCAGACTCATTGCCGAAGTCAGGTGTCCCGTCTGGACTCCTTGAGGAGAACGGCGACCAGCGCCCCGCTTTGTGCGGACGATTCACAGAGCCCGTATTACCGGTTGGGACCCCTTTTGGCAATCTCATTTGGCGCTGTCGGTCACTCGGTTGCCGTCCCGAGAGGCAGGTCTGTCACCAGTCTCAGACCTGGTTCAGTCCGAAGGAGGCGCGGCGCGGCGTTGACCAGGGCAGCCACCGTCGCCTGGTCGCCAGCCACTCCTCCGGGAATGACCACTGCCAACGGAGGATCCCCTTCGATTTGAATGGCGTCATGTTCGTTTTTTGCATCCAGGAACATCTTCAAGTCGAGCGTCAGCCGCACTTGGCCATCTACCTTTCCTTCCGCTCGCTGGTGCAATCCGCAGGTTTGACCTTTGCGCACCTGCAGGTAACGGGTGCGGATATTGCGGCCGGCGACAACGGCTTTTGCTGATTCCACGATTGTGCTCAGCTGCCACCCCAGTCCGTGAGCGACCAGGGCTAGTGATTCCTTCAAACCCGCATGTCCCGCTTGCCCGGCTTGGAAGCGGCGCTCGAACTCCTGGGGCTCCAGGCCGCTTCCGATTTTTCGCTGCAGCGGCTCGCGGCGCGTCGAAGCGTTCACTACTCGCTGGATATGAATGGCTCGGATTTCCCGGCTCACTGTCGCAAGACAAAGTGGCAAGAAATCCATAACAAAGCCTGGATTAACCCCCGTCCCAACCAGCCGCGCCCCGCATTGGCGGCAAACTCGGTCCAATTTCGAGGCCAGTCTCGGTTCGCTTAGATTCGGGAACAGAAGTTCCTCACAGGATGAGACGACGTTGATGCCGCGCTTGACGATGGGCTCAAGCTGTTGATAGGCAGGCCGGAATCGTGAAACCGCAGTGTGAAAGATCAGATCGGGCTTTTGCTCCAACTCATCCACGGCGGCTACGGTGCTCCTTCCTCGCAACCCCTTTATGCCTGTTAGTTTGCCCAGATCGACGCCGATTTTGGCTGGCGCGATATCAATCGCCCCAATCACCTGCACCCAGGGTTTAGACGCCGCCCATTTGAGACATTCCATGCCGATCGGGCCCAGCCCGAACTGCGCGATCTTTACCTTGCTTTTCATCCCAGATTGAGAATTGAGAATTCAAAGGTGGTCAATGTTTATTACTGCGAGTCCGCCACTATGACCGTTCGAATTTCTGTTTGATACCGGACGTCTAAATTGCGGATGGGCGTGCGAAAGATGAATCTCCGTCTGAGGTGTAGCGGCGTTGTGCAGTTGCCGCACTTGGCTTGACCAACCGATACTTTGCGGTAATAAGTGACATAGGACCTAAGACAGTTAACCTGTTTTGTTTATGAAAAAGACCACCTGTTCGCGACTGGCTTTACTGGCCGCCATTTTCGCGTTTGCCCCGCTCTGTATTAGCCTCGCGGCTGATAACAGTGCAAATACCTCCGACGCCGTCGCTCAGCCTGCGACAGCTTCCACACCTGCCGCCTCCGCCGTCGCCGCGCCGGTTAAGCTTCCCTACGGAGTGGAGGACGTCCTGAAGCTGAGCCGGGCGCAAATCGGAGACAGTATTATACTCAATTACATTCAGAGTTCCGGGACCATTTATAATCTTGCTCCGAAAGACATCGTGTACCTGCGCGACCAAGGTGTCTCGGACCAGGTGCTAAATGCGATGCTGGATCAACGCAAAAGAGTAGAGTTGGCATCTCAGGCCGCAGCCGCTGCAGCGGCCGCAACCAGCGTTGCCAATGCTCCTACCGTTTCGACCGCTCCCATGGCGCCAGACGCCAGTACCTTTCCTGTTGCACCCACGGCCGATCAATCAATGACCTATGCTGAAGCCCCGCTGACTCCGCCGGCCAGCAGCGTTTATGTAATTCCGTATCCCGCTGCCAGCTATGCGTACTATGGCTCCTATTATCCTTATTATTACGGGCCTGGTTATTATGGGGGCTGGTACGGCCCGTCAGTGGCCTTCGGGTTCCGCTTTGGGGGCCATGGTGGTTTCCATGGCGGCCACGGCTCCTTCGCCGGTCACGGCGGCTCCGGCGGCCATCATCGTTAATCTTCCAAACCACAGTTAAAAAGCGACACACGCGGTAGTCAAAAACTATCGCGGAGTGGAACGGGCGGTTGGATTTCTCTTTGGGAGGGTTCTCCCATTCTTCCAAAGTCTTCCTCATCCTCATCCTCATCCTCATCCTCAATTAGTCAAAAAGAGAAAGAGAAAGAGGATGAGGATGAGAAAGAGGATGAGAATGAGGAGGAAGAATGAGCGGGCGCGCTCAACTGAGTTTCCTCGTTAGGCATTTTACCCCATTGTGAGCGATTTGCCTAAACTTAGGTTACTCAGACGTTAAGAAATGGAGGAAAAAATACCATATGAGAAATACCATACTCAAGACACTCAAAACCACATGCGTTATCACTACCGTGACAGGACTGGCGGCGCTGGCCGTGCAGGCCAACGACGATCAAACGACAACCACCGGCACTTCCGGTTACCAGACCACTACCGAATCAACGACCGCTGATCATTCCGCCAAGAGCTTCATCAAAGAAGCCTTCCAAGCCAACCAGGCGGAAATCGATCTCGCCAACGTGGGCATAAGCAAGGCACAGAACCCTAACCTGAAGTCGTTCTCCCAAATGTTGGAGAAGGACCATACCCAGGCCAATAACGAGCTGCAGCCCATCGCTCAGAAATACGGTGTCACCCTGCAACCCACCCGGCGCACCGAGCGAGAGGCCAACAAGTTCGAAAAGGAAAGCAGCGGGCCCGAGTTCGACAAGAAATTCACGACTGGATTACTTAAGGACCACCAAAAGACCATAGCGAAATTTGAACGCGCGGCCTCGAAATTGCAGGAGACCGACCTCAAACAATACGCTGAGAATATGCTGCCCAAGTTGCGCGAGCATCTGCAAAAAGCCACGACCATCGCCCGAGAAGTCGGGGTCGACGAATCCACCATTACGTCGATTGTGAGCAAGACGCCCGCCGTTGGCGGCACTGACGAGACGAAGGAGTCTGCGACGGGGACTGGCGCCAGCGGCAAGGCCGACCAGGGGGCCGGAGCTCAGCAACTCCAGCCTAATACGCCGCGCAGCCAGCCTTGAGGCAGGTCGGACGTCAGGTTGAGGCCGGTTTGACCGGCCTCTGCCTGTCAAAAAACGGCTAGCCCTCGCCAATTCCTGTGTTGATGGCGACATCATTCGAGGCGAAATTATCGCTGAGAAAGCTCGGAGCGCGCCGAAGAGTCTGCATGTTGTTTGCGCAATTGAAAAGTGGCGCGCTCCGGGCTCAACCATGGGCACAGGAATATGGAAATGATAAGAGACAGGAAGGCGTGGCTGCAAGGCCCCGCGGCAACGTGCAATTCTCCGGCCGAAGCCCTGGAGAGGCCTCTACGCTTGATTTTGCTGGGCGCCCCTGGGGTGGGGAAGGGGACTCAGGCAGAAATGCTCAGCGCCAAGGTGGGTGCCTGCCATCTTTCCACCGGCGATATTTTTCGGGCCGCCAAGAGCCTCAACGGTTGCGAGCGTACGCCCGCCTTAAATGCGGCCCTGCAGTACATGCGCCGAGGGGATTTGGTGCCCGATGAAACCGTTCTGGCCCTGGTGAGCGAGCGAGTTAACTGCCTGAAATGCCAGGGCGGTTTCCTGCTGGATGGCTTTCCTCGAACTGTTGCCCAGGCCGAGGCCCTGGAAGGCCTGCTCAAAAAACACCGGCTCCGGCTCGATGGCGTCGTCAGTTATGATCTGCCTATCGAACAGATTGTTGCCCGCTTGAGCGGCCGGCGCACTTGCCCCCAATGCAAGGCCGTGTTCCACCTCCAGGCACTCCCGCCTAAAGTCGAAGGAGTTTGCGACCATTGCGCCGCCACTCTTTATCAACGCGAAGATGATCGGCCGGAATCCGTCCGCGTGCGCATGCAAGCTTACGAAACGAGCACACTACCCCTGATGGATTTTTATCAGACTCGAGGGCTGCTTCGCTCGATTTCCGCCGAAGGAACTCCCGAAGAAATCTGCGCCCGGACGTTGCGTTTCTTGCAGAACGGCGCTAATTAGAGCCTGTTCCTTACATATCCTTTCGAGGGAACAGCGGTGCGGGTGTGCCAATACTATGGCCGGCGGCCAAACCTCCCCATCGGGCCAGTTCAAAGCGATTAGGCTCGCCGCTTAAGCCCAGTTGCCCATAAATCTTTGATGCCGTCTCCGGCAGAAACGGCCACAATAAAACCCCCAGGATCCGGCAGACCTCCGCCAGGTTATACAGCACCTCGTCCAGCCGGGCTGCCTGAGCAGGGTCCTTTGCCAATTTGAAAGGGGCGGTATGATCAACATATTGGTTGCCACGCGTCACCAGTGACCAGATTGTTTGCAGGGCTCCCTGCAATCGATTCTGCTCCAGCTGGCTTCGCGTCTCCGAGATCACCCGTTCCGCATCCGGCGCCAGTTCTTTGGACGGCTTGGGCACAATCCCATTCCGATACCGCTTCAACATCGAGAGCGAACGATTGATTAAATTGCCCAAGCCATTCGCCAGCTCGGCCGCATATCGTGCACGAAATCCCGAATCGGTCCAATTCCCGTCCGGGCCAATATCCAGTTCCCGAAGGACATAAAAACGGAAGGCATCCGTCCCCCATTCGTCAATTACGGCGAGCGGGTCCACCACATTTCCCGTGCTTTTGCTCATCTTCTGCCCGTCCTTCTGCCACCAGCCATGGGCCAGGATTTGCCTGGGCAGGGCTGCGCCCATCGCTTTGAGCATGATGGGCCAAAACACCGAATGAAACTTCAGAATGTCTTTGCCGATGATATGCAGGTCGGCCGGCCACAGAGAAAGGCCGGGCCCTTCGGGGTGTTGTGGTTTGAGGGACGCGGGAATCCCGGGATCAGCCTGGGCCGCCGGTACGCTAATGTAGTTGCTCAGGGCGTCGAACCAGACGTAAGTGACGTAATCAGGGTCGAACGGAACTGGAATGCCCCAGTTCAAGCGCGCTGCCGGCCGGGTGATGCATAAGTCTTCCAATGCATTGTTTTTTAGAAAGCCAAGCACCTCGTTGCGCCGGTAGTCCGGGTAGACAAACGACGGGTTCTTCTCCAAGTAATCAATTAACCACGGCTGATGTTCCTTGAGCCTGAAATAGTAATTCTCCTCCTTGAGCCGGACCACCTCGCCATAGGACGGGTCGAAGCTTCCGTCGGCCCGCCGATCCTTTTCCGTCAGGAAGGTTTCCTCTTTGGCCGAGTAAAAGCCCTCGTAAATGGCCTTATAGAAATGACCCTCCGCGTGGAGTTTGGAAAGAATTTGCTGCACGACCCGTTTGTGGCGCGATTGAGTCGTGCGGACAAAATCGTCATTGGTGCAGCCAATCCGGGCCGCAAAGCGTTGCCACTGTGCCGCCAATTCGTCGCAGTAAGCCTGTGGCTCCTTGCCTTCGGCCAGGGCGGCTTGCTGAACTTTTTGTCCATGCTCATCCAGGCCGGTCAAAAAGAACGTCTCCTGGCCCATGCTCCGATGCGCGCGCGCAATCACGTCGGCCACCACCTTTTCGTAACCATGCCCCAGGTGGGGTTGGCCGTTCAGGTAGTCGATAGCGGTCGTCAAGTAAAAGCGCTTGCTCATGTGACCGCTACTGTGGCCAACCCGCGGCCCCTTGGCAAGGATCGTGGCCCTCCAGTCCCCCATTTTGGTCTTTCTTTTAACAGTCGGCTCGGCCGAGATTGCAAATTGCCAATTGAAAATTTTCAATTCTAAATTTGCAATCTGCAACGGTCTGAGGCGCCACCTCGTTAAATAACGGTCCGCCAATAAATCCCGAGCCCTCCCGATGCTCTTTCCCCCCTGTTTCCTTCGCGCTCGTCAAACAGCACTTTTTCCATAACATTGACGGGTGCTGTTTTTCAGGAACACAAAAGTCCTGGACGATTTACGCCAGTACTTTCGCGATCATTGGCGACGGGCGTTGCGCATCCGCGAGAAACTGCGGTTCAGCGAAGAGGCTTTCCATCTGTTGCTGGCCGGCGGCGTCGGCGTGATTGGCGGCCTGGTCAATCTCTTTTTCTATTACGCGACGGAATCGGTAAAGTATCTCTTTTTGCGCCACGCCGGGGACCCGGTCGAAGTGGCTGAGATCATGGCCGACTGGCTACGGGTACTAACTCCGACATTGGGGGGATTGTGCGCCGGGTTGGTGCTCTACTGGGGGTTGCGTCTGGCTGGACCGCAGCGCTCCAGCAACCTGCTCGAGGTGGTCGTCGCCGGCGACGGCCGGCTGCCGTTTCGCAGCGGCTTGGTCAAGTTCCTTTCGTCGCTGATTACCATCGGCTCCGGCGGCTCAATTGGCCGGGAAGGGGGCATTACTCAGCTCTCCGCCACCCTTGCGTCCAAATGGGGGCAATTGGCTAAGTGGCATCCTTACCGGCTGCGCTTGCTGGTCGGCTGCGGGGCTGCCGCCGGCATTTCGGCTGCTTACAACGCTCCCATCTCCGGCGCGGTCTTTGCCGCGCTGATTGTGCTGGGCAACTTCTCGATGAACCTGTTTGCGCCGCTGGTTTTTTCGTCGGTGGTGGCCACCATGGTTTCCCGAAGCTTCTTTGGCATCAAGCCCTGGTACACCGTCCCGCCCTTCGAATTTACCAGTGTCTCCCAATTACCCTGGTTCGTCTGCCTGGGCATCCTTTCGGGCGTGGTAGGCGCTGTCTTTCTCAAGTTACTCAATTATTCGGAGGAGGCCTTTAAAAAGCTCGACGTCCCGATTTATGTCCGGCTGGCTGTGGGCGGGTTGGTCGTGGGGGTCATTGCTCTGCAATTCCCCGAGGTCTGGGGCAATGGCTACGTGGTGACCAATCGCATTCTCCTGGGAGTTTACCTGCAGCGAGCGGCCCCCTTGCTCTTTCTTACGGGCTTGTTTCTTGCCAAACTGCTGGCGACGCTGGCCACCGTTGGGTCCGGCGCCGTCGGTGGCGTGTTCACCCCGACGTTATTCTTCGGCACCGCCGTCGGCGCCATTTTCGGTCTCGGCCTGCACGAACTCCATCTGGCCGAGGAACTGCCCATCGCCACTTTCGCCGTGGTTGGCATGGGCAGCATGCTTTCGGCAACCCTGCGCTCACCTTTGTTGGCGATGATCATGGTCTTTGAGATATCGCTCGATTACTCGCTGATGCCCCCGCTCATGTTGGCCTGCGTGATCTCGATCATCGTCGCCGGAAAACTGCACCCGGAATCCATTTATACCGAACCCTTGCGCCGGAAAGGGGTGTTGGTGCGCGAGGAAGCCACTGCCTCCGAAGCGGCCACCGAACGGACCGTCAGCGATTTGATGCGCGCTCCGGTCCCCCCGGTGCGCGAAACCTCCACGCTCGGCGAGATCGCTAATCGTTTCCTCACCAGCGCCAACAATTTCCTGCCGGTCGTCGACGCTAAAAGCCAGATGGTCGGGGTTATTGCTTTGCAGGATCTCAAGGAGTTCCTGGGCTCGGGCGAAGAATTGCTGGGCGTCATTGCCTACGATATCATGCGTCCGCCCCCGCCGTGCGTGACTCCCAATCAACGATTGCTGGAGGTACTGCCCGTAGTGCTTGCCAGCGAACAGCGCAATATCCCGGTGGTCAATACTCTTAAGGAAAACCGCCTGGTCGGAGCCCTGGTTCGCGGCGAAGTTCTGGGCATCTTCTCGGAGGCCATCGCCGCCAGACCCAAGACGGAAACGTAACAGGAAAGGGCTAAAGGCGTTGAAGAAAAGGCTAAAGACTGAAGGATGAAGGCTAAAGGCTGAAGTTGCTGCGGGAGATTCGCCACTTGAGAAGCTCTCTTCTGAGGTACGTGGGCGTTTACGCGCCGATGAAGCTTTGTCTTGCCTGCACTTCCTCGCCCGGAATTTTCCACCATCTGCACGGTTTTCCCCGCACCCGAGGGTTGGCGCTAACGCTGGCCCTCGACAGGACCCTATTCCATAAGCAGATCAGTCCGCTTTAGAGAATTCCGCTTGCTTCGCGGTCAGTTTTCCGTCACGTCATTGCACACCGGTTGCCAGCGTTGAACCAGATCCCTTTCCTCATTGCACCTCGCGGCTTGGCCGGTGGAACAATAATGGGCGTGAATGTGAGTGGCGCCGTTGGCAATGGCGTCGTCCACGTTCACGTGGCCTTCCAACCGTTGGTGCATGCCTCGAGTTTGGGCAATATAGACCGGAACCCAGTTCCCATCCTCACCTTGCTTCGCATAGATGAAGTTGCCGGGCAGTGGCTGAAAAGCAGTGTCAATGGGGTAGACCTCATATTGATACTCCTGTCCAGACTGACCGAGCCAACTAATGTATGGCGATGGCGTGCTTGCTGACTGCTGACGGTGACCGAATAAGTGTTTAATCAGATTCACCTTGCTAAAATCACAACATCAAATGGGTCCGTTGTCAAGCAAAAGCGCGGACTATCTCCCGGGACGGAGGCTTACGGTCGCCGGGCGGCTTCTCGCGCGGCTTTCCGCGCGCGCTTGGCAACTTCCTTGGCGAATTTCAACGATTTCCGCGCAGCTCTCAGGTCGGCCTTCGCCAGGATCTTCTGCTTTCGAGCCGCCTTCGCGATTAGCTCGGCCAGCGAAGCGCTGGTCGCCAGTTTCCGAACGCGTGGCAGGTGCCGGTTTGTTTTTTTTCCCATAGCCAAGTGCATAGCCGGAATATGAGCCCACTGCCCGCTTCAAAGGATTAAGAAGGCGCTGCCGAAGGCAGGCTCGGGGCTGAAAAGAGATTAGCGAGCAGGTGGCTTGGCTGTCGATGTCCAACGGGTAAACCCAGCACTAGGAAATTCCTAGGGGGGGTTGCGTGCCATTATCGGGAAATGTGATCACTGAACATAATCCCGGCAAGGTTAGTTGGTGCCCTTGACAGAAGTGCTTTAGCGCTTTATTACGCGATCAAATAAGACCTTTTATGAAAATCATTGCTACGATTGCTCGGATTTTGTTGGGTTGCGTGTTCGTCTTTTTCGGACTGAACATTTTCTTTCAATTCCTGCACATGCCGCCTCCCCCGAGTGGCCCAGCCGGCGATTTCGCCAAGGCGCTGTTCGTCAGTCATTATATTTATGTTGTGGGAGCGCTGCAGGTTATCGGTGGCCTACTCTGTCTGACCGGATTTTTTGTCCCGCTCGGCTTGACCCTGCTCTGCCCGGTCATTGTCAACATTCTGCTCTTCCACATTTTGCTCAATCGCACCGGTCTACCGATGGCAATCTTCGTTTCTGTGCTTGCCCTAATAGTCTTGTGGTATCACCGCGCTGCTTTCGCGGGATTGCTGGGAAACGGCGCCACTGCGACCCGTACCAAGTGAATCCGCGCTTGTCGACCTGATAAGCGTGCTGTCCGGACTTTGAATCCTACCGATCGCCCGCGGGCACCAGAGAATGAGGAGCCCGGCCGGCAGATGTAACGTCAGGGGGCACCACCGAACCTAAGAGCGGGAATTCGAGGATGAAGGTGGCGCCGCGTCCCGGCCCTTCGCTCTGAACGGTTAGTGATCCACCCATATCTTTCGCGTCCGCCAATGCGCCATGCAGCCCGAAACCATGGCCGTCCTTTTTTGTCGTGAACCCTAAATCAAAAACCCTTGGCAGGCTTTCACTCGTAATGCCGACTCCATTGTCAGCGACTGCCATCCGAAGGCGGGAGTCAGTGAGCTCTATTTTGAAGTTGAGGACTTTGCTGTCCCAATCGGAGGCTTCGCACGCCTGAATCGCATTTCGGATCAGGTTCAGCAAAATCTGCACTACCCGGTGCTTCTGCAGCATGACCGGAGGCGTTTGGGCGTATTCTTTGACGACCCGGATGTTTTGCCTTGCCAGGGCATTGCGGTTCATCTGCAACACCTCCTCGAAGACTTCGGCAGGCGACACGAATTCCGGGGTAGTGGATCCTTTGGCCGAATTCTGCTGAAGCGTGATGATCGCCTTGATGTGCTCGACGCTGCGTTGCAGCTGATCTATCTCTTCGACGGCTTTTGCTTGCTCAGAACGGAGTTTGTCCGCCAATTGCGAAAGGTAGCCAAGCACGAGCTTACCTTTCGGATGATCCTTAAAGAAGCCGCCCAACTCATCCCGGTGGTCGACCATGAGGTTCACAGCCTGAGAAAGCCTGGCGCTTTTGGATTTCTTCAAGCTCTCCGCTAAGCACTCGGACGCCACGCCGACACTATTCAATACATTTCCTACGTTGTGCAGGATCTTCGTGGCAAACTCCGCCACCGCGGCCTGCTTGGAAGCAGCCACCAACTGCCGGTGAATTTGCTCCAGTTCAGCCTCTGCGCGTTTGCGTTCCGAAACGTCCTGCTTGACCGCGATAAAATGGGTAATCGCCCCATGCTCGTCCAACACAGGGGTGATGGTAGATTCCTCCGTGTAGAGATGACCCTCTTTATGGCGGTTAACCATCTCGGATTGCCAAACCTTGCCGGCCAGGATGGTTTGCCAAAGGTTTTGATAAAACGCCTGGTCATGTTGACCGGATTTTAGAAGACGCGGGCTTTGTCCGATGATTTCCTCTCGTGCGTATCCGGTTAGATTACTAAAGGCCGGGTTGGCCCAAATCACCCTGCCAGTCCTATCAGTAATCGCGATCGCGTTGGCCGCCGCTTCCAAAGCGACGCTCTGTAGCCGAAGCCTCGCCTCATCCCGCTTTCTGTCGCAGACATCCCGTGAATTCAGCACCAGCCCGCCAATTTCGGGCTCATCCACGCGATTTTGCCCGATGACTTCCAAATCGCACCAGCTCCCGTCCCGGCGACGGAAACGTAGCTCGTGCCGCACCCGCAAACCTGGATTTCGGATCGCCTTTTGGAAAGCTTCCTTGGCGCCCACCTCATCCTCTGGATGAACAAAAGAAAATACCTCGCGGCCCACGAGCTCGGCCGGCTCATATCCGAGTACATGCTTGGCAGACGGGCTGGTGTATTGGACAAAGCCGGTGAGACTTAAGATTGAAAGCACGTCCAAGGAGTTCTCCGTGAGCGCCTGGCAATACTGCTCCCGCTTTGCCAAGTTAGATTCAACGCGACTCAGCCGAGCTTTTTCAGACGCTTGCTCGATGGCACGACGCACAACTGCCGGCAAGCGCTCGAGGCTCTGCTTAAGAACATAGTCGGTGGCGCCGTCCTTCAGCGCCTGCGCCCCCATCCGTTCGTTAAGCGCCCCTGAAACAAGCACGAACGGTGTCTCGGGACAACGGCGCGTAGCCTGTTTCAGCGCCTCCATTCCGGTGCCGTTCGGGACCCGGAAATCAGCCAGAATGATATCGAATCGCTCTTGCTCAAGCGAGGCATTGAATTGCGAAAGATCGCCAGCGATGACGACCTCGGCTTTCATGCCATCAGCCGCCAGGAAATCCTCCACAAGCCGGCAAAAATCAGGCTCATCCTCCAGATGCAGAATGCGAATGGTGGCTCCTTTGATCGACGGAGCAGTATCGCCTAGCCTTTTCATGAGTTCATGGGGTGAAGAGCGTTCTTTTACCTCCGTAAAGCGCCGCGCCAGCGGGGCGCAAAGAAGTTCTGGCGAGCCCGAGGTTTGGTTCGCCGACAATGCCTGCTGTTGATCCATAGTTTTACACTACGCAGGTGTCGGTTTTGCTGCTTTGCGTTTCTTGTCTTCCTCTTAACAAAAATTGTGTAGACCATAAGTTACACGCTGACGCTGGGATTCAGGGGCGTTTAGACTGGCTTGTGGACCTAGCCCAGACGTGGCCCGGGCATTTCATGCCGGCTGAGGCTCGACGGCCGCCGTTTCTCATTAACACCCTGCTTCAGCGGGGTGTTTGGCGGCCGAAGAGCATTAGAAACCGTTTCAACGGTTTCCACGGCGCGCGAGAAACCGTTGAAACGGTTTCTGAGGTCTTGCCAACACGTGACACCCCGCTGAAGCGGGGTGTTAATGAGAGCGCCAAGTGTCGAGCCTGGTGGCTTATGAATATCCGAGCTTGGTCCCGGCTTTCAGGAATCCATATGAGCGACTGCCTAAGGATTATCCGCTGTTTTGAACCGATAGGCGACCGGTTCCAGGGGCACTCCTCCCTCACTTTGGAAGTTTATGTAACCAGGAGCGTTAAGACTGAGCCGGTAGGGCATACGTGGCTGGAGCGCGACCGGAAGCACGCAGGTCTTTTTATCTTCGGTCCAATAAACCCGTTTTCCTTCCGCCCCTTTGGGAAAATCGGAATCATCATCGCCCGCCGTGCACCACGAGCAACCCCCACCCATAGGGACACTGAACGTGACGCGCAACTCCGTCACCGCCGGGCTGACATTTTGCGCTCCGTTATCCGGGTCGCAGCGCACTACTTTTGGCAAAAGTGTCCTGGCCTTGAGCTCCTCGCCAGCTCCCTGGGTGGTGAAAAAGATAGCGGACGGCAGAGCGGCGACACCACGCTGATTGGCGAAGTTCTGATAACTTGTTGAGTTGATGCCCACCCGATAGTACTGGGCGGAATTCAGCTTCACCGGCAACGCACAGGTGCGCTTGTTACGCCACTGCGCTTTTTGACCCTCGCGTGCCGGGGGAAAGTCTGGACCACCACCGGTCCACGACATCCCACCACCCATGTCTTGATCGAAGGTGACAGTGATTTCGGTCAGCGCCGGATCCACGTCGGTCGCCCCGACCGAGGGCGAGGTGGCAATGATTCTCGGCGGGACCGACACGGCTCCGGCTGGTGGGGTCGGCGACTTGTCTGCGGACGTTGAGTCAGTCAAAGATTCCTGAGGTGACTGTTCGTAGGAAACGAACTTTTCCGGGGTGATCCGTTCCATAGAAGTAACCCTCAGACCTGGCACCTTTGTGAGGCTGGCTTTTAGCCTATCAGGATAATTGCTGAGAAAAGAACCCAAGAGCTTGTCGTCCTGCTTTGTCGTTCTGAAAAACCCGTTTTCGCCAAGCTCAGTTCGGCCCGAATAGCTGTGAGCGTAATGCTCAATTCTCTCCAAAAACTCCTCCGGGTTGGTCGGCTTGAAATCATCGACGGGTTCAAATCTTACTACCCACACATTTTGAACAAATTCATGGAGCCATTTATCCGCCTTGGCCGCGTCGGGTTTGACTCCGTTCTTACCGCGATAGTACGAGTCCCAGAGCCGGTAGGCAGCCCACCGGTCGCCGCCTTTGGCCATGCTCTGTTGCTGCTCTTCATACTTGGCCGGTGCGGTGTTGTTTTCCTTCGTAGGAGCGGGCGACTTGCAGCCGAGTTGCGCGTCCGTCAAGGTCAGGAGGGCCAGGCCCATAAACACGAGTCCCGCCCCGCCGAAGCCCCGGTGTGATTTGCGGAATTGGGCGATCATAACGATCCTTTGTTTCATGTTTTGTTTGTTTTCGACGATTCCCGCCAAGCCAGGCTCCCGTAGGGAATCGCCAAAATTCTCCAGCAATTTGACAATGGTGCGGCCATAGGACCTCGTCTCTCGCTCCTCCGCATACGAAAGAGCCACGGCGTCGCAAGCCAGCTCGCGGTCCACTCGCATTCGATGAAAGGCCAGCCACACCAGCGGGTTGAACCAGTGCAGGATTTGCAACAGCGCGGCCAGCCACCCGAGCGGAATGTCGTGGCGCTTGACGTGCCCCAATTCATGGAGGAACACGAAACGCAGTTCGTCGTGAGAAAAGCGGTGCGTGAATCCTGGCGGCAATAAGAGCCTTGGTCGCAGAAATCCAAACAAGGACGGCCCATCCACCGCGGATGTCTCGACGAGCGTCACCGGCGTGCGAATCCCCATCTTTTGTTTGCAGTTTTCGAGCAAGTTCAGAGCCCGTTCGTCGATCAGCGGACGGCTCCGTGCCACCTTTTGGTGGAAACGGAAATGATTGACACCCAGCCCGAGCGCCAGGACGAATGCGCCTGCCGCCCACGCCAGCGGTAACCACGCGCGATAAACGCGGAGCCGAGGCGCAACCGCTTTCATCGAAACCCCACTTGCCGCCGGGGACGGTGCCGTCACAATGAAGTTAGACGGTCGTGGGCTTGGAGAATCGGGGGCCGCAGGAACTTCATGCAGGCTGACCGCGGCACTCAAAACATTCGAGAAATTCAGGAAGTTAAACAAACTGACCGCGGATGGAACCGTCCAAGGCAGCGCCAGTCGCAGAGCGACGAGCAGCCAAAGTCGGAACCGCCAGCGCGGCGCGAGTCGGCCACCCAGCAACCACTGCATGGCCAAAACCACGACAATGAGCACAGTGGCTTGCCAGGAAGCTTTGAGCAGCAGCAACCAAAAACTGTTTTCAGAGAAAATGTGCATCTGGCCTCCTCACTCCTGGTTGTCCAGGAGCTCTTTTAGCTCGCGAATTTCTTTCGGAGAGAGCCTCTTGTGGGCGACAAAATGCGCCACCATCGGCTTCAAGGATCCACCGAACACCCGATCCAGGAACGAAACGCTGGCAGCCTCGGCACACTCGCTTTGCCGCACCAGGGGATAATAGCGATAAGCCCGCCCGTCCAATTTGAAGCCGAGGGCTTTCTTCTTGACCAGACGATTCAGGAAAGCTTTGACCGTTTTGGGATGCCACCCGGCCGCGCGTTGATTGAGAGCCGCGATGATATCGCCGGCGGAACAAGGCTCCCGCTCCCATACGGCTCGCATGACTTCCCACTCGGCGTCGGAGATACGTGGAATTGTCTTCATACACTGGAGTCCAAGATTACATTTGCAATCGTCATTAGATTACACACGTAATCGCTGTTTGTCCAAAGAAATTTATTTGCATATCTTGTCTGAACTAATGGCAAGATTAGTGTATGTGTGGTTCAGTTACCGCATCAGGGCGGTAGGCGAGCACATTCAGTCGATGCGGCTAATTCTTCCCGCATTGAAGGCGCAGGCCCTCCGACCGATCTTTCAAGGCAACTGTATTGCTCGGAAAAACATTGTGGGAGAATTGGTGGCCAACGGCTCGATTAGGTTCATCAGCGTAGTGGGCGGCACGTTGGTGCTAATGGAAACCCAATCGAACAGATTCGTGGCCGCCTGGATCACATAATTTCTGCCGGGCATGCCCGACAATTGTAGTGAGAACGCGTTGTTGGTAATCCCTACGGAAGAAGTGAAGAGCACTGGCAGCGCGCTGCTGAAAGGGTAGAGCTGGCTCTGGGGAATAATCGATGGGGCGGTTGACGGACTGCTCCACGACAATTGCGCTACGGCGCCGCCGCCGGCCTGGAAGTAATCCATTTCAATCGGGTAAAGTTGAAGTGCCTGCAGGTTGATCGATCCGCTCCAGGTCGTCGGCGACTGGGGCGCCCACTGGTTAATCAATTGTTGTCCGTTAACCCAAAGCCGCACGCCATCATCCGTCGTTGTCGAAAAGGTGTAGGCCTGGCTGAACAAGGGCTGCACCATGCCGGTCCAGCGGACGGTGTAATTCGTGAGCGGAATGCTTGGGTCCGGGGAGGTGGTGTTCCAATCAAAATTAATGGTCGGATCCGTGCGAACCACCGGCGTCCCGACGAAGGGATTGGTCGGAAAGCTATTCCGGTAGTATTGGCCTAGCAAACCGGTGCCGTTACCCAGGGTTGAGGTGCTCAGGTAACTCGCGCTAGCCACGGCACTCGCTTGCTGGCCTGGGACAACCGCGATGGCCTGAACACCGGCGCTATTGGTCAGCGTAAACGGCCCGGAATATAAGAGCGAGTTAGTGGTCGGCATACTGCCGTCGAGCGTGTAGTAGATTTTGGCGCCATTGGACGCCGACAGCGTGATCGTGATCGCATTAGTGAAAATCCCACCTGGCGGCGCTATCACCGGCGCCAGGATGGAACTAAAGTTGCCGAACACAGCCAGAGAATTGGCGGTGCCCACGTACACTTTCCCGTTGGCGATCGTGGGCATGGTGAACTTAATGGCCAGCCCCGGGTTGTCGCGCGCGAGGTTCTGGCTGCTGTTATAGAGTTCGACGGCCAGGTTGGTGGCATTGTAGGCGTGCAGTATAGCCGGACCACTTTGGTTAGCCGAGGAGTCGATCCCCCAAACGATGGCGTTGCTGTTGCCGTTAGCCGACACGCTCAGGGAGGAGCCGGGATAGGGTATCGTGGCGGTTGACTTGCTGATGGGGGTCGTATTGATCGTGGCATTGGAGATCGCGAAAGCCTTCACGTTATCGCCCACGGCGCAATAGTAAATCGCGCCGTTGAAATAAGCTGGCGTGACCCACATCCCACTGGTAGCCCCGGAAATCTCCTGCACGATTTGCTGATCCCCCAACGGGTTGTACTGGCCGAGGTTGTCCCGGTCCAATAACCAGAAAACCCCCGTCTTACTGCCCGCCACCAGCAAATGCCGGTGGGCCGCGCTGCCCGCCGAATCGGGAAGCAAAATCAGGCCGGCCGAGCCGATGTCGAGATCCGACAGGTTGAGGTCCAATTGATTATAGGGCGCAAAATAGTCCGCGACGGACAAACCGTTTCCAGTGGCCAGCTTGACGACTGCGTCCCCGAAGTTTTGGTTCTCAGCGGCGAAAGTGCCGTTGCCGGTCTCGAAATAGATGTTGCCTGCCGCATCGGCAGCAGGGCCGCTGGATCCCTGCCAGATGCCACCCGCCGAACCATTTGGGGTGGTGTTGAACACGCCCAATTGTTGGAGGGTATAAGCGTTATAGGTGAAGACCCACCCATGATAAGGTGGGAAATCCTGGTGTGACGTAAAGCTAACACACAGGACTCCGTTGTTGAGCAACAGCGCGGGCCGGGTCATATGTTTCCAGGGTAGGAAGGCAACATTGCCGGCGGAATCAAAGCCATCGCCCACGCCCGGGACAGTGCCCTGGATCACAACCGGGCCGCCGAATTTTTCGGCGCCAGTGCTCACATCCAACGCATGAATTCGGTAAACATAATTCGTGCTGTTGTTCGCCACCTCGCGGGTCTTGGCTACGATATAAATCGTGCCCGTTAGCGGATCGATTGCCGGGGTCGCACTGATGCCGACTTCCGGACCATAAAAGCCGGGCGACGAGGACGCCTGCAAATCAATAGCAGTCCGAAGCGGAGTAACTCCCGCAGCGGGATTAATAAAGCTGACTTTCCACAGGGGCGCGGCATTTGGCCCGGCGTTGCTATCGGCGTCGAAAGCGTACACGGTGTCGTGCTCGGTCACGCCGAACAAGAGGTTATGAACGCCCTTGCTCGGAATCGAGACGTTGGGAAGCACCAGGGGCTGGGCGACCATGCAGCCATCGAGCGCATAGGAAAAAATCCGCCCGAAGCTGGTCCTGTTGACGTTCGCGGGAGTCAGAATGGTTTCGTTGGTGTTTTGGCCCGTGCGGGCATTGTCGTTGCGGCCGGTGAGGACCGCCACAAGGCCGGATGGGGCAGGGCCGGCAGCCAGGGTGGTAAAACTCTGGACTGGCGTGCCCCAGGCAACTCCAGCCGCGTTTACGGCCTCCGCCGAATAATAATACGTCGTATTAGTCGCCAGCCCCGAAACCAGCTGGCTGAACGAGTCAGTCGGGGCGCCGGCAAGAACAACGCTATGGTCCCAGGCGCTGGGGGTCGTTCCACCATTGGACGTGCCGTAGTAAAAGGTAATGGTGGGCGCATCGCCACCAGTCGAAAGCACGTCACCCGATAGCACCGCCACATTCGCGAGAACGCTGGTGGCGGAAAGGTTCGTGACGGTCGCCGGCGAAATCGAAGCCGTGTTGAAAGTCTGGGAAGAACCCGCCCATGCCACGCCTGCGGGATTAATCGCGACCGTCCGGAAGTAGTAGGTTGTTCCCGGTGACAGCCCGCTGACGGTTTGCGAGAAAGAGCCGGCCTGGTAGCCCAAAAACACGTGATGGGCCCAAGCAGCCGAGGCGGTCCCTCCATCCGAGGATCCATAATAGATCAACACCTCCGGCAGGGCGCCGCCGCCGGCGACCACCGCGCCACCGATGGTTGCGGACTTGGGCTGAATTGCCGAATCCGGGGAGTTGGTTACAGTTGCCAGAGTGTAGGTCCCGTTCGTCTGGTTTCCCTGGACGCCACTCACGGCGTAGATGCCCGTGGCATTGACGCCAGCAGCTTTGGTAAAGGTCACGCTGACGAGCGGCTGATTGGCTGCTCCAAATAAGGCAACCAGGTCAACGGTGGTCTGGTAAAAGCGCGGGTCGCTGGGCGCTCCTTGAGTCACGCCGTTGGACAATCCGATGCGTTCGACCCCTTGAAGCGCGACATTATTCACGTTGTAAAACCAGTCCGCCGCGTCGTAGTTGGTGGTAAAAGAGCTCCCATCGGCGAAGTGCAGCGTCAGTGCACCGGCGCTGGTGGAAGTGGCGGCTGCGGAGTTAGCGGTGACGGCGAGGCTGTTATAGACACCCGGTGAAACCAATGTAAGGGTGCCGTTGGTTAGGCCGGTCTCGCTGCTCAAGACCAACGCGTTCTTCGTGGTGTAAGGCTGGAATTGGAAAACCGTGCCGTCGTAAGTGCTCTTGAAAGAGCCATTCGCAGGTAATCCGTAAGACTTTCCCGCCAACCCGGTTTGATAAAACGCCGTGCCCTCACCCGGGCTGAATTCCTGGGCCGAGGTGTAGGGCGGTCCAGCCGATGTGTTTTCCACGACCACGTCTCGATTGAAACCGGTGACAGAAACCGGGCCCCCAACCGGTACTCTGAGGCCGTTATCGAGCAAACCGCTCACGGCGTAAATGGCCGTGGCACCAGCCGAGGTCTTGGCGAACGAAATGCTCTGGAGCGCTTTGTTGGTCCCGCCAAGCAGGGCGGCAATGTTAATCGTCGTCTGATAAAACCGCGGATTTTCCGGGCCTGTGGTGTCGCTCCCGTTGGTAACGTTTACGTGGCCGTTTCCAAACCAGGCGACACTGGCGGTGCCGTTCATCCAGTCGGGGGCGAAGTAACTTGCGTCAGAGGAGCTGCCGTCGGCAAAATTCAGCGTCAGGGCGCCTGTCTGCGTGGTCGCGTTGCAGGAATGAGCCAGGATCGCTATGGTCGAGTAGGTCGCCGGTGCGTTCAGCGTGAGCGTCCCGTTGGTCAAACCCGTCGCGCTGCTGAGCACGAGCGCGTTTTTGTTCGTGTACGGTTGAAGTTGAAAAATCGTGCGATCCCCAAGAAGGCTGACGAACGAGCGGGAGGAAGGCAAGCCCCACGCATAGCTGGGGAGATCGGTCTCGTAAAAAGCATTGCCATCGCCGGGACATACCTCGGAAGCCACACTCGTAAAAGGAGGCCCAACGGCCGTTCGCTCGATCACGACGTCCAGATTCCAACCGCTAAGCGCAATGGGTGTCATATCCTGGGCGACCGCGACCGGAACAAGGAGAAGCACGAATGATCCCAGGAATCCGACTAATCTCGCCGCCGGTGAGCGAAATTGCCACGAAGCGCAACGATCCCTGGGCGGGCGGACCAGTGGGCATTGGGACCTGATCCGGCCATTCCGTCCGGCCTGACCGTCACTTCTTGAGATTGGGGCAGAATACATAAGAAAAATGGAGGGCTGGTTTTGGCGGAAAGAAAGACTCCGATTAAAAGCTAGCGCAGAGTCTCGCAAATGAATGCTGGGATTTCTAACAGGAGGAAACAAAGAAAACAGAGTTTTCGTCTCAGGTCCCTCCGTTCTCTGCTGTTCAGAATAACTCCAGTCATTTATAAGACGCTGCACTGGCTAAATCTGTCCCTTTCAGACTCGGTGCGCATGCGCAGATGGGACCCGCAGTCGAAGCTAACATCGGGCCTTATCGAGGTCAATAGCGTGGTTTATGCGGAACCTAACAAATCTGTGAAAGATCCGCCCACAATGCCCGTATATATAGTTAAACCCTTTCTCATCTTCCGGGCGACGGATGCTAACTCAGTCACCGCTTGAGCAGGATGAGACGGACAATGACAACCAGTAAACTGGGGCTCTATGACCCCAGGGAGGAATCACATGAACAGGCGCCCTCTGCGGCCACAAGATTGGGAAACCTTGGCGAAAGAAGCTGGCTTTCATCCCGAGATGATAGCGGTCCTCTGCCAGATTTCCCTGAGACAGTTAGAGCGCCATTTCAAAAAGAACTTCAAAAAAACCCCCATCGAATGGAGCAAAGAACTGAGACGCCGCCTGGCAATCCAACATCTCTCCGAGGGGTGGTCGACCAAAGCTGTCGCCCAGCAGCTGCATTTCTCAGATGCCGCACACTTGTGCCATGAATTCAAGGTCGTCTATGGCACCACACCTCAGAATTTCGGGCCACAAAGCCGGCCCAAGCGAGCCTTCTAAGCCAGCACAGCACCTCTCCTATATCTGATGCATTACCGGCAGGCCTGAGACTTTCCGTGTCTGCGGAGATAAATCGTAGGTTTCTCATTAACACCCTGCTTCAGCGGGGTGTTTGGCGTCCGAAGAGGATCAGAAACCGTTTCAACGGTTTTCCCAGCACGCGAGAAACCGTTGAAACGGTTTCTGAGGTCTTGCCGGCACGTCACACCCCGCTGAAGCGGGGTGTTAATGAGGGCGCGTAATGTCGAGCCTGGTGGCTTATACCATTATCTCTGAAAATCGTTTCATTTCGCGACGATTTCTTGTGCGAGTAGAATCCCGAAATGTTTCTTCTAATCTTCCAGGGTCAGCAACGCGCTGATCGATCTTGTGTCCAGATTCTGGACTCCTACTGCGTTCGAGTAGAAGGCCTAAAAACGGAGGCTTCATCGAGGGAAAGAGTCGTTTCGTGACAAATGATTCCCAGCAAAAACAATGGAATTGATCCTGCTGTCGCACAGCACGACGCGTTCAATCGCCTTTATGAGCTTTTTATCAGCGACATGTCGGGATCGGTTCCGGTGTAATGTCCAAAGACTATGCGCCGCCCTTCTGCTGGCAGGCGTCTTCCCTGTATTCGGTCAGAGCAGCCTTGAGTACGACTTTACCAACTTTGTCGGCACCGCGGGCTCAACCGGTAGCAGTAATGGTTTTGGCATGACCGCACAGTTCTCCAATCCGTGGGGCGTGGCGGTCGATACCAATGGCAATAGCTTCGTGGCGGATCAATGGAACAGCATCATTCGGAAAGTGACACCGGCGGGCCAGGTGACAACACTGGTCGGCACCGCGGCGAAGCTTTGGCGTCCGTCTGGCGTCGCGGTTGGTGCCGACGGGAACTTGTACATCACCGACACGTTGAATAACACGATTAAACAGGTGACTCCCGCCGGTGGCGTCACGGTGGTGGCGGGTTCCAACAACACATTTAAGCACGGCACCACCGATGGCGCCGGCCCCTTGGCGTTGTTCTCGAATCCGTTTGGCTTGGTCGTCGACAACGCGGGCAATATTTTCGTGACGGACACGGGCAATCATACGATCCGGAGAATCAGCCTGGTGGGACAAACCTGGATGGTGACGACGATCGCGGGCGACATCACACAAACCAATTCGTCCGGCAGTATTATCGGCGGGTCAACCGACGGCACGAACACTGTGGCACGGTTTAAGAGTCCATACGGCGTGGCGGTGGACAGCGCCGGTAACTTGTTCGTGTCGGACACCGGCAATTATACAATCAGGAAGATCACGCCGGTGGGAACTAATTGGGTGACGACGACACTGGCCGGCAGCGTGGGCATGTCGGGCAGCGCAAACGGCACGAACACTGTGGCGCGATTTAACGGTGCTTGGGGCCTGGCGGTGGACAGCGCCGGCAACTTGTTCGTGGCGGACGGCGGCAACAGCCAGATTCGGGAGGTGACTCCCATGGGCACTAATTGGGTCGTGACGACCATTGGCGGCGGCTCCTGGTACGGTTCCACCAATGGCATTGGCACCGCGGCGCGGTTTTACCAGCCGGCCGGCATCGCGGTGGACGCCACAGGAACGCTGTTCGTGGCAGACACCTCGAACAACCGCATCAGCAAAGGCGTGCCGTGCACCCCCTTTCAGGCTTGGCAGTTGCAATACTTCGGCTGCACGACCTGTCCGAACGCTGCCGCGGACGCTGACCCTTTGGGCAAGGGGATGAGCAACTGGAACCAATTTCTAGCGGGGTTGAACCCGACCAATCCCGCATCCGTGTTCGGCGTCACGAGTTTGAAACAGGCGGGCTCGAACCTCGTAATCACGTGGAAGACAGCGGGGCGCAGCACCAACGTAGTGCAAGCCGCCAGCGGGATTCTGAGCGACGGTCTGAGCAACAGCTTCTCCGACATATCCGGGCCCATCCTCATCAGCGTCGCCGGCGACACCACGACCAACTACTCGGTTCTGGGCGGCGCGACGAATGGTCCCGCCCGGTTCTATCGCATCCGCCTTGGGCCCTGAGCTTCGGATTCCTCCAGAGGTTGTTCGCAAAGTGTTCTGCGTGTCTCCTGCTCTCGACGATCTCCTGACCATTCGAGTCTGCGTTTTTCCTCAACCGGCTGAATTACTCGGATGAGGAAAATCTCGGCCACCGGCCAATCCGGCAGGCGCTGAAATTGTTTGAACGCTTCGTTTAACATCTGTCTTCGCCTTACTCCATTCATTTTCTCACCCCAGGGTTATACGTTTGCTTGAGCCGGTTCCGTCGATCCTGGGTACGCGATTTTGAAATTGGTGGTTTGATTGCACTTCACAGCCCCGTTTATTGTGGTAGAATCAACTCAAAGCACGAAGCACCGGATCAAACCGAAAAACTGTGCTTGAAACCTATTCTTACGAGCGGAGGAAAGCATGAGAAGAAACCGACCAAGTCGAAGAGCAGGGCTGGCCGCGCTGGCAGGTGGGCTGGCATTCGTGGGCGCTGCTGAGGCCACTGAGTTGGTCCTGGACGGGAGCTTCGAAAACGCCGCTCTACCCCCCGGCGGCATCATTGGTACCGGCGGAAAGGCCAATCCCGGCGTCGGCGGAGGATGGAGTATTTTCAGCACCTATACGTACTCGACGCTCTACACTCTGCCCCTGACCAACGGCTTGGGAGTCGCCATAGGCGGCGCACAGTTTTTGCGCCCGTATCCGCCAGGCGTCCAAGGCATCAACCACAGCAGCGACACAGTTACTCAAACGGTCAGCCTGACGGCCAGCACGACGCTCACGCCGGCCAAAATCGATGCCGGTCAGGCCACCTACACCATGTCCTCGTGGTTCTCCAGTTACGAGACGCAGGGAGATTGGAGCGATCTGACTTTGAGCTTCCTGGATAGTACCACCAACGTCGTCATCGGCACTCCTGTGGCCTTGGGCGGCTCGAATTTTGTCTTTAACCTGCCCACCGGCGCCAACGCCAAATATTCTGACGTAAAAGCCTGGGGCCAGGATGTGCGCACGGGAACGCTGCCCGCCGGTGCTCGCTTTGCTCAAATCCTGATTCATTCGACTTCGGTTATAGGATCGCCTGATGGCTACGTGGACCTTGTGTCTTTGGACGTGGTCGACAAAAGCCAGACAACTCCGTTCGTCGCCAGCGCCGACCCGCCGGATAAAGCGGCCAATGCCGGGCCAGTGGTGGCTATTAGCGTTGGGCTTGAGGACCGCGGGACCGCAGTGGTTACCAACTCGATCCGTCTGTATTTCGACAACAATCTCGTCCCGGCAACCATCCAGAAAACAGGCACCAATACGACGGTCCAATACAGCGCGGGCCTTTTGGCTGCCTCTTCAGCCCACACTTATTCGATTGCCTTCAGCGACAACGGTACACCGGTAAGTACCCAGACCAACACGTTCCACTTTACCGTGGCCGGCTATCTTACGTTGCCGACGTCACTCGCGAGCCCGCTCGGGTCAGAAGATGCCACCAAACCCGGATTCAATGTAAATGCTTACCAGGTGTCTCTCATCGATCCGATAACGTCTGGAGTCATCGACATTCCCGCAAGCATCGAGTTTGATGAGGGGCTCCTTGTTGGCCTGGCAGGCACCAATGTGGCAGACCTTTCAGGCGCGACCTCTGGGAACGCCTTCACCATCAGCAATACGGTTCATTGGGCAAATTCAACCGGCAACACACCAAACTTTCCAAACCCGGATGCCTTCCCTGGCATACCCGGTACGATATTCACCGAATCTGATTTTGTCGACGACGTACGCACCTACGTCCGTTTTCCCGCAAGCGGTTTCTACCAGATGGGGGTCAATAATAACGATGATTTGAGACTGAGCGTCGCGGAGGCCGGCACGCTCACTCTCGCGCTCACGGCACCGACCAACCTGCCGATCCTTTGCGTGGCGATCGCGACCAACGTCACCCAGTTGTCGTTCGGTGGCGCCCTGCCGCTCACTCCGCTTTCGGCTCAGGTCGTCTATGCCACGCCGAGCGGCAACCCTGATGATTCCTGCAATTTGTCTAACAACGTCGCGCTTGCCGGGAAGATTGCGCTTCTGGATCGCGGCAGCACCAACTGCACTTCGGCTGATAACGCGTACCAGGCCCAATTGGCCGGTGCTGTCGCCGTGCTGGAAACGACCCCGGGCAATCCCGGGTTCCCGATCAGGTTAGGCGATAGCGATCCCAGAGTCACCATCCCGGTGCTCGTCATCGCGGAGAATTTCGGCGCCTCAGCACTCAAATCTTTCCTCACAAACCACGTGAGCGTCACGGCAAGTATCGTCGGCGACCCGGCTCCACGCATCACCGAGTGGAACGGTCCAAAGGGGTTTGGAGCTGTTGATTCCCTGGCTGGCTTCGCTGTGCCTTCGGCCGGAGTCTACCCTTTTCGGTTGGTGGCTGGCCATGTCACCGGCGGTGCTGATCTGGAATGGTTTTCAGTCCTGCCCGACGGCACGAGAGTCCTGGTAAACGATAGCTCAAACACAAACGCCTTGATGGCGTTCCGGGCTCGTAAGATAGTTGCGATGCCCAAACTGAATCTGCCCACCCTCTCCGGTGGCCTTGTGGTCATTTCATGGACCGGAGGCGGGACGTTGCAAGAGGCACCTTCAGTCAATGGTCCTTGGCAGGCGTCCCCCAGCCAGAGCAACCCCCAGAGCGTTCAGGCAACGGCCAATCTGAAGCTATATCGGGTTAAGTTGCCTTAGCTGTATCCCAGGGCCTCGAGAGCTGGTTGAAGATGGGGCAGGCTCGTCTGAAGGAATTTTTCATAGTGCCGCCATCGTCCGATCGCCCGAGTGTAAAGGGGTTGGCTGACGGCTTCGTAAGTGGGAGAGGCTACGGCCTTTTGGCCCAGGCGCTCCCGGTAGCTGAGTACGCTGGATTCCCAGGCCAGACCCAGGAACTCGAGAGTGCGCCGGGCTTCTTGTTCCAGGTTTGTCACGATGTTTTCATAACGCACTTCAAGCCATGGAGAGGCGATCCTCTCTCGAAGTTTGAGCCAAAGGCCGAGATCATTGGCATAGCGTTGGGCGGCTCGCTCCAGCGTGAGGAAGTAAACACTGTTGGCGTTGAGCGGCAGGTACTGC
>Ga0210409_10000932_pt1 | contig 41493 bp, 37 predicted proteins | sample IncBWH17MmetaG_FD_161649 | JGI IMG/M metagenome (GOLD analysis project Ga0210409, IMG submission 161649) | Forest soil microbial communities from Barre Woods Harvard Forest LTER site, Petersham, Massachusetts, United States - Inc-BW-H-17-M | ecosystem: Environmental > Terrestrial > Soil >... | reverse complement strand
GTCCCGCGAGCACGGCCGCGGCGGGCCGCCGCAGCGCCTCCCCGAACGCCGTGCGCAACTCGCCCGCGAGCGAGCGCACGTAATCGCCGCGATAGCCGTTTTCAGGAAAAGGCAGCGCTTCACCCGCGAGCTCGAGATAGCGGACCCAGGCGCTGACGGCGAGGATGTCCATCTGCCGCCCGGCATCGTTGATGTAGTACTCGCGCGCTACCTTGAAGCCTGCGGCCGTGAGTATGTTGGCGAGTGTCGCGCCATAAGCGGCCTGGCGGCCATGGCCGACGTGCAACGGCCCGGTGGGATTCGCCGACACGAACTCCAGCAGCACCCGCGCGCCGGCGCCGAGGGAGCTCTCGCCGTAGCTGGCGCCCGCATTGTGAATGGCCGCGAGCTCGCGCGCGTAGGCCTGCGGTGCGAGGTGAAAGTTGATGAAGCCCGCGCCCGCCACCTCGGCGCGCGCGAGCAGCGGACTATCCGGCAACGCCGCCACGATGGCGCTGGCGAGCTCGCGCGGTTTCGTGCGCGCGGCCTTGGCAAGGCGCAGCGCCACATTGCTCGCGAAATCACCGTGCTGCGCATCACGAGTGCGCTCGACGACCACGGCATCGGCGGCTGGCATCTGCGGCAGCACGCTGCCGGCGAGCCGGGTGAGGGCAGCGAGCAGCAGCCGCTCGAGTTCTTGCTTCAAGAGGCTTCGGGAATCTGAACAGGAACGTGGGCTGCGAGTGTACCGTAAGCGCGCAGCGTGCCGGGGACCGGGCCGTGCGGCGTCGGTCAGAACAGCTCTATCGGGTCCACATCCAGCGACCAGCGCACCGCGCGTGCGCTCTTCAGCTGCTCGACCTGCGGCAACCACTCATCGAGAAACGCATGCAGCGGCCGCCGCTCGCGGCCCTCGATCAGGAGCTGCGCGTGATAGCGCCCGGCGCGCTTGTGCATGGCCGCGGGCACCGGACCGAGCAGCCGCACGCCGAAGGGCGGATGGCGCGCGAGCTCGCGCGCCTGCGCGAGGAATGCCAGCGCGGCAGCGCCCGTGCGCGCCGAATCGCGCAGCGCCGCGAGGCGGCTGAAAGGCGGCCACGCCGCCTGGGCGCGCTCCGCGAGCGCCACGCGGGCAAATCCCTCGTAACCTCGAGAGAGCAGATTGGTGAGCAGCGGATGATCCGGGAATTCGGTCTGGATCAGCACCTCACCGGCACGGCTGCCGCGCCCGGCACGCCCGGCCACCTGCACGATGGTCTGTGCCAGACGCTCGGGAGCACGGAAGTCGGTGCTGAACAGGCCCTGGTCCGCATTCAACACCACGACCAGCGTGACGTTGGGGAAATCGTGTCCCTTGGTGACCATCTGGGTGCCGACGAGGATGCGCGCTTCGCCCGAGGACATGCGCCGCATCACTCCCTCGGCATCGCCCGCCCGGCGTACTACGTCGCGGTCGAGCCGCGCGATGGCGGCTCCCGGAAACAGCGACCCGAGTGTCTCCTCGACGCGCTCGGTGCCCTGGCCCACCGTCTTCACCGCAAAGCCGCACTGCAGACAGCGCGGCGGCAGCGGCAGATCGGCGCCACAGTGATGACAGCGGAGCCTTCCGGCTGCGAGGTGCACCGTGAGCCGTGCGTCGCACTCGCGGCACGGTGCGATCCAGCCGCACGCGCTGCACAGCAGCGTCGGCGCATAACCCCGCCGGTTGAGGAACACGAGCACCTGGCCCTGCTCGGCGAGATGACGCTCGATCGCGAGCACCGTCGGCGTGGCGAGACCGCCGCGCACGGCATGGCTGCGCAGATCGATGAGCTTCAGTGTTGGTGGACGGGCCTGCGTCGCACGCCGCGCGAGCTCGAGCCGCGCGTAGCGGCCGGACTCGACGTTGTGCAGGGTCTCGAGTGCCGGCGTCGCCGAGCCCAGCACCACGGGCACCGCGGCACCCCGAGCGCGCATCACCGCAAGGTCACGGGCCGAGTAGCGAAAGCCGCCCTCGTGTTGCTTGAAGGAGGCGTCGTGCTCCTCGTCCACCACGATCACCCCCAGCTCGGGCAGCGGGGCGAATACGGCCGAGCGCGTGCCGAGCACGATGCGTGCGTGGCCGCTGAATGCGTCGCGCCACGCGGTAAGGCGCTCCTGGTCGGTGAGTCCCGAATGCAGCACCGCCATCGGCGCCTCGAAGCGCAAGCGAAACCGCTCGAGCAGCTGCGGCGTGAGTCCGATCTCGGGCACGAGCACCAGCGCACGACGGCCGGCGAGCAGCACCTGCTCGATCACTCGCAGGTACACCTCGGTCTTGCCGCTGCCGGTGATGCCGTGCAGCACGAATGCGCCGAAGCGATCGAGCGAGGCTGTGATGGCCGCGACGGCTGTGCTCTGCTCCGGCAGCAGTGTTGGTCCTTCGCTACGGACCGTCGCGGCCGGCGCCGGCGTGCGCTCGAGATCGACTTCAACGCTCGCGATCCAGCCCCGCGCCGTCAGAGCACGCGCCGCGTCGCGCCAGGCGCCGAAGCGCTCATCGAGTGCCGCGGCGTTCGCCTCACGATGCTCGAGCAGAAACGCGAGCAGTGCCCGCTGCTTCGGCGCGCGGCGCGGCTCGCCCGATGTGGCCGCAAGGGTGCCCGCTTCGGTCAGGAGCCAGCGCTCCTCCCGCGCGATGCTCGGGGCGCCGAAGCGAAGCGCCCGGGGCAAGGCGCCTGCCAGGACTTCCCCGAGCGGATGGTGATAGTAGTCAGCCGCCCAGCGGAGCAGCCCGACAAGCCCGGCATCGAGCACGGGCGTGGTATCAAGCACCTCGAGGATGGGCCGCAGGCGTGCCGCCGGCACCTCCGAGGTGTCAGCGAGCCCCGTTATGACACCGACCAGGCGCTGCCTGCCGAAGGGGACGCGCGCGCGTGCCCCGACCGCGTGCTGCACTGTCCCCTGCACCGGCGGAAGATAGTCGAATAGCCGGCGCAGGGGGGTGTCGAGCGCCACCCGGAAGATCTGGGGCACGGTCGTTAGGTTAGCTGGATCAGTGGCTTATGCAGTGCTGCAGCGGTCAACCCCGGAACGCTGGCGCGCGTTATACAGGCCATGCCCGAGTTTGCTACGCTCGCGTCGCCTTATAGCATGCTGGCCGCTTCACACGGCGACGTGGACCTGACGGACGAAGCCAAGACACGCTCCCGTGCGCTGAACCAGTTCCTGGCCGGCGTGGAGCTCAAGGCATTCAAGATCGCCCAGACGGCGCTGCGCCACGAGGACGACGCGCTCGATGCGGTACAGGATGCAATGCTCCAGCTTGCGCGTGCGTACGCGCACCGCCCGGCGCAGGAGTGGAAACCGCTCTTCTATCGCATTCTCGAGAACCGCATCCGCGACATGCAGCGCAGGCGCACGGTGCGCGGGCGCGTCATCGCCTGGCTGCCGTTTCGTGGCGAGGAGGATGAGGACGAGCCGGACCCTATTGCGCAGGCACCGAGCCCTGAGCCGCAGCCGATGAGAAGGCTCGAGCTCGATCAGGCTGTCGGTGCCCTGGAGAGAGCGCTCGGGGAGCTGCCGCGGCGTCAGCAGCAGGCCTTTCTGCTGCGGACGCTCGAGGGGCTCGATGTCGCGGCCACGGCGGCTGCGATGGGCTGCTCCGAGGGCAGCGTCAAGACACATTATTTTCGCGCGCTGCAGGCACTGCGCGCGCAGCTTGGGGATTTTTACCTATGAGACCGGTGACTTCGCCACTGACCGAATTCGAGCGCAACGCCCGTGCGGTGCTCGAGGATAGCGTCGCTCGCGTCGATGGGCGCACGCGCTCGCGACTGAACCAGGCGCGGCAGCTGGCAGTGGAGGCAGTGGGCACGCGGCATCGGCCCTGGTGGCGCGCATTCGCTCTCATGCCGGCGGGCGCGGTGGCGGCGGCATTGGTGCTCGCGGTAATGCTTTGGCATCGCGAGCCGACCGCGCACGAGTCGCCGCTGCTCGAGGGACGTGTCACCGGAGTCGAGGACATGGATCTGCTCGCGGATGCCGATGGACTAGACCTCGTGGAGGGATGGGACGGCCCGTTCTATGAATGGGCCGCCGACCAGACCGATACCAATGTCCAGAGCGACAGCTGATGTGGGTTCCCCGGCCGACTTCCGCGCTGCTGGCCGTGCTGGTGCTCGCCTGCGCCGCTGCTCGTGCCGACGACGTCCGCAAGGCCGCGGAGGAGCCCGATCTCGGCTTCCTCGAATTTCTCGGCAGCGTCGACCGGCTGTCAGATGTGGTGCCGGATTACCTGTCGCACCCGGACGCCCGCGGAAAAACCGCCGACGGCAGCACTCCTGCGCCGCCGCCGCCGCCGCCGCCGCGACCGGCACAGCCGCCGAATGCGCCGAACGGCCCCGGAGGACATAACAATGGATAACCGCCGGCGGCCGCTGGCACTGTTCGTCGTGGTTGCCGCCGTGGCGGCTGCGGGTGCTCCTTGCATTGCGCAGCAGCCGCCCCCCGCCTATGAGCAGCCGCCACCCGCACAGCCGCCGGCGGCCGTGCCGGGAGCGCCCGTGGCTCCTTCAGCCGCAGTGCCGTGGTCCAACCTCTCACCCGAGCAGCAGCGGCTGCTGTCCAACTTCGGCGGTCGGTGGAACACCCTACCGCCCGAGCGCCAGCAGGCCCTCGCTCACGGCAGCGAGCGCTGGCTCGGCATGTCGGAGGACCAGCGTGACCAGGCGCAGCAACGCTTCTCGCACTGGAAATCAATGCCGCCCGAGGAGCGTCAGTCGCTACGCTCACGGTGGCAGAGGTTCCAGTCACTGCCGCCCGGCGAGCAGGCGCGGGTGCGGGAGAACTTCCGCCGCTTTCAGCAGCTGCCGCCGGAGCGTCGTCAGATGCTGCGTGAGCGCTGGCGCAACGCGACCCCGGCGCAGCGGCAGCAGATGGTCGACCACGCGCGCGAGACGCGGCAGGTGCACCCGAGCGGGCATGCCCCGCCCGTGCATGGTGCGCCGCCGCCGCACCACTGAGAGGGGCTCAGGACCGCGGTCCTCTCTTCCGACCTGAGTTACTTCGCCGTACCGCCGCCGGCAGCCGGGCGAACCGGCACGGGCACGTTGCAGACATCCACGTGCCCGGCCGGCACCTTGAACCACTCCTCGTGGCGATTGCGGCGTGCCTCGAGATAGGCGGCAAATGTCGGCGTGTCGGTGCGCAGCACCTCGAGGTTCGTGCGCTGCGCCGGCGGCACGTCCGCCGCCACTCGCACCGAGCTGATCGGGACATGCTGCTCCACACGCTCGTAGCGCCCGAGAGGTCCGGTGCCCCGGGGCATCACCGACAGCCGCTCGATGCCGGACACCACCCGCCCGAGCAGCGTGACATTACGATCGAGGTGCCGGGGCGCCTGCCCGATCACCACGTACAGCTCGGTGCCACCGCCGCTGTCGACATCGGTATCGCGTCCGGCACCGACCATGCCGTAACAATGCACCAGCCAGGCGCGCCCGGTTCCCGGATCGGCCGCCACGGGGAAGTCATCCACGAACCCGACCTCGGCTGCGTAGGTGTCCGGGTCCGGCAGCCGCGTAATCGACACACCGCGCAGCGGGCGCTCGAATTCCGCAGCCAGCGTGCGGTGCGCGCTGCCCACGGATCTCTTGCCGTCGGGATCGCCCCATTGAACCACGTAGTTGTCCTGCGCGCGCACGATCGCCAAGCCATCGAAGTACCGGCCGCGAGTGAGCGCCAGCACGTTCGCGACGTGGTTGGGCGCGAACTGGGGCATGAGCTCGATGACCACGCGGCCGCTGGTTAGCTCCAGGTACAACGTGTTCTGCGGATCGAGCGCACGCCAGTCGGCTGAGGCGGAGGCGGCGAGGACTTCCGCGGCGGTCGGCGGCCTGTGCGCGTTCTGGGGAGGCGGCGCCGCCACGACCGCGGCAGCGCATAGCAGCGCTGCACAGGCAGGGTATCTTGTGGGTTTCATGTCTCGTGCTCTTCGCAGTGTCCGACGCAGCATACGGTGCAGGGCGGCTCAGGAGAGCCGGGTGAAGCCATCCGCGCTCCAGTCTTCGCTCCCGACACCGTGATGCACCACGAACAGGCCATCGGGGTCGTAGCGGTCCTTCGCCGCTCGCAGGCGCGGGTAGTTTTTTCCCCAAAAAGCCTGCTGCCAGCCCGCGTTGAAATAGTTGCTCTCCGAGACATAGGAGCCCGCGTCCGGCACGATGCGGCGCAGCTGCGCGCTCGCCTGATCGACCGCGCGCGCCTCCGCGTGCGCGGCAGCCTCGTCCGTCGCCGTCCTTCCCATTCCCGGGTACAGCGGCCCCTCGCCGTTAGCCATGATGGCGAGTGCGAAGGCGCTGGCAGCGGCCGGGTTGGTGGCGGTGTCGAGCGTGGCCGCGATGGCGGGCGAGGGAGCTCCCGCCAGGCCCTTGTTGAAATGCAGCTCGATCTCCTGCTCGCGGCTGCCGGCGATGAGCGCCTCGATGAGACGCGGCCGCTGAGCGGACTCGAGCAGCGCGGCGGGCAGCCACACCGAGTCGTAGCCGTGAAGAAAAGCGCCGACCTGCTCCTGGTCGCCTTGCCAGTAGCCATGATGCGCAGCGGCGCCCGCCCGCTTGTCCGGGATCATCGATCGGTTGCCGGAGATCTCCCACCAGTGCCGCGCGGGCTTGGCGCCGGCACCGGGCTCATCGAGGATCGTGTAGTCGCGTGCTGCCGCTTTGACCCAGGCGAAGAAAGGCTGCCACACTTCCTCGGCGTGCTTCGGGTCGAGTCCCTGACACACCATCGAGATCTCGAGAGTGTTGTCCGGTCCGAGCCTCACCTGCTCACCCCAGTGCGGGTTGAAGAGGCTCGTCGCGTAGAACTCGGTAAAGCGCGTGACCAGGCGGCGAAAGGCATCATCCGACTGTGCGCGGAGCTTGCCCCACGCGGCGCCAAGGAACTGCGGCAGTTCGTGCGTGCGCAGCGTGACCCGGGTGACCACCCCGAAGCTCCCGCCGCCACCTCCCTTGATCGCCCAGAACAGCTCGGGCTCCGTGCAGGCGTTCACGGTGCGCACGCGGCCATCCGCGGTGACGATCTCCGCCTCGAGCAACCCTGCCGCGGCGCTGCCGAAACCCTTGGAGAAGCTGCCGAAGCCCCCGCTCTGCACGAGACCCGCAACACCCACCGTGGTGCAGCCCCCGCCCTGCACGTAGCGGCCCGCGCGGGTCGTCACCCCATCGTACAGATCGATCCACATGGCCCCGGCGCCGGCCGTGACCGCCGGCGCCGCGCTCACCTTCCCGGCGCAGCCTGCCGGGACGAACGCATCCTGCACCGTCACCTGGTTCATCGCGCGCGTCCAGATGAGGAGTGAATCAGGTGCGTTGGATGTGCCCTGGTAGCTGTGACCGCCGCCCTTCACTGCAAGACGCAGCCGCCGCTCGCGCGCGAAGTTGACGGCGGCGGCGACATCGGCGCTGTTGCGCGCCTTCACGGCGTACACGCTCGGCGCCGGTGTCCAGGCATCGAGCCAGCCGGACACCTGCGTGCCCGCCGGCTGGTCACCGATATAGAAGGGATTCTGGATGTTGGCGAGCGCGTCGCGGCAGCCGACGCTGCCGCCATCGCTCTGGCAGGCGCTGAAGAGCGCGCGCACCTCCAGCAATGTTCCACCGACCGCGTCATCGAGCTTGCGCCAGTCCGCCGCGTTGGGCCACGCCGGGTCGCCCGGACGCACACGGCGCAGCGGCGCGGGGGCGGCGGGCAGGCATGGAGCGAGCGAGAGCAGGGGAAGAGCAGCGACGCTCGTCAGCAGTTTTCTGCGATGCATGGACTAGCCCACGGCTTTCACCGCCTGGATCAGCTCCGCGGCCACCTTCTGCGCGTCGCCGTACAACATGCGGGTGTTGTCGAGATAGAAGAGCGCATTCTCGATTCCCGAGAAGCCGGCACCCTGTCCGCGCTTGATGACGATGACGTTCTTCGCCTTGTCGGCGTTCAGGATGGGCATGCCGTAGATCGGGCTCGACTTGTCGGTGCGCGCCACCGGGTTCACCACATCGTTGGCGCCGATGATCAATGCCACGTCCGCCGTGTCGAACTCGGCATTGATCTCATCGAGATCCGCGATGAGATCGTAGGGCACGCCCGCTTCCGCGAGCAGAACGTTCATGTGCCCCGGCATGCGCCCTGCCACCGGGTGGATGGCGAAGCGCACCTGCACGCCCCGGTCGATGAGCAGCTGGCAGAGCTCCCAGATCTTGTGCTGCGCCTGGGCGACCGCCATGCCGTAGCCGGGCACTACGATCACCTTGCTGGCGAAAGCGAGCATCACCCCGACATCGCTCGCCTCGATGGGCCTGAGGCTGCCCTTCACCTCGCCGGTGGCCGCCCCGCCGGTGTCGCCAAAACCCGAGAACAGCACGTTGCCGAGCGAGCGGTTCATGGCTTTCGCCATCAGCTGTGTGAGCAGCGTGCCGGCGGAGCCCACCACGGTGCCGGCGATGATCATGGCGGCGTTATTGAGCACAAAGCCCTCGAAGCCGACCGCAAGCCCGGTGAGCGCGTTGTAAAGCGAGATCACCACCGGCATGTCGGCACCGCCGATCGGCAGAGTCATGGTGATCCCGAGAATGAGCGCCAGCACGAAAAACCCGGTCACCACCGCGGACGTGGCGCTCGCGTGCACGATCACCAGCGCACCGAGGATGAGCGCGGCGAGGAGCAGCAGCAGGTTCAGTATCTGCTGGCCCCTGAAGCGCAGGCTGCGGGTGATCAGACCCTGCAGCTTCCCGAAGGCGATGGCGCTGCCGCTGAAGGAGACCGCGCCGATGATGCCGCCCGCGACTGCGAGCGTGGTGCTCGCGTAACCCTCGGTGCCGCCGCGGTACAGCTCCACCGCCGCGATCGCCGCCGCCGCGCCGCCGCCCATGCCGTTGTAGAGCGCGATCATCTGCGGCATGTTGGTCATGGCGACGCGCCGCCCGCTCCAGGCGGCGAGCACCCCGCCGACGAACATGGCGGGCAGGATCAGCCCGTAGTTGGACATCCCTGGATACAGAAAGGTGATGAGCGTCGCGACCGCCATGCCGGCGCCGGCCCAGAGAATGCCGCTGCGTGCGGTCACCGGGGAGCTCATGCGCTTGAGCCCCATGATGAAAAGCACCGCCGTCACGAAGTAGCTTGCCTGGATCGCCAGATCCGCGGAGAACCATCCCGGCATCAGGAGATCCTCTTGTCGCCGCCGCTGCGGGCGCCGCTGCGGGCGCCGCTCGTTTTGAACATCTCCAGCATGCGCTCGGTCACGACGTAGCCGCCGACGGCGTTACCGGCGGCGAGCAGCACGCCAATGAAGCCGATGGTTTTCTCCAGCGGTGTCTGCGCGCCTCCGAGGGCAACCATGGCGCCGACCAGCACAATGCCGTGCACGAAGTTGGATCCCGACATGAGCGGCGTGTGCAGGATCACCGGCACGCGCGCGATGACCTCGTACCCGGTGAAAGCCGCGAGCATGAAAATGTAGAGCGCGACTATTCCGGTCACGTCGCACTCCCGAGCGCGCGCGCAGTCGGTTCGTGTCGGACCTGACCGCTGCTCGTCAGGCACGATTGCGCAAAGACTTCGTCGTCCCAGTCGATCACCAGCTCTCCCTTCACCAGCGCGGGCCTGAGGAAGTTGTAGAGGTTACGGGCGTACATCTCGCTCGCGTTGTAGGCGAGCTCGGCGGCGAGATTTACCGGACCCACGATCTTCACGCCCTGGTGCTCGACGGTCTCGCCGGCACGGGTGAGCTCGCAGTTGCCGCCCTGCTCGGCGGCGATGTCCACGACCACCGAGCCGGGGCGCATGCGCTCGACCGTCGCGCGCGCGATGAGGCGCGGTGCGGGCCGACCCGGGACCGCCGCGGTGGTGATCACCGCATCGGCCGCAGCGATGCGTGCGTCGAGCACCTCCTGTTGTTGCGCGCGTTCCTCGGCGGTGAGCTCACGCGCATAGCCGCCGGCGCCCTCGGCACTCACGCCGGTGTCGACGAACTTCGCTCCGAGCGAACGCACCTGCTCGCGCGTCGCGCTGCGCACGTCGTACGCTTCGACCACGGCGCCGAGACGTCGCGCGGTAGCGATCGCCTGCAGACCCGCCACTCCGGCACCGATGATCAGCACCTGCGCGGGCCGGACGGTGCCGGCCGCAGTGGTCAGCATCGGCAGGAATTTCTGCAGCGCACTCGCCGCGATCAGGACGGCCTTGTAGCCGGCGATCGCGGCCTGCGAGGAGAGTGCGTCCATCGACTGCGCGCGCGAGATGCGCGGCACCAGCTCCATGGCGAAGCTGGTGACACCGCGCTCGCTGAGGGCGCGCACCTCCGCCGCGCGCGCATAGGGCTGCATGAAGCCCACTACCACGGCGCTCGCGCGCAGCTGTGCGATCTGCTCGAGCGACAGCGGCTGCACCGTGAGCACGACATCTGCACCCTGCAGCACCTCGCTTGCGCTCGCCGCCCAGGCCACACTCTTGTAACTGGCATCGGGAAAGCCGGCACGCTCACCCGCGCTGCGCTCGATGAGCACGCGCGCGCCATCCTTCACGAGCTTGTCGGCCACTTCGGGGACCAGGCTGACGCGCGTTTCTCGCGGCGCGCTCTCGCGGAGCGCACCAATCGTTACTGACATTCATCGCCTCGTGCTTGAGGTCGCAAAAACGTGACCGCGGTAAGAATTCTTTAATCGAAATAGTAACTTGCGATGTTGAATTCTTGCACAAACTTGCCGTATCTTACACCGCGCCATGCAAGGGATAGATCTCGAGCAAGCCGATCACGGACTCCTGGACGGTCTGCGCATCGTTGCGATGCCCGCGGCGCGCGGGCTGTCGCAGCTGGTGCTGCGCACCGACGTCGCAGGGATGCCGCTCGAGTGGATCGACTACAAGGAAGCCGCGCGACTCTACCACCAGGAGCAAGTGGCTTACACGTGCGGCTCGCTTCTCTATGAGCTGTACGGCGGGACCAATGCGCGCACCGGACGGCGCACGGTGCTCGAGGTCAACTCCATCGTCGCCACCGTCGGCCACACCGGCAATCCCGGCAACACGCGCCACGACTACCTGCCGCCACTGAACAACCAGACCCTGTTCCGGCGCGACGCGTATCTCTGCATGTACTGCGCCGGGCGTTTTCCCTCGCGCGAGCTGTCGCGCGATCACATCCGCCCGTTCAGCCAGGGCGGCACGGACCTCTGGACCAACGTGGTGGCGGCCTGCCGGCGCTGCAACAACCAGAAAGCCTCGCGCACTCCCGAGCAGGCGCGCATGCAGCTGATCGCGGTGCCCTTCACGCCGACCTACGCGGAATACATCTTCCTCAAGGGGCGCCGCGTGCTCGCCGACCAGATGGAATATCTCGTGGCGCATTTCCCACGCTCGAGCCCGCTGCACGACCGGATCCAGCGCTGGCTGTCGTAGCGGCGTGCCCGCAGTGACGCTGGCCGCCCGCGGGGTTAAAGTGACGCGGGTCCTGGGGGAGTGACACCTGCGTGATTTTCCTGGTCGACGCTTCGGTCTACCTGTTCCGTGCCTATCATTCCATTCTACCGGACATGCGCGACCGCGACGGCAACCCGGTGCACGCGGTGTTCGGCTTCGCGCGCTTTCTCGGCGATCTCATCGAGCGCATGCGCCCCGACTACATGGCGGTCGCGTTCGATCAGCGCCGCGCAGCGTCCTACCGCAACCGCATCTATCCGCCCTACAAGGCGAACCGCGAGCGCACCCCGGCAGACCTCGTGGCACAGGCCGAGTGCTGCCGCGAGCTGTGCCGGCACCTCGGCGTCGCCGTGTTCGTGGATCCGGACTACGAAGCCGATGATCTCATCGGCACCCTCGGGAGCCTGATGCGTGCGCAGGGCGTGCGCGCGGCGTTCATCAGCCGCGACAAGGACCTCGCGCAGCTGATGCGTGATGGCGACCTGTTCTGGGATTTCGGCGCGCGCGGGCAGTTTGGCTATCACGACATCGAGCGGCATTTCGGCGTCACACCCGAGCGCTTTGCCGACTACCTGGCGCTCACCGGCGACAGCATCGACAACATTCCCGGTGTGCCCGGAGTAGGCCAGCGCACCGCCGCCGTGCTCATGAAGGCTTTCGGGTCGCTCGATGAGCTGTATGCGGACCTGACACGCGTGGCTTCGCTGCCGCTACGCGGCGCCGGAACACTCGGTGCGCGCCTCGCCGCGCACCGGGAGTCGGTGTACCTCGCGCGCCGGCTCACCCGCATCGCCTGCGATCTCTCGCTCGGCGCGAGCGTCAGCACTCTGCGACGGCGACTCCCGGACCTGCCGGCGCTCGGTGCGCTCTACGACCGGCTGGGCTTCGGTCCATTCCTCCGCCGCCAGGGCGAGCGGCTCGCGCAATTGCCGGAGGCGCAGGCGACCCCATCCGCCGCGTGAGGCATGGACTCCTTCGCGGCACTCGCGCACGAGATCGCCGCGCTCACCGGCACCGCGTGTGCCAGCGCACCCGAGCGCAGCATCGGAGGCGGCAGCATCAACCGCTGCTACTACTGGCCCGCCGCCGGCCCGGCCATGTTCGTCAAGGTGGGGGCGCGCGCCTCGCAGGCTGCGTTTGCAGCCGAGGCCGATGGGCTCCGCGAGCTGCGCCAGGCGCGGGTACTGCGGGTCCCCGAGGTGCTCGCAACCGGGGTCGCAGACTCGACGGCATTTCTCGCGCTCGAGTGGATAGAGCGGGGGGCGGCCGACGAAGACTGCGAGCGGCGGCTCGGCACGGGGCTCGCTGCGCTGCACAGCGTGACCGTGGCGCGCTTCGGCTGGTGGCGCGATAACAGCATCGGCCGCACACCCCAGGCGAATGCCTGGAGTACGGGCTGGGTGGAATTCTTCCGTGAGCGGCGGTTGCGCCCGCAGCTCGCGCTCGCTACGCGGCAGGGGTTCGCGGGCCTGCTCGCGAACCGTGGTGAGCGTCTGCTCGCGGCGTTGCCGGCACTCCTTGCGGGGCACTCGCCGCGCTCCTCGCTCCTGCACGGGGACTTGTGGGGCGGCAACTGGCTCGCGAGCTCCGCCGGTGAGCCGGTGCTCTTCGACCCCGCGGTCTACTACGGCGACCGCGAGGCGGATCTCGCCATGACTCGTCTGTTTGGTGGCTTCGGCGCGGCCTTCTACCGCGCCTACGAGGCGGCAGCTCCGCTGCCCGCCGGCGCTGCGCTGCGCGCGGAGCTCTACAACCTCTACCACGTGCTGAACCACGCGAACCTCTTCGGTGGCGGCTATGCCCGTGAGGCGAGCGAGGTCATCGACCGGCTGCTCGCCGAGGTTGGTTGAAGACCACAAGCCGCACGTTCGGCTATGCTCCCCGCTGACACGCACCGGAGATACCCATGGCGGAAAAGAACATCAAGTCGGTTCTCCTCGAGGAGCGCACCTTCCCGCCGCCGCCGGAATTCGCAGCGCGCGCCCGCATCAAGCCCGCGGACGCCGAGAGGCTTCGCCGGCGTGCCCGCGAGGATCACGTCGGCTTCTGGGCGGACCTTGCCGCGAGCGAGCTCACCTGGCAGAAGCCGTTCACCCAAGCGTTGGATGATAGCGACGCCCCGAACTATCGATGGTTCACCGACGGGCGGCTGAACGCCTCCGTCAACTGCCTCGACATTCATCTGAATGAGCGCGGGCACAAGACCGCACTCATCTTCGAAGGCGAGCCCGGCGATGTCAGGCGCCTGAGCTATCGCGAGCTGCACGCCGAGGTGTGTCGTTTCGCCAATGCGCTCAAGGCGCAGGGTGTCGGCCGCGGCGACCGCGTCATCATCTACATGCCGCTCGTGCCCGAAATCGTGATCGCGATGCACGCCTGCAACCGGATCGGCGCGATCCACTCGGTCGTGTTCGGCGGGTTCTCCGCCCCCGCTCTCAGGGACCGCATCGAAGACACCGAGGCACGGCTGGTGATCACAGCCGATGGCGGCTGGCGCGGCGGCCAGGCGATCGAGCTGAAGGCGGCGGCCGACAAGGCACTCAGCGCCGGCTGTCCCAGCGTGCAGCGGGTCGTGGTGCTTCGGCGCACCGGCAAGCCGGTGGCGATGCAGCCTGGCCGGGATCTCTGGTGGCACGAGGCCATCGAGGGGCACCCGCCAGCGTGCGAGCCCGAATGGGTGGATGCCGAGCACCCGCTGTTCGTGCTGTACACCTCGGGCTCCACCGGAAAGCCAAAGGGGGTGCAGCACTCGACCGGCGGCTACCTGCTGCAGACAAAGCTCACGACGCAATGGGTGTTCGATCTGCGCGACGAAGATGTCTTCTGGTGCACTGCGGATGTCGGCTGGGTCACCGGTCACAGCTACGTCGCTTATGGGCCACTCGCCATGGGCGCCACCGTGCTCATGTACGAGGGCACGCCGACGGTGCCCGACGGCGGACGCTTCTGGAGGAACTGTCAGAACCACGGCGTCACCGTCTTCTATACCGCGCCCACCGCCATCCGCGCGCTGATGAAGCTCGGTGACGAGCTGCCGCGTAAATACGATCTGAGCCGCCTGCGTCTGCTCGGCAGCGTCGGCGAGCCGATCAACCCCGAAGCCTGGATCTGGTACCAACGCGTCATCGGCAACGGCCGCTGCCCGATCGTCGACACCTGGTGGCAGACCGAGACCGGAGCCATCCTCATCTCGCCACTGCCGGGGGTAACGGCCACCACGCCTGGCTCGTGCACGCAGCCGCTTCCCGGCATCGATGCAGACATCGTCGATGACCGTGGCAACCCGGTGAAACGACCCGACGCGGGTGGATACCTCGTGATCCGCAAGCCATGGCCCTCCATGCTGCGCACCATCTGGCGCAACAACGATCGTTACATCGCCGGCTACTGGGAAAAATTCGACAACCGCTACTACGTCGCCGGCGACAGCGCTCATCGCGACAAGCACGGCTACTTCTGGATCATGGGTCGCATCGATGACGTGCTGAACGTCGCCGGCCATCGGCTCGGAACGATGGAGATCGAGTCGGCTCTGGTCGCGCACCCCCGGGTCGCCGAGGCGGCGGTGGTCGGCAAGCCGCATGAGATCAAGGGCGAGGCAGTGTTCGCTTACGTCGTCACGCGCGGTCCCCGCCCGAGCGGGGACACGTCCGCCCTGACGAAGGAGCTGCGCGACTGGGTCGGTCAGCAACTCGGCCCGATCGCCAAGCCGGACGATATCTGCTTCGCCGACAACCTGCCCAAGACACGCTCGGGCAAGATCATGCGCCGCCTGCTGAAAGCCATCGCGCGAGGCGAGGAGATCACGCAGGACGTCTCGACGCTCGAGAATCCCGCCATTCTCGAGCAGCTGCGCGGAAGCGATGGCGCAGGGTCGACGGCGCGTGCGGGAACTGTCGTCGTGGCCGCGACGGTGGTCGCCGCAGCCCGCAGGGGTAAGGGCAGCCCGCGCCGCCCGGCGGGCCGCCGCGCCGCAGCCGGCCGGAAGCGGAAGGCGACGCAGCCGAGAAGCGCGGCGAGTCCCGCGAAGAAGCGTTCGGTGTCGCGCCTGAGCACCCGGGCACGCACACGTGTGAAGGCAGCCGACAAGTCGCCCCGGCGCGGCTCCCGCACGGCACGGCCTGCCGGACGATCGAAAGGGCGGCGGCGCTGACCGGCCTCACGAGGTAGCGTCGAGCGCCAGCGCCACCAGGCGCTGCTGCAGCCATTCGTTGGGGCTGCGCGGCTGCGCAAGTCCCATACGGGTCAGTGCGGCGCGGTGCCTCGCCGCCGGAGACCCGACTGCGAGCGCGCGCGCCGCGGTGAGCAGCCGGTCCCACACGTTGCCCGTGCGGCTCTCGAGAAACAACAAGGCTCGCGCGAGCACGATCTCCTCGTGCGTGAGATCGGTTCCGAAGGGATACTCGCTGAAGTAGCCCCCGGCGCGGTGCGGCGCCAGCGCCCGCGCGAGCCGTTCGGGAGTGTTGTCACGGAACGCCCCGGGAATGCGGTGGTCCGCGCGGATCTTGCCGGCGGCGCGGGCACGTGCGAGCAGCGGCTCCTGAAAACGCGAGTCGCTGATGTTCAGCAGCGCGGCAATGCACTCCTCGTCGGTGCGACCGCGCAGGTCGGCAACGCCGTACTCGGTCACCACGATGTCCCGCAGGTGACGCGGAATGGTCTCGTTACCCTCGCTCCAGACGAGATTCGAGGTCGTACGACCACCATGGGTGCGCGTGGCGCGCACGCACAGGATCGAGCGTGCATCGGGCAGGGCCTGCGCCATGGCGACGAAGTTGTATTGGCCGCCTACCCCGCTCACCACGCGGCCGCTCGCGAGCGTATCCGACACCGCCGCGCCGAGCAACGTCACCATCATGGTCGTATTGACGAAGCGCGCGGCGCGTCGCTGCACTATGCGCAGCTCCTGGTCCTCGCCATAGAGCTGATTGACGAAACCGACGCCGCGCATGCCAAAGCGTGCGCGCTCACTTTCCGTCAGATCGCGCAGCGCGGCATAGAAGCCGCGCGGGCCGAGAAGGAACCCGGCATGCAGCACCTGGCCGTTGCGCAGCCCCCGGCCGAGGCAGGGCGCGAGCAGCACGCGGCTCGCCGCGTCGGCGAGGTCGGCCATTACCCACTCCCCACCCGGCAGGCGGACGCGCCCGGCATCGAACTGCACCGCATCGAGGAACACGCCGTAGAACTTCAGCGTGGCGAACTGCCGTGCATCGAGCCGCGGGCCTGCACCGGCGGCTGCGAGCCGCTCGAGAATGCTCTCATCGAAGCGCTCGCTGATGGCCCCGGCCGCCAGCAGCCGCTCGAGCGGCAGGCAGTCGTACACCTGGCGGCGCAGGATGCCGGCGCGATAGAGCTCGAGCAGGTAGTCGACGAACATCTCCGAGGAGGCGAACAGGCCCGCGGCGAAGGGCTCCTCGCCGCCTTCCTCCTTGACGAGCGCCGCAGCGCCCGCGGCCCCGAGCGCCGTGCGCGCGGCGCGCCAGCTGGCGTTCTGCTGGTGCCGCAGCAGCAGCGCGTACACCACCCCGGCACCGAGCTCACCGATGCCGACCTGCAGCGTGCCGCCATCGCGCAGCAGGCCGCTCACGTGCAGGCCAATGGCATGCTCGACCGTGCCGATGGCCGAGTGCGGTGGACCGAAGAGGTCGTAGTCGTAGCGTGGATCGTCCACCAGGTAATCGAATTGCGCCGGGGCGACCTGGGCATGTCCCGTCATGAACGGCATCTGCGCGTGCGTCTCCCCCACCACCACGATATCGCGGCCGGCGCGCCGCGCCTGCCCCACGAGCGGCAACAGATCGACGCTCACATCGGGGTTCGAGCCGAAGCTCAGCTGCACTTCGTCATTCACCACGCGCCGCGCGAGCAGGTGGGCGATGACATTCACGCCGCGTGCGAGCGCATCGCGGGCCACGTGCGTGTAGTTGGCGCTCAAGTAGTGGCGCTGCGCGTGCCCGGAGTCCAGGAACGCTCCCGGCGCGAGGTAGAACTCCACGATGCGTATGTTGGCCGGCAGGCGATCGGCGCGCAGGTCGCGCGCATACTCCGGCTCCACGTAGCTGCCGAACACGCGCGCGCTGAGTGGCTCGAGCAGCCGCGCCTCGAGTGCCGAGCGCGCCACCGGCTTCAGCAGCGAGAGAGCGGTGAGGATGGTGAGCTCGATCCCTGGCTCGCGCCGCGCGCGGCGGTAGAACTCGTTTGCCAGCGGGTTCGGCTTGCCGATGCCGAGGGGCAGCGCCAGCACCACGTGCGGCCCCACACGGCGCAGCACCGCATCGACGCAGTGGACGACATCAGCGAATGTCTCGGGCATGCAGCTTGTGGCATGCTCCCCGAGGGCCGCGGTGTCAGTCAACCGCGGTAAGGGTGAGCGGGAGTCAGCCATGTCAGTACGTAAACCGGCCCTCGATCCACGCACCGTCGAAGCGGTGAACCGCAGCGGTTACCCCGAGCCCTATCGCTCGCGGGTACTGCCGCGCTCGAAACGCCGTATCGGCGATGTGCTCGGGCTCACCTGCATCGGCATCAACTACACGGTACTGCCGCCCGGCAAGGAATCCTCGATGCGCCACTGGCACACGCACGAGGACGAATTCGTGTTCGTACTCGAGGGCGAGGTGGTGCTGCGCACGGAAGCGGGCGAGCAGCTGCTCACGGCTGGCATGTGCGCAGGGTTCCCGGCGGGCGTCGAGGACGGCCACCACCTCATCAATCGCAGCGCCCTTGACGCGGTGTACCTGGAGATCAGCAACCGCGACGCTGCCGACGGTGCTCACTACAGCGACTCCGACGTGGACCTCTGCTGGAGCCCGCCTCACGCCCGCGGGCGCTTCACGCGCCGCGACGGCACGGCGTTCTAGCCAGCGACGCTTTGCCCTGCTCGCGGAACCACAGCAGCGCGTCCTCGAACGCGAGTGTCGGTGGCCGCCAGCTGTATCCCAGATCCCGCACCGCCTTCTGGCTCGAGAAATACATGTGCTTGCGGGCGAGGCGCACCGCTTCGACCGTGACGCGTGTGCCGCGCCCGGTGAGCCGGGCGAGCGCCTCCGAGGCGTAGGCCACCGGCAGCAGGGCGGAGTGCGGCAGACGGATGCGCGGTGGACTGCGTCCGGCGAGACGGGAGATCTCAACGAGAATCTCGCGCAGCGTCATGTTCTCACCCCCGAGTATGTAACGCTCGCCGATGCGCCCGCGCTCCAGCGCTCTCAGGTGACCCGCCGCGACATCATCCACGTGCACGACGTTGAGGCCCGTGTCGACATAAGCGGGCGTCCTGCCTGAGGCGGCATCGACGACCATCTGTCCCGTCGGTGTCGGCTTGATATCACCCGGCCCGATCGGGGTGGAGGGATTGACGATGACGACCGGTGCGCCTGCCCGGGCGAACTCGCGCGCGACCTCTTCGGCGAGAAACTTCGAGCGTTTGTAGTGACCGATCATGTCGGTGAGCGCGACCGGGGTGTCCTCCGTACCGGGTGAGCCATCCCCCGGTAAGCCGACCGTGGCAACGCTGCTCGTATAGACGATCCGCGCCACCCCTGCGCGATGCGCGGCGTCGAGGACGTTGCGGGTTCCCTCGACGTTACTGCGGTAGAGCGGCTGCGGGTCCGCTACACCCAGCCGGTAGTCGGCTGCCACATGAAAGAGCACGTCGCAACCGCTCAACGCCAGTGCGAGAGATGCGGGGTCGCCGAGGTCTCCGGTCGAGAACTCGGTGGGAAGCTGCTGCAGATTGCGCCGGTCGGCGCCGGGCCGCACCAGCGCCCGGACCTGCCAGCCGCCCTGCGACAGCGCCCTCGCCACCCTCGAGCCAACGAAGCCCGTCGCCCCGGTGACCAGAGCTCTCATGTAAGTGCGCCGCCGGGGAGGCCGCGCAAAGCCTGCGGCGCAACGGCGCCGCTTCGGGCGACGACGGAAAGCGCGCGGCGCGCGCTCCGGTAACGGCCCGCGAGGCGGATGAGGGAAGGAAGCTCGCCGGGTGTGCGTGCAAGAGCGGCCAGCAGCCGGCCGATGCGCAGCGCACCCGTGCCGACCGTCGCCGCGTTCAGCGCGGCCGTGGGCACCTCGTCCGCGGCGCCATCCACGATCGCGCGCACGGCGAGAAATGGCAGCCGTTCCGCGGCAGCGACCTCGGCAATGGCGGAGCTTTCCATGTCGACGGCGACGGCCGCTGTCTCGCGGAAAGCGAGCGCCTTGGCCGCAACCGAGCGGAGCGCCTCGCGGCAGGTGAGGAGTCTCCCGCAGCACACCGGAAGCTGAGCCGCAATGGCCCCGCTCACACGCTCACGCCAATCCGGTGCGGTCGTGAACGAGCTGCCCTCGGGCGAAATGATTTCAGCCGGCAGCACCAATGTCCCGGCTGCAAGCGCCGGATCCAGCCCTCCGGCCATACCCCAGCTGACGAGCGCCCTCGCGCCTGCGGCGGCAAGGCGGCGCGCGGCGTCGGCGGCCGCCGAAAGTCCCACGCCACTCAGGATGAGGAGCGTGCCGTCGGCGAGCGTGACGGCCCCGTCAGGCCCCCGACTCCCGGCACCGAGCGGACGCGATTCGGCGGCGAGCGCCGCGACGATTCCCAGTCCATTCAATGCAGGGTTCCGACTCGCAGGCGGCTGCGGCAGGCGGCGAGTGCCCACAGCGGGAAGTAGGCGCAGTAACCGTGATAGCGCAGATAGAACACCCGCGGAAATCCTGGAGCGGTGAAGCTCGGGTCGCTCCACAATCCATCCGGCTGCTGCGTACGCAGCAGGTATTCAACGCCGCGCCGCACCGCCTCAGACTCGACTTCGCCCGCTGCCAGAAGCCCGAGCAGCGCCCAGGCGCTGTGGTGGGGAGTGCTCGCGGCGGGCTCCCCGGTGCGTTCGCGGGCGTAGCTGTCATTGCTCTCGCTCCAGCCACCGTCGGCATTCTGCCGCAACTTCAGAAAACTGACAGCGCGTCGTACCGCCGGGTCATCGGAGGGGATGCCGGCCTGCGCGAGCGCCGTCAGGACCGACCAGGTCCCGTACACGTAGTTCGTGCCCCATCGGCCGAACCACGAGCCGTCGGATTCCTGCTCCGCGCGCAGGTAGGCGAGGGCGCGCGCGAGCGGCGCCGCATCCTGCGGCCGGCCCACCAGGGCGAGCGCGGTCACGACGCGCGCCGTGACATCGCTCGTGGGCGGATCGAGCAGCGCGCCGTGGTCGGCGAAGGGGATCTCGTTCAGGTAGTAGTGGGTGTTGTCCACATCGAAGGCGGCAAAGCCGCCATTGCGGCTCTGCATGCCGATGAGCCAGTCGAGCGCACGGTTCACGGCGTGCGAGTAGCGCTCGCGATCACCCGAAAGTTGCATCGCCCAGGCGACCACCGCGGTGTCATCGAGGTCGGGGTAGTGGGGATTCGCCCGCTGGAACGCCCAGCCTCCACCCGCCAGGTGCGGGCGGCGCAGGCGCCAGTCTCCTTCCGCTTCCGTGAGCTGACGCGGCAACAACCACTCGAAGCCGCGCAACGCTGCCGCGAGCGCATTCGGGCCGCCCTCTTCCTCCAGTGCCAGGCTCGCAAGCGCCGTGTCCCACACCGGCGAGAAGCACGGCTGGCAATACGCGCTCGCGCCATCGACCACCAGCAGCTGCTCGAGCGCGCGCTGCGCGGCGCAACGCCGCGGGTCATTCGCTGGATAGCCGCGCAGCGTCAGCACCTCGAGCGCATTCACCATGGCCGGAAAGATGGCACCGAGGCCATCCTCGCCATTCAGTCGCTCGAGCGTCCACGCCTCCGCACGGCGCAACGCGTGCTCGCGCAGCGCACGCGGGATCAACCCGTCGATCATGCGGCCGAGCCGGTCGAGGATCAGGAACAGGCGCGTCAGCGCCGTGGTGCGTCCCAGGGGACGGCGAAAGTAGTTGCGCTCCTCCTCCGGAGGCACGGTGAACAATTCGCCGATCTGCACCTGGCGCGGATTTTTGGCGCGCGGCTTGAGCGTGCACAGCATGGTGAGCGGCACCATCACCGTGCGCGACCAGTACGACACCCGGTAAAGGTTGAACGGAAACCAGCGCGGCAGCAGCACGATCTCCACCGGGATGTACGGCACACCGCGCCAGGGCAGTTGTCCGAAAAGCGCGAGCGCGATGCGCGTGAAGACATTGGTCGCCGCCGCGCCGCCGTGGCGCAGGATCGCCACGCGCGCCCGCACCATGTGCGGTGCCTCGGGGCTGTCGCCGGCGAGTTTCAGGGCGAAATAGGCCTTGACGCTGCAGCTGATGTTGAAGTCACCGCCGTGATAGAGCGGCCAGCCGCCGTGATCCGCCTGGTGAGCGCGCAGGTACACGGCAATCTTCTGCTCGAGTTGCTCATCGATCTCGCCAAGGAAGTGCATCATCATGATGTACTCGGCGGGAATCGTGCAGTCGGCCTCGAGTTGGAACTGCCAGCATCCCTGCTGTGTCTGCCGCTCGATCAGCGCGTCGCGGGCCGCCGCGATCGCCTGCTCGAGCGGCGCCCGCCGGGTTGCATCGGCGGTGGCACGCACGCCGAGCCTGCCCTCGACCGCGGTCGCGGAGCGCGTGAGCAAATCCGGCGCCGACCCAGCTCGTGTCACCGCGCCTGACTTTCGGTGCGGCCTACGCTCCGCTCCTGGCGCGCCGCGAGCGGCTGTTGCTCGCGCGTCGCACGTGCCATGAGTGCCGCGCGGTTTGCGGCGCGGCGCATCGCCAGCGGCGGCGCGAGCGGCAGTCCGCGGGCCGCATACTCGAACATCCGCCGCAGCACGCGGTCGTTTTTCACCGCAGCGCTCGTCGACAGCCTCGTGATCAGTACCGCCGAGTGGGAAATCTTCACCTGCTCACCGCGGGTGAAACCCGGGTGTGCCTCGATCTTGCGCAGCGTCAACACGGCGAGTCCGATCGCCCACAGGCAGAACAGGCGGATACCGGTCTCCCGGGCCGGCAGCAGCAGCGCATACGCGAGCGCATTGCGCAGGTGACCGTGAGCCACGGCCACCAGCTCGCGCACGCCCGCATGGAAGCGCGCGTCGGAGCCCTGCGGCGAGAGTCCGGCGAGCTCGACGCCATGATGCGCGAAGACTTCGTGCGGGAACCAACACGCGCCGCGGCTGCGGTCCTCCCAGAAGTCCTTGATGATGTTGGTGAGCTGCAGCCCCTGCGCGAACGACGTCGACAACTCCTGCAGCGCCGCGCGCTGCAGCGCCACGGCCGGCGAATGGCAGCAGAAGAGCTCCGTGAGCATCTCGCCGACGACCCCGGCGACGTAGTAGCAGTAGCTGTCGAGATCGCTGGCGCGCGCGAGACCCGCGAGGCTCGCAGTCTGCTGAAAATGATGCATGCCGTGGCACATCACCTCGATGCACCGCTCGATGGCAGCGCGCTCCTCACCGAGGCCCGCGGTGACGCCGACGACACGCTCCATTCCGCCGACCAACTCCCGTTCGGCGGGCAGGGTGCGCTCGGACAGCCGGCGCGCGAGCTCGCGCGCCAGGGGGGCGGCCGGCTCGGCGCCGCGGACGACGGCCGTGAAACGCTGCAGGTAAAGGCGGGTTTCGGCTGGCGGCAGCGCCGGCTCGTCCTCGATGGTGTCCGCAATGCGACACAACAGGTACGCGTTGGTTACCGCAATGCGCAAAGGCGTCGGCAACTGCGGAATCGTCAGCGCGAAGGTCCGCGAGACGTACGGCAGCATCCGATCCTGAAAGTCGGCGGCGGAATCTCCGGTGTCCATCTGGAAGCTCACGCGTCGCGGAACGTCGAGGTAACGCCTGGCACCGGGCCAGTCTTGCGCAACGATGCAGGTCAAGGCAAGCGTTGCGGGAACCGGGGGTCCACGCCGCGAAATTGCGCCTGCGGCAACTGCTGAGCGCGCACCGGTCGGCAAGACGCGCAATTTCGCGGGGACCCCGGTGTAGACTTCCGCCATGACCAGGGATGACCGGGACTGCCTGCTGAACTCGCTCGAGCTGCCGGCCGACCTCCAAAGTCTGACAGTCGCCCAGCTCCCCTTGCTCGCCTCGGAACTGCGCGCGCGGCTGAGGCACGACACTGCAACATCCCCCGAGCGTCCCGCGGCGAGGCTCGCGGCCCTCGAGCTGGCCATCGCGTTGCACTATGTTTTCGACACCACTGCCGACCGGATCGTGTGGCAGGGCGAGGGGCAGGGTGGCAGTGCGATCGGCAGCGCGCTGGGAATGGCCGTCGCGGCCGCGCTGCGCGGTGAGCCGCGGCACATCGTGGCAGTCATCGGCGAGCGCGCCCTGACCGCGGGTATGGCGTTCGAGGCGCTCAATCACGCCGGCGCGCTGCCGGCGGACATGTTGGTCATACTCAACGACAGTGATCCCGCCCACTCGGGCAACCGCAGCGCGCTGTCCGATCAGCTCGCCCGGGTGCTGTCGGGGCCGCTCTACGCCCAGCTGCGCGCCGGCGGCAAGAAAGTCCTGCGCCAGATGCCCACCGTGCGGGAACTGGCGCGACGCTCCGAGCAGCATCTCAAGGGGATGGTGCTGCCGGGGACGATCTTCGAGGAGCTCGGGTTCAACTACATCGGCCCCGTGGATGGCCACAACGTCGGCGCGCTCGTCGCAACGCTGCGCAACCTTAAACGACTGCACGGACCGCAGTTCCTGCACGTTCTGACGGGCGAGGACGAACCGGCAGCCGAGGCGATCCAGCCGCGCGATTCTGCCCCTCTCGAGCCTTCAGGGCCGCGGGCGCCCTCGACAACGCCGAGCTACGGCGAGGTGTTCGCGGGGTGGCTGTGCGACATGGCGCAGGCGGATCCAACGATCTTCCTCGTGGCGCCTGCCATGCACGAGGGGTTGCGCGAGTTCGCCAGGCGATTCCCGGAGCGGTGTTTCGATGTGAGCCCCGCCGAGCAGCACGCGCTCACTTTCGCGGCCGGGCTCGCGGCCGAAGGCCTGAAGCCCGTCGTGGCGTTCTCATCCGCGCGCCTGCAGCGCGCCTACGATCAGCTGATCCACGATGTGGCGCTGCAGCGATTGCCGCTCGTGCTCGCCGTGGATCAGGCGGGGCTGGTCGGCGAGGAGGATGCCAGTCATCACGGCGCCTATGACCTGTCCTACCTGCGCTGCGTCCCCAACCTGACCATCATGGCGCCCGCCGACGAGAACGACTGCCGTCAGATGCTCTACAGCGCATGCGCCCTGCCGGGACCCGTGGCGGTGCGCTACCCCTGCGGGCCGGGACCGGGAGTGCCGCCAGCCGCGGTCATGTCGTCGCTGCCGGTCGGCCGTGGCCGAGTGTGCCGCGAAGGCCGTAGTCGACTCGCACTGCTCGTCTTCGGCGCGCTGCTCGATGCCGCTGCCGGCGCAGCCGAAAGGCTCGATGCGACGCTCGTGAACATGCGCTTCGTCAAGCCGCTCGATGAGGAGCTGCTGGCGACGCTGTGCGCGCGACATCGCGCGTTGATCACGATCGAGGACAACGTGACCCGCGGTGGCGCCGGTGCCGGAGTCGCCGAGTGGCTCGTGCAAGGCGCACCGGGCATGCCGCTGCTGCAACTGGGCATTCCCGATCGCTTCCGCGAGCGCGGCTCGCGCGCGAGCTGCCTCGCTGCCGCGCGGCTCGATACTGCGGGCCTTCTCGACAGCATCGAGCGGTGGTGGTCGTCACAAAACCCCGAGTTCCTGCGCGCCGCGGCCGGAGTCTGAAGCCACCCCACGAAATTGCGCCTGCCGTGGTCGATGAGCGCGCCCCGGCCGGCAAGACGCGCAATTTCGCGGGGATCCCGGCCCCAACCCATCTCGTGGGCGGCGGTTCAGGCGTCGCGCGCCAGCAGCCAGTCCGCCAGCTCGCGCAACGGATCGGCCGCCGGGCCCAGTGGGACGAGCGCCCCGAGAGCCTCCGCACGCAGCCGATGGAGCCGCTCCCTCGAGGCCGCGCGTCCGAGGGCCGCGGGGTACGTGGGTCTCCCGGATGCCGCATCAGCGTCCGCAGCGCGCAGATCGCGCTGGATCTGGAACGCGAGCGCCAGCGTCGTAGCAAAGTCGCTGAGCGACTCTTGCAGCCGCGCGCCGACTTGGGGCGCGCATGCGGCCGCCATCAGCACGCTGGCCCGGATCAATGATCCGGTCCGCCGCGCGTACATGGCCTCGAGATCCGTCGCGGACAGCTGCCGGCCCTGAGCCGCGGCATCGAGCGACTGCCCCCCGGTGAGGCCGCTGGCGCCGATCGCCTCGGCGAGCAGAGATATCAGCCGCAGCCGCACGTCCGGCGATGCCGGCAACTGCGCATCGCCCGCCAGCAACTGGAACGCGAGCGACTGCAGTGCATCGCCGACGAGCACGGCCGTCCCTTCGTCGTAGGCCTTGTGGCAGGCAGGCCGGCCGGAACTCAGATCATCATCTTCCAGCGCCGGCAGGTCATCGTGCACGAGCGAGTAAGCGTGGACCAACTCGATCGCGCACGCCGCGGCCTCGACCTCCGCTTCGGGGAGACCGAGCGCGCGGGCGGTCCCGAAAAGCAGCAATGGACGCACGCGCTCGCCGCCGTCGAGCACGCAGTAACGCATGGCGGCGTGCAGGCGCGTAGGTTCTGCGTCGCTCGTCGGCAACCGCTCTGCCAGTGCGTGCTCCATGCGCGTCTGCCAGGCCTCCACCTGGGTGACGCCCGCCGCGCGCTCGATCACTGCAGCTCCGCCGCCCGCGCCGTGTCGGTGCGCGCGCGCTTCACTGCCGTGAGCGGGACCGAGACACCGCCCAGGCGCTCGGAATACAGAATGGGTGGATCGGGAGCCAGCGGGCCCGTCAACCGCGGGCCGCGCAGTGCCACGCTCAGCGCCTTCAACGGATGCGCCAGTGCATCGTTGACTGCGGTCCCTTCGTAGCCGCAGTGCGCCATGCAGTTGTCGCAGCGTGGGTTGCGTCCCACACCGTACCGTTCCCAGTCGGTCTCCTCCATCAGCCCGCGGTAGCTCGTGGCGCTTCCTTCATCGCTGAGGAGGTAACACGGGCGCTGCCAGCCAAAGACGTTGTAGGTGGGATTGCTCCAGGGAGTGCACTGGTAGGCCTGGTTGCCGGCCAGGAAGTCGAGAAACAGGGCGGAATGGTTGAACGACCAGCTCCGGCGGCCACCGCGCTGCCGGCCACGGCGGAAGATTTCACGAAACAGCGACTTGCTCGCGTTGCGCGCGAGGAACACGTCCTGACGCGGTGCATGGCTGTAGCTGTAGCCGGGGGAAACCGTGATGCCTTCGATGCCCTGCTGCATGGCCGTATCGAAGAACTCCGCTACCTCGTCCGGATCTGCGTTGTTGAACAGGGTGCAGTTGACCGTCACGCGAAAGCCCCGGGTACGCGCGAGGGAGATCGCTGCGATCACCTTGTCGAACACCCCTTCCTGGCACACCGACTCATCGTGACGCTCGCGATTGCCATCGAGGTGCAGAGAGAATGTCAGATAAGGCGAGGGCCGATACTCATCGATGTGGCGCGCGAGCAGGATGGCGTTGGTGCAGAGGTAGACGAATTTCTTGCGTGCCACGATGCCGTCGACGATCTGCGGCAGCTCGTGGTGTATGAGGGGCTCGCCGCCGGCGATGGACACGACCGGTGCATCGCATTCATCGACCGCCCGCAGCGCGTCGGCCACGCTCATGCGTTGCTGCAGTATCTCTTTGGGGTAATCGATCTTGCCGCAGCCGGCGCAGGCGAGATTGCACTGGAACAGCGGCTCGAGCATCAGGACCAGCGGATAACGCTGGTCGCCGCGCAGCCTGCGGGTGAGCACGTAGCGACCGACTCGGTACATCTGCAGCAGCGGAATGGCCAACCGGTCCTCCTGAGGTCGTAGATGGAAAAACTATCGTAGCGCCAGCACGGCCGGGCGATGCTCCCGCCAGACCCGCTCCCACTCGATCCTGAACCATGGCGTGAATCTGGCGGCCCCGGGGCCGCTTATCTCAGCCTCGAGCGCGGCCGTACCGATCCAGCGCCAGTCGTGAATCTCGACGGGGTCTGCCCTCACACGCCCGTTGCTGCGACCGATGAAGACCGAGCAGAGCTCGCGTTCGGCACCGGCGGCATCAAACTGCGCCTGATACTGGAACTTGAACAGAAAGTGCAGCGTACAGGCAAGGCCCAGCTCCTCCAACAGGCGGCGGTGAATGGCAGCTTCCATGCTCTCGGCGCGTCGCGGATGGCTGCAGCAGCTGTTGGACCAGTACAAGGGCCACAGCCTCTTGCCGGCCGCGCGCTGCTGCAACAGCAGCTCACCGTTCCCGTTGAATATCAGCAGTGAAAACGCGCGATGCAAGACACCGCTGCCTGCATGACAGTTGGCCCGGTCCAGGTGGCCGATCTCGCGGTCCGCATCGTCCACGAGTATGAGCGGCTCCAAATCGAGCGCGATGTCGCCCATGCCGGTCTGCGAGGGCCGAACCTGATCCGTCAAGGAACTTACTCCACATTGCAAGCACACGTTGTACAGTGCGCCAGATGATACCTCCGACACCCACACCCGACACAGGGAGGTTGCAGCGGTGAGCACCGCTCAGCTCTGGCTCAGCGGACTCGGCACCGCGCTCGCGGCGGTGGCCATGGGCTACACCATCCTTGCTGCGATCGCGGTGCGGCGTGTTGGTCGTGCCCCAGGCGCGCGGCGGCCTGTGACTCTGCCAGCGGTGACCGTCCTCAAACCTCTGTGTGGGGCGGAGCCCGGACTATACGAGCATCTGCGCTCATTCTGCGAGCAGAGCTATCCCTGTTGGCAGGTTGTTTTCGGAGTGCGCGACCCGGACGACCGTGCCCTGGAAGCGGCGCGCAGGCTGTGCAGCGAGTTTCCACAGCTCGATCTGCAAATTGCCGTCAACCCGGCGCAGCACGGTGCCAGCAGCAAGGTCAGCAACCTCCTCAACATGATGCCGCTCGCGCGCCACGACTACCTCGTCCTCGCCGACAGCGACATCCTCGTGGCTCCGGACTACCTCGAAAGGGTGATAACTCCTCTGCTGGACGAGAGAGTCGGGATCGTGACCTGTCCCTATCGCGGACGCCCCCGGTCCGGTCTCTGGTCGCTGCTCGCCTCGATGTTCATCAACGAATGGTTCATGCCTGCGGTGCGCGTGGCGGCGGCTCTCGGCTCACGCGCCTTCGCCTTTGGCGCCACCATCGCCCTGCGCCGTGCCACGCTCGCGCGGATCGGCGGGTTCGGGGCGATCGTCGACCAGCTGCCCGATGACTACCGGCTGGGAGAGCTTACCCGGCGCCTCGGCCTGCGCACGGTGCTGTCCGAGGTGGAGGTCGAAACGCTGGTGGACGAGGCTGACCTGAGCGATCTGGTGCGGCACGAGCTGCGCTGGCTGCGCACCATACGCACGGTCCAGCCGCTCGGCTTTGTCCTGAGCGGTATCACGTTCGGGCTTCCGGTCGCGGTCGCGGGCAGTGTGCTCGCCGCCGGCAGCGTGACGACGCTGGTAATGGTTGCGATCACGGCGACGGCGCGCCTCATGATAAATTCCGCGCCGCGCAGCGCGTGTTCGCTCCCGGGGCAGCTATGGCTGGTTGCCCTCAACGACCTGCTCGGCGTCCTCCTGTGGTGCTGGAGTTTTACGACACGTCGCGTGCATTGGCGCGACGGCCGTTACCATATAGCGCGCGATGGCTCGATCCACCCGATTCCCAACTGAGTGAGCGGCCGTGAGAACACTCTTCCTGCACCCTCCTTCCTTCGACGGCTTCGACGGCGGCGCCGGTGCGCGCTACCAGATGACCCGCGAGGTACGCTCGTTCTGGTACCCGACCTGGCTCGCGCAGCCCGCGGCGCTCGTCGAGGGTTCGAAACTGATCGATGCACCGCCGGACGGCCTCACTTTCGAGGACATCGTTCCCGAGATCAGGAACCGTGACCTCGTGGTCATGCACACCTCCACGCCCTCCTTCAGGGCGGATGCGAAAACGGCCGAAAAGATCAGAGAAGTGAACCCGGACATACGAATCGGGCTCATCGGGGCGCACGTCGCGGTGGAGCCCGAGAAGAGCCTCGAGGCTGCGCCAGCGGTCGATTTCGTCGCGCGCAACGAATTCGACTTCACCATCAAGGAAGTGGCCGAGGATCGGCCGTGGGCGGACATCAAGGGCCTCTCGTGGCGCAACCGCGAGGGCGTCATCGTGCACAACGAGCCGCGCGAGACGCTCATGAACATGGACGCGCTCCCCTGGGTGACGCCGGTCTACAAGCGCGACCTCAAGGTCGAGAACTATTTCAGCGGCTATCTCAAGCATCCCTACGTCTCGTTCTACACCGGCCGCGGCTGCAAATCCCGCTGCACGTTCTGCCTGTGGCCGCAGACCATCGGCGGCCACAAGTACCGCGTGCGCTCGGTCGAGGACGTCGTCGCGGAGATGAAATGGGCCAAGGCCGCATTTCCGCAGGTGCGGGAATTTTTCTTCGACGACGACACGCTCACCGACAACCTGCCGCGCGTCGAAGCGCTGGCGGTCGAGCTCGGCAAGCTCGGAGTGACCTGGTCCTGCAACGCCAAGGCCAACGTGCCGCGCAAGACGCTTGCAGTCATGAAGGACAACGGGCTGCGGTTGCTGCTCGTGGGTTATGAATCCGGCAATCAGCAGATCCTGTTCAACATCAAGAAAGGCATGCGCGTGGAATTCGCGCGCCGCTTCACGCGCGATTGCCACGATCTGGGCATCGTCATCCACGGCACCTTCATTCTTGGGCTCCCCGGGGAGACGCGGGAGACGATCCGCGAGACCCTGGACTTCGCCAAGGAGATCAACCCCCACACCATCCAGGTGTCGCTCGCCGCTCCCTATCCCGGAACGTTTCTTTACCGGCAGGCCAAGGAGAATGGCTGGCTATACCACGAGGAGAGCGAGCTGCTGACGCAACAGGGCACACAGATCGCAGCCCTCAACTACCCGCATCTCAGCCACAGCGAGATTTTCGAGGCGGTGGAGGATTTCTACAAAAAGTTCTATTTCCGTCCCTCGAAGATCGCCTCCATCCTGGCGGAGATGTTCACCAGCCCGGAAATCATGAAGCGCCGCTTGTTGGAGGGCGTGGAGTTCTTTCACTTCCTGCGCTCGCGCCGGGACGCGGTTTGAAGCGGCTGATCGTCACCGCCGACGATTTCGGTGCCGCACGCGAGGTCAACGATGCGGTCGAAGCGGCCCATCGCGGCGGCGTCCTGACGGCGGCGAGTCTCATGATCGCTGCGCCGGCAGCGGCGGACGCCATCGCGCGCGCGCGTCGCCTGAATTCGCTGCGCGTCGGGTTGCATCTCACCTTGCTGCAGGGGAGGCCGATGCTCCCTGCGGCCGCAGTTGCGCGGCTCATCGACCGTGAGGGGACCTTTCCCTCGAATCCGGCCGTGCTCGGCCTGCGGCTCGCGGCCAGCCGCGAGGCGCGGCGGCAGCTCGCCGCCGAAATCAGCGCCCAGTTCGCGGCGTTCAGCGACAGCGGTCTCGCACTCGATCACTGCAATGCGCACCTGCATTTCCATCTGCATCCCCTGGTCGGCCGGCTGATGGTCGCGATCGGCACCCGTTTCGGGCTGCGTGCCGTACGGTTGCCGCTCGAGCCCGGCGAGGTGCTGCACAAGGTAGAGCGGCGCACATGGAGCGCATCCACCACGCTCACGGTGCCCTTTGCGCTCGTGCTGCGGCGGCGACTTACCAAGGCCGGCCTGCTCGTGGCGGAGCGCACTTTCGGGCTTCGGTGGTCCGGGCAGATGACGGGCGCACGACTTGCCGGCATCGTCCGCCATCTGCCGGAGGGAGTCAGCGAGATCTATCTCCATCCCGCGACGGCGGAGTACCCCGGCGCGGCACGCGGTTACCGCTACGCCGAGGAGCTGCAGGCGCTCACCGCGCCGGAGGTCGTCGCGGCCTGTCGCGACGCCTCCTTACGCCTCGGCGGTTTCGGCGATTTCGCCGCCGCCGGTGCTTCTACCGTGCTGCCCGTTGCCGGGCGTCACGGCGAGGCGCCTCGACCGGGCGTGAGCGCATGAGTAGCGTCGAAGCATCCACTCGCGAGACGCGGATCCGACGCGGGAGCGAGGCTCACAAGGTGCTCTTCTGCCGCACGCTGCTCGATACTTTCAATCCTTACAAGCCGGCGGTGATCGACTGGCCGCAGCTCGACGCGCAAGCGCGTGAGCGGCTCGTGAGCCTGCCGATCTGGGACATCGCCGTGCAGACCGAGGGACGGGCGCGCCTGAATGTCGCCTCGTACGCCCCCGTCACCCGGGACCCGCTGCTGCGCGAGGCGATCGAGCTCAACGCCTTCGAGGAGGGCCGGCACAAGCGCGTGCTCTCCAATCTCGTGCAGGCCTATGGCATCACGCTCGCGCCCGAGCCGGAGTACCTAGCGCCCGGCGATCCTGAATGGGCCTTCATGCTCACCGGGTACAGCGAGTGCATCGACAGCTTTTTTGCCTTCGGCCTGTTCGAATCCGCCCGGCGCTCGGGTTTCTTTCCGCCCGAGCTCGTCAACACATTCGAGCCGGTGATGCAGGAGGAGGCCCGCCACATCCTGTTCTTCGTCAACTGGGCCGCGTGGCACCGGCGCACGATGCCGCTGTGGCGCCGTCCGTGGTTCGAGCTGAAGGTGCTCGGCGTATGGATTTTTCTGGTGTGGGAGCGCATCGGCATCGCGCGTAACGTCGGCCACGGTGTGCAGGACAACAATTTCACTCTCAGCGGCGCCAAGTCGGTTGGTGCGGACATCAGCGTGCCTGAGCTGATCGGGCTCTGCCTCAGCGAGAACCTGCGCCGGATGAGTGCCTACGACGAGCGCCTGGTGCGGCCCGCGGCGGTGCCGGCCCTGGCGCGGCTCGCGCGTCGACTCATGCGATGACATGAAGTTACGCCTCGCCATTCTCGCCCTGGTGGGAGTGGCGCTCGCTCTCTACCTCGTGAGGTACGTCGGCTGGCATGCGGTGCTCGCCGCCGCGGGGGCCATCGGCTGGACCGGCTTTGCCGCCTTTTGTCTCTGTACCCTCGGTCTTTTCCTGCTGCTCGGCGCGGCCTGGCAGGTCCTGCTGCCCGCAGAGTCTGCGCCGCCTCTTTCGCTGCTCGTGCGCGCGCGCCTGGTACGCGATGCAGCGGCCGAGGTGCTGCCCTTGTCACAACTCGGTGGGATCGCGCTCGGCGTGCGTGCGGCGATACTGCAGGGTATGGCGGCGCCACTCGCCGCGGCCTCGATGATCGCCGACGTCACGACCGAGATGCTGGCGCAGATCGCTTATGCCGCTGCCGGCATGGCCATCCTGGTGACGCGCGTCCCGCAAAGCTCGCGGGTCGCCGCGCTCATCAGCGGCTGCGCGATCGGACTGGTGCTCGCGGTCATTCTGGCGGCACTTTTCATCGCCCTGCAACGCCGCGGTGGCGAAATCACGGCACGGCTCGCCACGAGAGTGCTGCGCAGGGCCGGGCAGACGCTCAACGGCTTGAGCGCCTCGCTGGAGACGATCTACCGTTCCCCGGCGCGAGTTGCGCTTTCAACGGCACTGCACCTGGCCGGGTGGATCGGCAACGGCGCGGCGGTCTGGCTCGGCTTCCGCCTGATGGGGGCGCGCGTCGACCTGGCCGCCGCCATCGCCATCGAGAGCATCGTGTACGCCATACGCAGCGCTGCGGTGTTCATCCCCAACGCGCTCGGGGTGCAGGAAGGCGCGTACATTCTTCTCGGACCGATCTTCGGAGTGGGCACGGACACGGCACTCGCCATGTCGGTGCTCAAAAGGGCGCGCGACATCGCTATCGGTGTGCCGGTGTTGCTGATGTGGCAGGCGGCGGAGGGCCGGCGCGCGCTCGACCGAACCGACGTGCGCCCGCACGCGGGCGATGGCCGCGCTCAGTGAGCGGTCAGGCGCAACTCGAAAGCTACCCCGACTTCGTTGCCCAGCTGGTCGGTGGCTTTCCAGTCACCCTGCCCCACGCCGTAGTCCAGGCGGCGCAGGCTCGTCTTGCCGCTCATCTGACCCACCTCGGCGCCATGCTCGCTGGCGGTGCGGAACGCAAACGGCACACGGGCGTCGCGCGTCATGCCGCGGATGGTCAGTTTGCCGACGGCTTCGTAACCGGCCGCGGTCCGATTGATCTGGGTCGCGGCAAAATGCGCCTGCGGAAACTTCGACGCGGCGAAGAGATCCGCACCGCGCAGCGTGTCGTCGCGCTCCTCATCACCGGTGTCCGCCGAATTGGTCTCGACCGTGACATCGAGACGGCTGGCCACGAGATTCTCGGGAGAGAAGTCGAAGCTCACCTGGAAACGCCTGAAGCGGCCCTTGTTCTGCGCGCCCGCCTGCACGAAGGTGAATTCCAGCGAGCTCTTCGCGGGATCGAGCACGTAGTGCGTCACGCCGGGCGCATCGGCAGCGCGGGCTCCGGCGGCGAGCCCCGCGAGCGCCAGCAGCATGGGCGCCAGGCACGCAGCCGCGGCAGATCGGATGTGGTTCATGCTTTCGGTCGCTGATTGTGGGTAGTGAAAGGCACCATCCGGCGCAACACGTCATCGCGCAGCATGAAGTGATGCTTGAGCGCGGCGGCGACGTGCAGCGTCACCACCGCCGCCAGCACCCAAGCGAGCGTCTCGTGCGTAGTGAGCAGCGCCCGGTAGAGTGACTTGTTCTTCGGCACCAGATCCGGCAGCGTAAAGAACCCGAACCAGCTCACCGGGAACCCACGCGCTGAGGACATCATCCAGCCGGAGAGCGGCATGGCAAACAGCAGCACGTACAGCGCCGCGTGCGTGAAGCGTGCGAGGACGCGCTCGTAAGGCTTGAGGGTCGTTGGCAGCAGTGGCGTCAGATTAAGCGAACGCCACAACAGCCGCAGGATGACGAGCATGAGGATGGTGATGCCGACTGACTTATGGCGCGCCAGCAGCGCGAGCTTCTTCGCACCCAACGGCAGATCATCGGCCAGGCTCGCCAGCGTCACCTGCAGGATGACCAGGACGACAATGAGCCAGTGGAAGATCTGGGAGAGAACGCCCCAGCGATGCTCCGTGTTGCGCAGTGCCATGGCCGCAAGCTTATGCGGCTGACTGCACCTTGGAAACTCCTGCCCGCGACGTCGGTGTTTCTGGCGATGCTGAGCGGCTGTCCGGCGCCGCCGCGTGCTCCGCCGCCCGCACCGCCCCTGCCGGCCGCGCCAGCCGCTCCATCGGCACCGGCGCCGCACGTGGGCACACCGTACGAGATCCTCCCGCAGTCTTCACTGCTCACCATTCTGGTCTATCGCGGCGGCGCGCTCGCGAGCGCAGGGCATAACCACGTCATCGCTTCGCACGATCTGACCGGCACGATCTACGTGCCCGCGCAGATCCTGCAGAGCAGCTTCGAGGTGCACATCCCCGTGGCCACTCTCACCGTCGACGAGGCGGTGCTGCGCGCGCAGCAACCGGCCGCGGAGTTCCCTGCCGACGTATCCGAAGGCGCCAGGGAAGGAACGCGGCGCAACATGCTGGGTCAGGCGCTGCTCGATGCGCAGGGCAATCCGGAGATCGTGCTGCAGTCACTCCAACTCGAGCCCGCAGGTGGCACGGCGGCGGACTCCGGTACGGTGCCTGCGCACGTGCAGAGCTCGGTGCGCGGGCGGCTGCGCGCCTTCACGGTGCCGGTGCGTTACCAGCTCGGCGGGGTCGGCGGAAACAGCACTGTGGAAGCCTCGGGGGAGTTTCCGCTGCGGCAGACCGATCTTGGCCTCACGCCCTTCAGTGCAATGCTCGGCGCGCTGCAGGTTCAGGATGAGATGCGGATCAGTTTTCACATCGTGGCGCAGGCCGCGGCTCTCAAGCGCGAGCCTTAGAGACCGAAGCCGCGGGGGCGGCCTGCGAAGCCGCGGGGGCGGCCTGTCAGATACTCAGTCGTCGCCTTCGAGCAGCAGCAGCGGGGTGTCTCCGGGGCCCTCGAGCAGGGCACTGCCGGCGTCGGCCTGCACGGGATGCGGCGCGGGAGCAAGCGAGAGGCCCATCAGGCGCAGCCGCTCGAGACGCGCCGGCATGTCCGCGGCGCGGAAGACCAGCATCGGCCGTGCGCACACCCGCGGTGGATGGAAGGCGAGATCGAGGTGATCGCTGGTGAGTGTCAGGTGCGGGTAAGGCACCTGCGCCTCTTCGGCCGCGACGAATCCCAGCGGCTCCCAGAAGGCCTGCGCCACGGCGAAATCGCCCGCCGGCAGGCTCAGTTCGGCAAAATCACCACAGAGCGAGACATCGATCGCATCGCGCGCCACGGGCGAATACGTGCGCGCCTCGAGAATCGCGACCTCATGCCCGAAGGGGTCGGTGAAGGCGATCTCGTTGAACACCTCCTCGCTAGTGTTACAGCGCGTGAGATGAATGCCCGCCGCGGCGAAGGTGGCGAGGGTGCCGGCGATCCCGGGCCGCACGAAAGTGAGTGTGGGCGACACGCCTGTGCGCTGATGCAGCCCAATGTACAACCGCCCGTCGGTCAGTACTCCGTAAGGATGCGTGAAGGTGTCGGTGGTGGAGGCCTGGCTGAACCCCAAACGCTCGTAGAACTCGACCGCAGTGCGCACGTCATCGACAGCGACACTCAGCTCGTGGAAGGTTCCGGCGAGCGGTAGAGGTGCGAGCGACATCAGGCAGGAGCACCGTGCGCCGTGCCTGGGAGGTGCTCGCGTAGCCCCTGCGTCCACCCCTGACAGCGCTGCGCGATGAGGCGCGCGAGGCAGTGGGCGTGAGCGGCACTGTCATTGAGGGCCGGAACGTACTCGAAGCGCTGGCCGCCCGCTTGCATGAAGAGGGCGCGGTTCTCGATGGCGATCTCCTCGAGAGTCTCAAGGCAGTCGACCGCGAAACCGGGACACACGACGGTAACCTCGCGCACCCCGCGTGCCGGCATGCCAGAGAGCACCGCCTGCGTGTAAGGCTTGAGCCACTGCGCAGGTCCAAAGCGCGATTGGAAGCTCACGCTCCATTCGCCTTCGAGCAGCAGCAGCTCGTCAGCGAGCAGTCGCGCAGTCGCGTGGCAGCGCGAGTGATAGGGGTCGCCCTGCCTGCCGTAACGCTCAGGTATGCCATGGAACGAGATCAACAGGTGCGGGGTGCGGCCGTGCGCCTCCCAGTGCGCCACCACGCTCGCGCGCAGCGCTTCGATGTAGCCCGGGTGGTCGTGATAGTCGGCGACCAGCTGCAGATCCGGCAGCCAGCGTAAGCGGTGCAGCGCGGCGCTCACCTGGTCGAACGCCGCGCCGCCGGTCGCACCGCAGTACTGCGGGAAGAGGGGCAAGACCAGCAGGCGCTGTGCACCGCCTGCGCGCAGCCGCCCGAGTGCGTCGCCGACATCCGGGGCGCTGTAGAGCATGCCGACCTCCACCTGCAGCGGCGCGAGTATCCGCTGCGCCAGTACGCCAGCGAGCGCGGCGCTCAGCTTGACCGTCAGGTCGCGCAGCGGCGAGCCGGAATCCGACCAGATGCGGCGGTACTTGCGCGCGACGCGTGCCGGACGAAAGGGGAGCACTATGGCGTAGAGCAGCGGCAGCCACAGCGCGCGCGGCAGCTCCACCACGCGCGGGTCAGCGAGAAAGCGCGCCAGGAATGCGCGCACCGCGGCAGGCTCCGGCGCCTCGGGCGTACCGGAGTTGACCAGCAGGATGCCGATGCGTTCCGTGCTCAACTCAGGCCGACGCACACGAATTTCAGCTCGGTGTAGTCGAGGATGCCGTATTTGGACCCTTCGCGACCGACGCCGGATTCCTTGACGCCACCGAAGGGTGCGACCTCGGTCGAGAAGATTCCGGTGTTGAGCCCGACCATGCCGTACTCGAGCGCCTCCGCGACGCGCCACGAGCGCGCGAGATCGCGCGTATAGAAGTACGCGGCGAGTCCGAACTCCGTGTCGTTGGCCATGCGGATGGCGTCCTGCTCGGTCTCGAACCGGAACAGCGGCGCAATCGGCCCGAAGGTCTCCTCGCGAGCCATGCGCATGGCCGGGGTCACCTCGGTCACGACGGTGGGCTCGAAGAAGGTTCCGCCGAGCGCATGGCGCCTGCCGCCGAGTGCGACGCGAGCACCCTTACCCACGGCGTCAGCGATGTGCTGCTCTACCTTGGCGAGCGCGGCAGCGTCGATCAGGGGTCCCTGGTCGGTGGGACCCTTGAGGCCGTCACCGACGCGCAGCTGCCCAACCGCGTGCACGAGCTTGCGCGTGAACGCTTCGTAGACGGGCGCCTGCACCAGCAGGCGGTTGGCGCAGACGCAGGTCTGGCCGCTGTTGCGGTACTTGCTGGCGATGGCGCCGGCGACTGCAGCATCGAGATCCGCGTCTTCGAAGACGATGAAGGGTGCGTTGCCGCCGAGCTCCATGGTGAGCTTCTTCACGGTGCCGGCGCACTGGGCCATGAGCTTCTTGCCGACGCCGGTCGAGCCGGTGAAGGTGACCTTGCGCACCGCGGGATTGGCGGTGAGTTCGCCGCCGATCGCGGCCGCATCGACGCCGGTCACCACGTTAAGCACGCCGGGGGGCACGCCGGCACGCCCGGCGAGCGCTGCCGCGGCGAGTGCCGAGTAGGGAGTCTGGCTCGCGGGCTTTACCACGATGGTGCAGCCGGCGGCGAGCGCCGGACCTGCCTTGCGCGTGATCATCGCCAGGGGAAAGTTCCACGGCGTGATCGCGGCGACCACACCGACCGGCTGTCGCAACACGAGCAGACGCCGGTCACTCTGATGTGGCGGGATGATATCTCCGTAAAGTCGCTTGCCTTCCTCGGCGAACCACTCGATGAATGAGGCGCCATAGACGATTTCACCGCTGGCTTCCGCGAGGGGCTTGCCCTGCTCGGCGGTCATGAGCGTGGCCAGGTCCTCCTGGTTCGCCATCAGCAGTTCGTACCAGCGGCGCAGGATGGCGGCGCGCTCTTTGGCGGTGAGGGCGGCCCACGCCGGGAACGCCTGCGATGCCGCCTCGATCGCGTGGCGCGTCTCGGCGATGCCCATGTCCGGGACCGTGCCGATCGGCTCGCTGGTCGCGGGATTCACGACCGTGTGAGTCGCGCCGCTCACCGCATCGAGCCACTTGCCGCCAATGAAGGCGTGCGTGCGCAGCAGCTCCGGATCGCGCAGTTTCATGAATCAGACTCTCCCTCGGGTGAAGGCGGCGTGTCGCCCGGCGTGCGGTCCACGTAACGGGTGAAGAACTCGAGAGTGCGCGTGCGCGCGAGTAGCGCGGCCTGCGGGTTGTAGGCGCTGCGCTGCTCGCAGTTGAACCCGTGACCTGCCCCCTCGTAGATATAGAGCGGCGCCTCGGGATAGGCCGCGCGGATGCGCTCGACGTCGGCGAGCGGAATGCTCTGATCCTCGCTGCCGTAGTGATACATCACCGGGCATCGCGGCTTGCGCTCCAGGTAGCTCGTCACCTTGCCGTAATAGACCACCGCGCACGCGAGCGGCAGCTCGCAGGCCGCGAGGTACGCCTGGGCTCCGCCCCAGCAGTAACCGACGGCGCCGGCGCGCCCGGAGTGCTTCACCACCGCGAGCGCCGCGGCGAGATCGCGCCGCGTCGCTTCCGGGTCGAGCTGTTTCACGTAGCCTGGGCCTTCCTGCATGTCCGCGGGGGTGTAGCCGAGCTCGATGCCACGGCGGACCCGATCGAACAGCGCCGGAGCGATCGCGGTGTAGCCCTGGGCGGCAAACTGATCAGTCACTGTGCGGATGTGACTGTTGATGCCGAAGATCTCCTGGATCACCAGCAGCGCACCGCGCGGGCGCTGCGGTGCCGCCGCGAGCCAGGCCTGAAACTCGTGCCCGTCGCGCGCCATGATGGTGGTGAATTGGCCCATGGGGTGGCATTCTAACGCGCCGCGCCAAGGGAGGGATTCATGCTCGTCGGATCCGTCATCAAGCGGGTCGCCATCGTCGGTGGCGTGCGCATTCCGTTCGCGCGCTCTTATTCGGCTTACGCCACCGCCAGCAACCAGGACATGCTGACCGCCGCGTTTCGCGGCGTGGTCGAGCGCTTCCGCCTCCAGCGCGAGCGGCTCGGCGATGTAGCGGCCGGCGCGGTCATCAAGCACTCGCGCGATTACAACCTGGTGCGCGAATGCGTGCTCGCGAGCGGCCTCGATCCGCACACGCCTGGGCTCGACATGCAGCGCGCCTGCGGCACGGGCCTCGAAGCCGCCATCGACATCGGCAACAAGATCGCGCTCGGACAGATCGAGGCCGGCATCGCCGGCGGCACCGATTCGATCAGCGATGCGCCGATCGTCTACCCGCGCTCTTATCAGCAGCTGTTGCTCGCCAGCTACCGCGGCCGCAGCGCCTGGGAGCGTCTGTCGCCCTGGTTCGGCCTGCGCTTGAGGCACTTCAAGCCGGTGCTGCCCGCGGTGATCGAGCCGCGCACGGGGCTCTCCATGGGGCAGAGCACCGAGCTCATGGCGAAGCAGTGGCAAGTGACGCGCGTCGAACAGGATCAGCTTGCCTATGACAGTCACCTCAAGGCAGCAAGCGCCTGGCGCGAAGGCTTCTACGATGATCTGGTGATTCCTTACCTCGGCCTCAAGACCGACAACAACGTCCGTGCGGACAGTTCGCTCGAGAAGCTCGCGCGGCTGCGTCCGAGCTTCGCGACCGACGGCACGCTCACCGCGGGCAACAGCACTCCGCTCACCGACGGCGCGAGCGCGGTGCTGCTCGCGACTCCCGAGTGGGCGGCGCAACGCTCGCTTCCCGTGCTCGCCTACCTCCGCTACGGCAAGGCGTGGGCGGTCGATTTCGTGGGCGGCAAGGAAGGTTTGCTGATGGCGCCCACGTACGCCGTGCCTGCAATGCTGCGTGACGCCGGCAGCACGCTGCAGGACTTCGATTACTACGAGATACACGAGGCGTTCGCGGCGCAGGTGCTGTGCACGCTCAGGGCGTGGGAGTCGCCGGATTACTGCCGCAACGTGTTGGGACTGCCCGGGCCGCTTGGCAGCATCGATCGTGCACGCCTCAACGTGAAGGGCGGCAGCGTCGCCCTCGGCCACCCCTTCGCCGCCACCGGCACGCGCATTCTGGCCACGCTCGCGAAGCTCCTCGCCGGCGACGCGACGGCAAAGCGCGGACTGATCTCGGTGTGCACGGCCGGCGGGATGGGCGTCACCGCCATCGTGGAGCGCGGCTGACGGGCGCACGGCGCGAGCCGCAGGGCGCGGCAGAGGTACTGCGCATAGCGCTGCGGCTCGGCCTCACCTCCTTCGGCGGACCCATCGCGCATCTCGGGTACTTCGAGCGCACCTACGTGCGCGAGCGCGGCTGGTTGAGCGGTGAGGAGTACGCAGCGCTCGTCGCGCTTTGCCAGGTCCTTCCCGGGCCGACCAGCAGCCAGGTCGGCTTTCTCATCGGTCTGCATCGGGCGGGCTGGCGAGGCGCACTCGCGGCGTGGCTCGGATTCACGCTGCCCTCGGCGCTGCTGTTGTATGCCTGCGCACGGCTGGCGGCACGCGTGCAGGGGCCGCTCGTGAGCGCCTTGGTTCACGGACTGAAGCTGGCGGCGGTAGCGGTGGTCGCAGAGGCGGTGTGGAGCATGGCGCGCCGGCTGTGCACGGATGCGAGCACCTGGCTCATCGCAGCGGGCGCGATGGTGCTGCTCCTCGCGAGCGGCAGTGCGGGCGCGCAGCTCGCGGTACTGCTGGCGGCAGCGGCGGCCGGGTCAGTTTGGTGTCGCCCGGCCGCGGTGGCGGTGCAGGGCATTGCGAAAGAGCAGTGGGCGGGGACGCTGTCGCTCGGCGCATTCGCAGTGCTGCTCCTTGGCCTCCCGGTGCTGTCCTGGCGCTACCCGCACAGCGGCTTCGCTCTCGCGCAGGTGTTCTACCGCGCGGGCGCGCTGGTATTCGGCGGAGGACACGTCGTGCTGCCGTTGCTGCGCGCCGCGCTGGTGCCGGCCGGCTGGCTGTCGGATGACGCATTTCTGGGTGGCTACGGTCTTGCACAGGCGGTGCCGGGGCCGCTGTTCAGCGTGGCTGCCTACCTCGGCGCGATTGCCGTTCCGGGCGCACCGCCAGCGGGTGCCACGATGGCTCTCATCGCCATATTCCTGCCGGGACTGCTGCTGGCACTGGCCGGGTCGTCAGTGTGGACCACGCTTGCGCACCACGCCCGCCTGCGTGCCGCGGTG
>Ga0210409_10000931_pt1 | contig 41503 bp, 40 predicted proteins | sample IncBWH17MmetaG_FD_161649 | JGI IMG/M metagenome (GOLD analysis project Ga0210409, IMG submission 161649) | Forest soil microbial communities from Barre Woods Harvard Forest LTER site, Petersham, Massachusetts, United States - Inc-BW-H-17-M | ecosystem: Environmental > Terrestrial > Soil >... | reverse complement strand
CCGTCTGCCACCAGGTATCCACCACTGGGCACCGGCCTCCGCCGATACGCTCCCGATACCACATCCAGGCTTCGGGATTGATCGGCTCCCCGACTGATCCCAACAATCGCAGTCGCGAAAGGTCGTGGCGTGCGGGATATTGATCCCCCCATTTCATGAACGCCCGGATAGCGGTCGGCGCGGTGTACAGTATCGTGACGCCATGCCGCTCGCACATATCCCACATGCGGTCTTTGTCGGGCCAATCCGGCGCGCCTTCATACATGAGACAAGTCGCACCGTTGGCCAACGGCCCATACACGACATACGAGTGCCCGGTAACCCAGCCGACATCGGCCGTACACCAGAACACGTCGTCAGGCTTGAGGTCGAACACCATCCGGGTTGTAGCCGCCACGCCGGTCAGATATCCGCCGGTCGTGTGCACAATGCCCTTTGGTTTTCCCGTCGTGCCTGAGGTGTACAGGATGTACAGCACGTCCTCGGCGTCCATGCGCTCGGGCTCGCACACCAGGCCGACTCTGGACATGGCGTCGTGCCACCAGATATCGCGCCCTTCCTGCATCGTCGTCGACTCGGTGGCCGAGCCGGAAAATCGCTGCACGACGAACACGCGCGTGACCGCCGGACACTCCTGAAGCGCCCGATCCGCGTTCCGCTTGAGCGGCACGATCTGTCCGCGCCGGAACCCGCCGTCGGCGGTAATCAGCACCCTCGCGTCCGCGTCCAGGATGCGATCGCGCAACGAATCCGGCGAGAACCCGCCGAACACCACCGAGTGGATCGCGCCGATCCGCGCGCAGGCCAGCATCGCGATCGCCGCTTCGGGTACGAGCGGCAGATAGATCGCGACGCGGTCGCCCTTGTTCACGCCGTGCGCGCGCAGCACGTTCGCGAATTTGTTGACCTCGACCGACAGCTCCCAATACGTCAGGGTGCGGCGATCACCGGGCTCGCCTTCCCAGATGAACGCGGCCCGGTTCCCAATCCCGGCGCGAATATGTCGGTCGATGCAGTTGACCGTCACGTTGAGCGTTCCGCCGACGAACCACCGCACGTGCGGCGGCCGCCATTCGAGCGCCGTTCGCCATGGCGTAAACCATTCCAGGCGCTTGGCTTCCTGACTCCAAAAGGCCACCGGGTCGGCGTTGGCCTTCTCGTAAATAGCGGGATCGGCGAGAGTGGCCGACTTCGAGAAAGCCGCCGGGGGCGGGAACCGGCGATGCTCTTCGAGCAGGACGTCGATGTCGGTCATCGTCCTGAGCAATCTCGCATAAATCATAGATCCCGGCAAAGTGCGGTAGCCGAGGGCGAGTTCGGCAGGCGCGGTCGGACGTGCCAACTATTAGTGACTGCTCACGTTAGGCCGGCTGGGACACGGACGGCACCATTATCGCCCCTTCTCGCGCCATATGATCCTTGCCGTGCCGGCGCGCTTGACCATCGAGAACCGAAACGACTTTCGCCGCGAGTTGCTCGCGTGGATCGACGACGCGATCGCGCGGCGCGAGACCCACGTCACCCTGAACTTGGAGCGGACCGAGGATCTCGACGTGAGTGGCATTGCGCTGCTCGTCGCCGTCCAACAGCGGGCCTCGCTCCATCAGCTGCACATCACCCTCCAACGCCCGAACGATCGCGTCCGGCAGATGCTCATCCTGTCGCGAATGACGACGCTATTCAGCATCGAGTAGATTCCGCCGCGTGGCACCACCGGCTGTCGTCGTCGACAACATCACGCGCCGCTTCGGTCGTCGCTCCGCGCTCGCCGGCGTGAGCTTCGCGCTCGAGCCGCGCGAGTGTCTGGCGATCTTCGGCCCGAACGGCGCCGGCAAGACCACACTCCTCAAGATCGTCGCCGGCCTGCTGGTGCCGAATAGTGGCGCCGTGTCGCCGTCGGGCGTCGCCGCGCGCCGATCAGTCGGCCTGATCTCGCATCAGACGATGTTGTACCCGGAGCTCACATCGCTCGAGAACGTCGAGTTCGCCGCCCGACTCTATGGTGTGCCGGAGCCCCGCGCAGCCGCGCTCGCATCGCTCGACGCGCTCGGTGTCCGAGACCGCGCCGAAACTCTCGTCCGGCAGCTGAGTCGCGGACTGCAACAGCGCGTGTCGATCGCGCGATCGTTGGTCCATCGGCCGAGCATTGTCCTGCTCGATGAGCCATTTACCGGACTCGATGCGCAAGGCGCGCGCGTGCTGACCGAAGCGTTGGTCGGACTCAGAGAAGCGGACGCGGCGCTCGTGCTCGTCACGCACAACATCGACGAAGGCCTCGCGCTCGCGACGTGGGTCGCGATACTCGACGACGGACGATTCGTGAGCTACGATCGCCGCCACGACATCGATCCCGTGACTTACGCGGCCCGATATCGCGCGATACTTTGCCCCCCATGACGCAGAAGCCGTGGTGGATGGCCCACATCGGCATCGGCGACGCGATCGTGTGGCTCGTCCCGCTGCTGCTGATCGGCCATCACTTCTTTCGCGGCCGCCGCGCCTACCTCGCGATCCTCGGTCTCATGATCGTGCTGGGCGGCGGCATCGTGATCCGCGTACTCACGGTGACGATCCTGCATCCGCCGGGTTGGGACTTTCAAGCCCTGTGGCTGTATGGCCACGTGGCCGTCGCGGGGGCCAACCCCTATTTGCCTGGGTCGTACCATGCGCTCGCCGGCCCCGGGCCATTCGTGCCGGACTTCGAGCAAGAAGTCCTGAATGTCGGCGCGGTCTATCCTCCGCCGACGCTGCTCCTCTTCGGCAGCATTGGCTGGATGCCGCTACAGGTCGCGGTCGTTCCGTGGATGATCGTGCAGGTCGCCGCGTGCATTGGCGTCATCATCCTCTTGTGGCGCACGTTCTTTCCGTCGCCCGATCGCGAAGCGCTCGCGTTCACCGTGGCGCTCGTCCTGATCCTTCCCGCGACGCTGGCGACGTTCTATCACGGACAGATCAACTTCATCGCCATTGCCTGTGTGCTGGCCGCGTGGCGGGTCCGCGATCGCGCCGTGACCGGCGTCTATCTCGTGATCGCGACGATCATGAAATTGTTGTACGGGGTGCTCGGGTTGTATCCGCTCTTGCGCGCGCGCTGGCGGGTGTTGGCCGGCGTTGCGGGCGCGACGGTCGTCGCGTCTCTCGCGTCCATCGCGGCGTTCGGGCTCGAGACATTCGTGACGTACCTGCGTGACAATCCCGCGACGCACCGCATGCCTTCGTACTACTTCACGACATTCGTCAATCAGTCGCTGCTCGGCACGGCGCTGCGTCTCTTTCCGCACCCGGCGTTTCCCATCGACGGGCCTCCGTTCGGCCCGCCGCGCAGCATGGTCTATTTCGGATCCGCCGCGGTCGTGTTGTGCATCACCGTCTGGCTCGTGTGGCGTCAACCACGGACGTCCGCCGGCGAGGACACCGCCTTCGCGCTGCTGATCCCGGCCGGCATGCTCATCTATCCGTGGACGCTCGGCAACTATTTCGTGTTGATGCTGGTGCCGATGTTCTATCTGTGGTCCCGCCGACCGACGCGCGGCCCATTGCTGTGGTACACGATCGCGCTCGTTGCCAGCATGTATCCGCTGACCCATGTCCCGGGCTCGCCTGGCATCATCGCGCCGCTCGCCCTCTGGGGGACGCTCGCGGTTATGGCATTCGCGCAACTCGCTGAAGCTCGCGTGAAGCTGGCGTGAATCCTCCCGGGCTCGTCAGCGCCGCGTGGCTCATCGCACGCAAGGATCTGCGCGTCGAGTTCCGCAGTCGCAGCGCGTTCTTCTCGGCGGCGATCTTTGCCGTGCTCGCCGCGACGATCTTCTTCTTTGCCTGGGATCCCACGGCGGTGGCCGCGGCTGACTTGGCCCCCGGTGTCCTGTGGGTCATTTTTACGTTTGCGGGGATGCTCGGCCTACACCGCTCGTTCGGATCAGAGGTCGCGGATCGCGCCATCGATGGCCTGTTGGTGGCACCAATCGACCGCAAGGCCGTGTTCCTCGGCAAGGCTCTCGCCAACCTCGTGTTCGTGCTCGCGGTGCAAGCACTTGCGATCCCGGCCGTCGGCATCATGTACAACGTGCCACTCACACGGATCGCCGCGCCGCTGGCGGGTATCGCCATACTCGCGGCGATCGGCCTCGTCGCGGTCGGAACGTTGTTTGCGGCGATGACCGTCAACACGCGGTTCGCCGAGTTGCTGCTCCCCATGCTGTCGCTACCGTTCTTTGTTCCGATCGTGATCGCCGCCGCGCAGTCGACGGAAAAGCTGCTGGGCGGCCGGCCGGTGAGCGAGGTGGCGGGATGGCTCGAGCTCCTGGCATCTTTCGATCTCGTCTTCGTCTACGCATGCACTCTCGCATTTCCAGCGACTCTCGAGCATTAGCGCCATTCGACTGGTCGATCGTGGTCGCGGCGATCGCGGTCATCGGCGTCGCGATCCGCGCGATTTGGTTCACGCCCATCGAGGCGCGACAAGGTGCGGCTCAAAAGATCTACTATGTCCATCCGCCCTCCGCGTTCGTCGGCATGTATGTGGGCTTTGGGCTCATGGCGATCGCGAGCGGCGTGTACCTCTGGTTGCACGACGAGCGAGCCGATCTGTTGGCCGAGAGCTCCGGAGAGGTGGGTCTCGCGTTCTTGACCGTGGCGCTCGTCACCGGACCAATCTGGGGGAAGACGGTCTGGGGGGCCTGGTGGACGTGGGACGCGCGACTCACGTCGACATTGTTCTTGTGGTTTCTCATCGCTGGCTACTTGGTGCTCCGCGGCGCCATCGACGATCGCGCGCTGCGCGCGCGATACTCCGCCGTGCTGGCACTGCTGTCCGTGCCGCTCATCTTCTTCATTCATTTCAGCGTCTACTTCTTCCGGACGCTGCATCCGATGCCGATCGTCCTCAAGCCGTCGTCCCCGTCGCTCTCACCGGAGATGCTGACGACGTTCGCCCTCTCATTCGTCGTGATGCTGGTGCTCTACATCGCGCTGCTGCGTGCGCGCTATCGCCTGGCGCTGTGGAGCGCTCGAGAATGATTCCCGACAACGCCATCTACCTCGAGGCCGCCTACGCGGCCGCCGCGATAATCTACGGCGCGTATGCCGTGAGTATCTGGTGGCGCGCCCGACGATACCGGCGGTGACGGTCTATCTCGTTGGCGCAGGGCCGGGCGATCCAGGACTGATGACCGTGCGAGGCCAGGAACTGCTGGCCTCGTGTGATGTGGTGGTCTATGACGCGCTGGTAAACCCGCGGCTATACGCGGGTGTCGCCGATGCGCGCGATGTCGGCAAACGCGGCGGCGACGCGTCGGCATCGCAGGCTGATATCAATGCGCTGCTCGTCGAGCTCGCGCGGGAAGGCAAGAGCGTGGTTCGCCTCAAAGGCGGCGACCCCTTCGTGTTCGGCCGCGGGAGCGAGGAAGCGCAAGCGCTCGCCGCGGCGGGTATCCCGTTCGAGATCGTCCCTGGCGTCACCGCGGGCGTCGCCGCGCCCGCCTACGCCGGAATCCCGGTCACGCACCGCGGTTTCGCGACGTCGGTCACCTTCGTGACCGGGAGTGAAGATCCGACCAAGCCAGAGACGCAAACTGATTGGTCCGCGCTCGCGCGCGTCGGCGGCACGATCGTGGTGTACATGGGTGTGCGCCACCTCCGCGAGATTGTCGATCGCCTGATCGCCGCCGGCTTAGATGCCGAGACGCCCGCCGCGGCCATCCAATGGGGCACGCTGCCCGCACAGCGCACCGTGGTCGCGACGCTCTCTGCGCTCCCGTCCGTGCCGGATTTGGCATCGCCGCTCATCGTGGTTATCGGACAGTCGGTCGGCCTCCGCGAAACGATCGCCTGGTTCGACCGGCGGCCGCTCTTTGGGCGACGCATCCTCGTGACACGGGTGTCTCAGCGCGCGGGGGCGCTCGCGGATCGTCTCCGCGCGACCGGCGCGGATGTGCTGGAATTGCCTTCGACCCGAATCACGTCGCTCGATCCCTCTGCGTTGCACGACGCGATCGGCAGATTGTCAGGCTATCAGCACATCCTGTTCACCAGCCAGACCGCCGTCGATTACTTCTGGAATGTCCTACGTCTCTCCTCACTGGATGCTCGGGCGTTAGCCGGTCTCACGGTCACCGCGATCGGCCCCGCGACAGCCGAAGCGCTCGTGTCCCATGGCATCGCGCCGGATGTGGTTCCGGACCGTTTCGTTGCCGAGGGCGTCCTGGAGTCGCTCCTCACGCGTGGCCGCGTCAGCGGCTCGCGTATCTTGTATCCAGCCGCCGAAGGCGGCCGAGAAGTATTGCCAGAAGGTCTACGAGGAGCGGGAGCGACCGTAGATGTCGTACACGTGTATCGCTCGGAATCCGTAAAGGGCCCTGTGGTGATAGATGGCATTGATCTCGTGACGTTCACGTCGGCTTCGACCGTGACGGGCTACGTCGAAGCGGTGGGTGAAGAACGGGCCCGTCGCGCCCCGGCGGCCACGATCGGCCCGATCACCACCGATGCCGCGCGCGCGGCGGGAATCGCGGTGGCGGTCGAGTCTCCGACCGCGTCGATACCAGCGATGGTCGACGCCATCGTCTCGCACTATTCGCACGATGCCCATGCGGATCGGCACGCGTAAGTCCGCGCTCGCGCTGGAGCAGGCGCGCCAGGTGCAGGCCGCACTCGCCGCACGCGGGGTCGAGAGTGAGCTCGTCACGTTCACGACCCTCGGTGACCGTCGCCTCGACGCATCGTTCCTCGAGATCGGCGCCAAGGGGCTGTTCACGAAGGAGCTCGAGGTCGCCCTCGCCGAAGGGACGATCGACTGCGCCGTACACTCGTTCAAGGACCTGCCCACCGACACGGCAGGCGTGGTAGCCGTGCTTCCGCGCGCTGACCCGCGCGATGTCGTCGTCGGTACGGCGATCGCCAAACTCCCGCCCGGGGCTCGCGTCGGGACGTCGAGCCTGCGTCGTCGGGCGCAGCTCAAGGCACTGCGTCCGGATCTCGAGGTCGTGGAGCTCCGTGGCAACGTGCCGACGCGATTACGAAAAGTCGCGGAGGGCCAGGTCAGTGCCGCGATCTTAGCCGCGGCGGGACTGATCCGCCTGGGCGAGACTCAGCGCATTACGGAGTACCTCGACCCCCCTGACTGGCTCCCAGCTCCGGGGCAGGGGGCTATCGCCATCCAGGGTGATGCTCGGCTCGCGCCTCTCAACGACCCCGATACCATGCGCGACGTGACGGCAGAGCGGACCATGCTGGCCGCGCTCGAGGGCGGGTGCCAGGTGCCGATCGGGGGGCTTGTCGTGCGCGGCGTCCTGTATGGGTTCGTCGCCGAAATAGACGGTACCGACGTGCGCCGAGACTCGGAGCCCGTCGACCCGGCGAATCCGGCCGCCGCGGGGCTCGCGCTCGCCGCTAGATTCCGGGCATGGACTCGTTCCTGACTGAACGCGAGGCTCTCCCACTGCCGACCATTCGACCTCGTCGGCTCCGTCGCACGGCGCCGCTCCGCCGTTTAGTTCGCGAGACTCATTTAGATCCAGCCCAACTCGTTCTCCCTGTCTTCGTACGTACAGGCGCGAACGTCCGACTGCCGGTGTCATCAATGCCGGGCGTCGCGCAGACGTCAGTCGACGAGATGCTGCGGGACGCGAGCGCGGCGGCCGAGTCGGGCGTCGGTGGGATCATCCTGTTCGGCATCCCGGACGCCAAAGACGAAGAAGGTTCCGGTGCATGGGATGAGTACGGCGCCGTACAGCAGGGGATTCGCGCACTGAAGCGCGAGTTTCCGGAGCTCGTGGTCATCGGCGATGTTTGCATGTGCGAATACACTTCGCACGGCCACTGCGGGATCCTGCGCGATGGCACTGTCGACAATGACGCGACGTTGCCGCTGCTCGCTCGCGCCGCCGTGTCGCACGCTCAGGCCGGTGCGGATATCGTGGCGCCGAGTGACATGATGGACGGTCGTGTGGCGGCCATTCGTGCCGCGCTCGAAGGCGCGGGTCACTCGGACACCGCGATCCTGAGTTACGCCGCGAAATATGCCTCGGCGTTCTATGGCCCATTCCGCGAGGCGGCCGAGTCGACGCCGCAGACTGGCGATCGACGCGGTTACCAGATGGATCCAGCGAACGGGGCCGAGGCGCTGGGGAGGTCGCGCTCGACTTGGACGAGGGGGCTGACGCGATCCTGGTCAAGCCCGCGGGGCCGTATCTCGATATCGTGCGACGCGTGAAAGAGACCACCGGGTATCCGGTGGGGGCGTATCAAGTAAGCGGCGAGTACGCGATGCTGGTCGCGGCGGCCGAGCGGGGTTGGATCGATCGCGATCGCGCCATGATGGAATCACTGGTCGGCATCCGCCGCGCGGGCGCCGATTTCATCCTGACATACTTTGCCACGGCTGCCGCGCGCCTCATCCGCCGCGGCTGGGAGTAGCATGCGCTATCGTACGTTCCCCGGGACCGATGTGACGATCAGCGAGGTGGGGTTTGGCAACTGGACCACCTCGACGGGGTGGTGGGGGGAAATGTCCGACGCCGATGCCGTCGCGCTTCATCGCCGGGCACTGGACGATCATGGCATCACGTTCTTCGACACCGCCGATGCGTATGGCAACGGTCGAGCCGAACGGCAACTATCTGATGCGTTTCGTTCTCGACGCTGCGATGTGATCTATGCGACCAAAATCGGCTATGACATATACGACGCCGAGGCGCTTCTCTCCCGGCGTGGCCAATCCGAATTACCGATGCGCACGGATCCAGCATATCTGCGCCTCGCGGTCGATCGCTGTCTCGAACGCCTCGAGACCGACTACATCGACGTGCTCCAAATCCACAACGTGAAGATGGAGCATGTGCGTGATCCAGAGCTGTGGGCCACGCTCCGTGAGATGAAACGCGAGGGCAAGATCCGCGTTTGGGGCGCCGCGTTCGGCCCCGCGATCGGTTGGCTCTATGAAGCCGTCGAGCTGTGCGAGCGCGAGCCGGATATCGGGATGATCCAGATGATCTGGAACATCCTGGAGCAACACCCCGGCACTGCAATGATCGACGCCGCACGCCGGTCCGCGCCGCACTGCGCGTTCACCATTCGTGTGACCCACGCGTCGGGGATGTTGGAGGGGAAGTACACCGAGGACACGGTCTTCCCGGAGCACGACCACCGCCGCCATCGGCCGCGGTCGTGGTTGATCAACGGCCTAAAGAAACTCCGCACCTTGGATTTCTTGACAACCGACATGACTCTGGGCAAAGCGGCTCTCAAGTGGCTCCTCGCCGAGCCGCTGGTGATGTCGACGCTGCCGAATATCTACGACGCGACGCAGCTCGCCGAGTTCGCCGCGGCCAGCGACGCGCCTGACCTCACGCAAACGCAGCTCCACCGCGTCGCCGAGCTGGCGGCAACGAACTTCGGCGTGGACGAGCCGCCGATGGCCTACAAGGGCACGATGGCGCGCGCTACCGCGGCCGTCTAAACGCGAGGCCGGTGGGTTGATTCACGGCGTTCAACCCATTCGGGATGACCGTCACTGGTGTCACCACGCCGCTCCCGCCGAGCTGAGCGGCAGACAACTCGGCGACCGTGCTCGTGGCTGGACTCGTGCCGAAATTGGCCAGCCACAAATTGCCGCTAGTATCGAACGCGAGACTCACGAGATGAGTGCCGCGGATGGCGAGGATTGTAGTGGCTTTGGGGCTGCCACCCGCCGCCAACTGCGCGGGCGTATAATCGAAGACGGTCGAGTCGTTCGACGTCACCCATAGATCGCCCGCCGCGTCGAACGCGATGCCGGCCGGCAACACATGACTCGGCAGGGTGATCGTCATGGCCGGCGGAGTGGTCACGGTCCCCGTCGCGGCCAAGACCGCGCGTGGATACTCGTAGAGTGTGCCGGTCGAGAGGTCGCCGACCCACAGATTCCCACGCGCGTCGAACGCGATCGTCTGCGGCCCAATGACGGGCGATTGGCATTGCCGCGTGAGCTCGAGCGACGGCGATGTGAACTGACCGGCGCGGTATTCGACGATCGCGCAGTTGTCGACGCTGGCGACCCATAAGTCGCCAGTGCTGTCGAACGCCAGGCCGCCCACGAGCGTCAGGCTCGTGTCGGCGATCGTCATGTGCGGCGTCGGCGCGGCGCTGTCGAGCTGCGCGACCGTGTACTCGAAGATCGCCGGCAGCACCGTGTCCTGGACCGGCGTGCGGGTGAGCGACATCCAGAGATTGCCATTCGCGTCGAACGCGATCGCCTTCGGGCCATCGAGGTCAGGCGGTTGCGTGATTCGCCGTGACCCGCCGAGCTCCACTAACCCCGTTTGGGCGATGTCGTTCGCGACCCACGGGCCAACAGCACCACTCGACGATGAGGGTGGTGACACGGGTGCGGAGCAGGCGACAGCAAGAATGGCAATCAGTACGATGCGCGGCACGCCCACAAAGAGAGTGCCGTCTCGCGAGCGGGTCTAGTGCGGTTGGGGTGAACGCACGCCCCGAAGGGGCGGCGTTTTCTCAGTCGATGCGCCGGAACACGAGGGATGCGTTGATCCCGCCAAACCCGAACGAATTGGACAGCATGTACTCGACGCGCTGATTCCGCCCACTCGACGGGATGTAATCGAGATCGCACTCGCTATCGGGCTGCTGGAGATTGATGGTCGGCGGCAGCCACTCGTGCGTGAGACCCAGCGCGCAGATCGCGGCCTCGATGGCGCCGGACGCACCCAGTGCGTGCCCGTAATACCCCTTGGTGCCGCTCACGGGCACACGATACGCGTGCTCCCCGAAGACTTGCTTGAGCGCCGACGTCTCCGTCGGATCGTTGAGCGGAGTCGAGCTGCCATGCGCGTTGACGTACCCGATCTCGTTCGGTCCCAGCTCGGCGTCCTTCAACGCCAGCCGGATCGACCGCGCGGCCTGTGTGCCGTTGGGCAACGGCGCCGTCATGTGATACGCGTCGTTCGTTGTGCCGTACCCCACGACCTCGGCGTACATCCGCGCGCCACGCGCGACCGCTCGCGTGTGCTCCTCGAGCACGAGCACAACCGCCGCCTCGCCCATGACGAACCCGTCGCGATCCTTGTCGAAGGGCCGCGAAGCGTGCCCCGGGTCATCGTTGCGCGTGGACATGGCGCGGATCAACGCGAACGCACCGTAACACAGGGGCGCCAACGGCGTCTCCGATGCGCCGCATAGCATAGCGTCGGCATAGCCATCGCGAATCAGCCGAAAGCCATCGCCGATCGCCATCGTGCCGGACGCGCAGCTCATGGCGTTCGTCGAGTTCGGACCCGAGATGCCGAACTCGATGGCGATGTTGCAGCTCGCGGCGCCGCCATAGACCGCCAACGCGACGATCGGATCGACCGCGCGAAGCCCCCCCTCGAGGAATCGCTTGGACTGCTGCTCGGCGAACGCCACGCCGCCCAAGGCCGATCCCATGCTCGCGCCGAGGCGATCGCGATCTTCGCGCGCCAGATCGAGCGCGGCGTCCTCGAGCGCCATGCGCGCGGCGACGACCGAGAACTGACCGAACCGGTCCAGTCGCTTCGCCCGTTTGGCCTCGATGTGATCGCTGGCGACGAAGTCGCAGACCTCGGCCGCCACCTGACTGCGGAATTGGGATGCGTCGAACCGGGTGACGGGACCCACCGCCGACTGCTCTCGGCGGAGTCCCTGCCACAGCCCGTCCCGCGCCAACCCGATCGGCGTGATGGCTCCAATGCCGGTCACGACGACCCGGCGCCGCCCAGTCATACGCTTTCTCCCGTGCCTCGTTCGGCCACACCGGCCAACCCGGCGAGCGTGCGCGACGCGATGCCGTGCACAAAGACCGGTCCGATGACCCCCCGCGCGGCCAGCCCGGAGATGAGCGGCCACCCTGGCCCGTCCCACTCATGGACAATACGAACGTGCGTCCCTTCGCGACGGGGTTCGAAAGACCAGAGCACATCCATACCGGTCGTTATTCCCTCGATGTGGCGATAGCGGATTCCGGCATCTATTCCGGCATTCATCTCGGATACCCACCACGTTGGCCAGTTCGCGGGGCCAAACGGCCGGTTGGCCGACATCTCGACGACGCCGGTGGTCCGGAATCTTACATACCGGTAGTGCGGGAGGAGCGCCGGCCACCGCTCGACGTCGCTGGCGAGGGCATAGATGCGATCGAGCGGCGCGCGCACGAGGCGCTCGTCGATAGTCTTCATTTGGGTGCCCATGCCGCGGTCACCCGGAATCCCAAATATTGGCGAATCCACGGTTCGCTCCCGGTTGCCGCCTGAACGATGGTGCGGAGCTCCGGGGGCGTGAATCCGCGCCGGATGGACATTATTCCATCGCGCCGGCTCACCGGATGAAACCCTAGAACGAACGAGAAGAGCCAAAGACCGGCGACCGCGAGGTCGGAACGCAACAGGTCGCTAATGATGACGCGAACCCGAGCCACGCGGTTGAGCTCCTGAATGAGGCCGAGGGCCTCCTCCTCGAAGAAGTGATGCAGGACCTGCGAACAGATCACGACATCGACACTGTGACTGGCGAACGGCAACGCGCGGCCATCGCCCACGACGGCTGCGGTCGTCGAGGATCGCCCGGCCGCGGCGAGCCATTCGGCTGCCTCGAGTCCGACGGTCTCGAGCGTGATGCCGCGCCGGGCCGCCACATCGCGTGCGCGCCGCGGAATGTCTCCCATGCCGGTGCCCACGTCGAGCAAGGTCGCCTGCTTGGGCAAGAACGGCACGACCGCTTCCAGCTCGTGCATGACCGCTCGCGTGCCGCCCATGAGGGAGTTGGCGAGCATGATGTCACGCAACGATCGACGCGCGAGCGCCGGATCGACGTCCGGCGCGTCGAGTATCTCGTCCCCCTCGGGACGGATGCGCGGATCAGCGCTCGATTTGAGCGTAGCCACCGCGATAAAAAACCAAGGGACCGGCGGAGCGCGTCTCCGCGTGCTCGACTTCGCCGATAAAGATGGTGTGGTCGCCGCCCGGTATGGCCTGAGTGGCGCGGCACTCCAAGTACGCCAGCACGTCGTCGAGAATGGGCGCGCCGCACATGCCGCGCGTGAAGCCGACCCCCTCGAATCGGTCGGTCTCCGGCGCCGCGAACCGCCGCGCCAACGCCTCTTGCCCGGACGCCAGGATGTTGATCGCGAAATGGGAGCAGGCAGTCATGGCGGGGTGCAGCGACGCCTCGTGATCGATGCAGACCAGCACCAGCGGCGGGGCGAGGCTGAGCGACGTGAACGAGTTCACGGTCAGTCCGTGGTCCACCGAGGCCGTGTCCCGCGCCGTGACGACAGTGACGCCGGTCGCGAACCGGCCCAGGACGCTCCGAAAGTCGTCCGGGTCGATGGTCATGAGGCCAGCAGTCGGAGAAGGTACGACGGCCGCAGCACTTCCCAGGGCGGCACGAAATCCCCGGTCACACCAACGAACAGGTCAGCCATATCGCGACGGCGGGCCAGCGTGCGGGCCGCACGGTTCATGACCGCTGGATACGCCGTCGCCGCGCCGACAATGCGCTCCACGATCCACTTCCCGGTGAACTCGTGCCGCCGGCACCGTTCGTACGCCTCCAATGCCATATCAGCCCGCCGGGTGTTGCCCGCTCGTACCGCCTCAATGGCGTACGGGAGAATCAACTCGCCGCCGCGAAGCGCGGCATAGATGCCCTCGCCGGTAAACGGATCGAAGAAATCGGCGGCATCGCCGACGAGCGCCGCGCCGGGCATCCAGGCCCGACGTGCGTGTTGCGCGAACGGCCCGGTCGCGCGGACATCCGACACCCGTTCGGCGTCCGCAAAGCGAGGAGCCAGATGCGGTCTTCGCGTCACCCACGCGTTCAAGAAGGCGGCCGGGTCGCCGCGTATGAGCCGCGCCGCGCGCGAGGGGACCACCAGGGCAACGTTCGTCTCGCCGTTCCCCACGTCGGCCAGTCCGAGGTACCCATCGCGCTCCACATGCATCTCGCCCAACCGCCCGATGCCGGCGACGCCCCGATAATGCGTCACGAGGGCGATGCGCCGCGGCCACGCGGAGAAGCGCGTCAGTCCCAACCGCCGACCCACGGTCGATCGCAACCCGTCGGCTCCCACGACGAGCCTCCCGCGGATCGTTCTCGCACCGGTCCGTATACCCGTCACCCGACCGGTGCCATCGCGCAAAACGTCCACGACGCGTTCGCCTTCCGCGACGCGGACACCGACGGCGCGCGCACGGTCGAGGAGTAGCGCATCGAGATCCCGGCGCCGCAGCGCGAGCCCTCGATCGCGAAAGCCGCGGAATCCATGAGCCGCCGCGAACTCGCCGTAGATCTCCGATCCGGAGGGACTGCGAACCAGCATGCCGGCGAGCTGCGCGGCGCCGGCCGCAAGGGCCGCCTCGAGCGCTCCCATCTCGCTGAGAATGCGCGAGGCCTGTGGACTCAGATACTCGGCGCAGACTTTGTCCCGCGGGAATCGCGCCCGGTCGAGCACGAGGACGTCGACGCCGGAGCGGGCGAGCGCCCACGCCGTCGCCGACCCGGCCGGCCCGGCTCCGACGACAATTACCTCGGCGTCGTCCATGCGCCTCCCCAGAATCCCACGGCCGCACCGATCGCCGAGCTCACGGCATTGACGCCGTCATTCGTGAACCAGCGCAGGCCGCCTGCATGAGCCGTATGAGCACCGCAGGCGTGGACCAGCCGCTCCGTTCCCAGGTTGCATTGTGGGCACCGGCGGCGGGCTTGCAATGTCGCGCCGAGCACCGAATCGGCGGTCGAGCCCACAATCCCAGCTATAACCGTGGTGGCTACCACCCAAGTCGGCCACCCGACGAGGGCCACCAGCGCTCCAAGAAACGCTGCGCCACCGAAGGCGGCCAGCGTCCCATAGACGGTCACGCCACCCGACGTACCTGGTGAGACGGGTCGCCATGTCACGATAGAGCGCGGCAGCGCCTTTGCTCTTGTGCCGATCTCCGTCGCCCAGGTGTCGGACGTCGACGCGGCCAGCGCACCGGCGCCCACCGCTTGCCACACCGCGGACGGCCTCAGGACGAACGCCGCCGCGGCGGCCGCGAACAGCCCGCCGTTCGCGAGGACTTGGATCGCGTCCCGCTCACCGCCTTTTTCGACGATCCCGCTAACTGGTCCGCCCGAGCGTGAGAGAAACGTCGAGGTGAGAAAGAACGCGATGAGGAGGGCGCCCCAGTCCCATCCCGCCGCAACGGACACCGTCCCAACGACCACCGCGCCGATGGCGCCATCGACCGACAGCGCGCGCGCGCGACGCGCCACGATGGCGATCGCGAGCGCCGCGACTAGCCCACCGGCGGCACGGACACCGAGCGCACTCACGACTCAAGTATAAATTGCGCACACCCGAACGTGCCTTTAGGCTTCGGCGGATAAGTATGCCAGATACGGTCGACGCCCTACTCCCTCTCAGCCTGTTGGAAGCGGTTCGGAGCGTTGACGCGCCGCAGGACGACCAGGAAGCCGAGCTGGTGCCGGAGCTGCGGAACAAGCGCTTGGGGTTGAGTGAGACGGTGTACGCCCAGATCCGCCGCTATTCCGTCGCCGCGAAGAAAAAAGAGCGCACCCCGCACGACGAAGCCGTCGCACTGGCTCGTCTCATCGGACGCCGTTCTGACGCGGCCGAGGTCTTCGAATCGGCGGGCCGCATTCTCGCCCGCGAGTCGTTGGCGACAACCTCGCCGATGACGCAGCAGGTCATCCTGGTGCTGCCATCGATCCTCGCGCGGCCCCTCGCCCTCCGGCAGGCGCGGCGCATCGCGACCCGATTCCTGAACGGCACGATTACCCGCGTGGGCAGTGCGCTCGTGCTCGAGGTACCGGTGTCCGTTACGCTCGACTCCGCGCCGAACGAGCGCGGATGCGCATACTACGAGTCGGTCCTCCGCGAGCTCGTGCGATTGCTGGTGGGCGGGACCGGCGCCGTCGAGCATGTCCGTTGCACGAGCCGTGGCGAGGGAACGTGCGAATGGCGCGCCGAGTGGCGCTCGGGCGGAGGATGAGCGCCGATGCTCACGCCTGACACTCTGCCTGCGATCCAGGCCGCGCTTGGAGAGATGGGGCTCGACGGCTGGCTGTTGTTCGACTTCCGCGGCACGAACCCGATCGCGTCCGCCATGCTCGGCCTCGAGGGCCTGGTCACCCGACGCTGCTTCGGTTTCGTCCCGACGCGCGGCCTACCGGTCGCGCTGACCCACGCGATCGAGCAGCAGCCGTGGCGCCGGTGGCCCGCCGCCTGGCCACGCGAGGTGTACAGTGGCTGGCGCTCGCTCGAGGAACTGCTCGCCAAGCACGTACGCGGCAAGCGCGTGGCGATGGAGTATTCGCCGGGCGACGGCGTGCCGTATCTCGACCGGATCCCGGCAGGGGTAATTGAGATGGTGCGCGCGGCGGGCGCGACGGTCGTCACCTCGGCCGATCTCGTGAGTCGGTTCTATGCGCAGTGGACGCCGGTGCAGATCGCGTCGCACCGGCGTGCCGCGGAGGCGCTGGCCGAAATCGCGCGGAATGCATTCTCGCTCGCCGGGGCCCAGACCCTCTCCGAGTACGACCTCGCGCAATGGATTCGCGCCGCGTTCACGCGCGGCGGGCTCGTGACCGATCACGGGCCGATCGTGGCGATCGGCCCGAACGCTGCCAACCCGCACTATGAGCCGTCCTCGGGGCACTCGGCCCCGATAACGCCTGGCAGCGTGCTGTTAATCGACCTGTTTGCGCACGAGCCGGACGGTGTATGGGCCGATCAAACGTGGGTCGGCACCCTGGGCGCGCCCGACACGCGGACGACCCAAATCTGGGAAGCGGTGCGCGACGCGCGCGATGCGGCGATTACGCTCGTGCGCTCGCGAGTGACGACGGGCCAAGTCGTGCGCGGATTCGAGGCCGATGACGCCGCACGGGGCGTGATCACGAAGCGCGGATACGGTCCCAACTTCACGCATCGGACCGGCCATTCGATCGACGCCTTTGAGCTCCATGGCGCGGGCCCACATCTCGATCACCTCGAGAGCCGCGACGACCGCGCGCTGATTCCAGGGGTCGCGTTCTCGATCGAGCCCGGCATCTACGTGCCGAACGAAATCGGCGTCCGCAGCGAGGTCAATGCCGTCGTTGGGGACGCCGATCTCCTGGTCACGCCGATCATGCCCCAGCGTGACCTGTTTGTGGTCTAGCTAGAAAATCTCGCGCTGCTTGACCTCGTACGACGCCGTCGCCGGGTAGCTCCGCAGGCGATGCGGCGGCACGGCGATCGCGACCAGGTGCGCCGACTTCGAGATCGTAATGGGGCCGGTGTACACCGGCGAATCCCACTGAGGTGCCGTGCCATCGAGCGTGTAGTAGATCGTCGCGCCCGGCGTGGCATCCGAAATCGTGACCGTGATCGGCCCGTCATACGCGCCCGACAGGATCGAGAAGGTGGGCGTCGGGGCCATCCGCTCCGACTCATCCTCGATCTTCGTCCGCGGGATGCCGTGCGATTGCGAAGTTATGCCGCCACTGTTGTCCAATGACCTGGCGTTTGCGGACATCTCGGCGAACGCCTGGCGAGGCGCGAAGACCCCGAATGGGGACTGGGCCTGGTAGAAATTCTGCATGCCCTGCAGCTGCGAGTTGTAGCTCGCCATATACAGGCCGCCGAACATCTGCGCGTGAGCCGTCGAAACGCCGACAAGACCCAACGACAACACGAACGCGGTAATGCGCCTCACTTGGGACCTCCGGGTTGTGTTCAATCTAATGAATCTCATAGGCGCCGATAGCCGTCGGACTCTGCCAGTGGTCCGGCGCGACCGCCATCGCGAGCACTTTGGCCGTCTTCGCGACCGTAATAGGTCCATTGTACTGAGCCGACTGTACCGTTGGGATCGAGCCATCGGTGGTGTAGTAGATCGTCGCGAACGGCGTATAGCTCGTGATCGTCACCACCACGTTACCCCGAAACTTCGCCGGCCTCGGCCAAAACGTCGGGACAGCGGTCATGGCCGCCGGGGGATCGGCCGGGGCAATCACCTCATTGCGCGGCTGAACCCAGCGGCTGGGCGAATTCTCCATCGACCGCCGCATCTCATCCATCTGCCAGCGGGCGTAATCCTGCGTCTGCAACATCAAGCTAAGATCAATCTGGAGTTGCACCTGCTGATTGAAGCTCGATAGGTCCTGTGCGTGCGCGGGCGTGGCGCCACAGGCCAACACCAGCGCGAGAGCAGTACGGCGCATGTCGTGACCTCCGGTACGCCTGCTACACCGGAATCCGCCATTGGTTGCCGGTCGCCCATACCGTCGACAACCCGCTCGGTACGCCGCGCCCCCGGCGGAGCCTGGCGGGTAGTCTCCCAACATGCGCTTGCGGCAGGCGACCTGCGGCGCGCTGGCGCTGCTGGCCGCCGTCGCGTCCGCTCAGACCACGGCGCGGCCGAACCTCAGGGCGGCCGCCCCGCCGACCCTGCGCGTCTTCCTCGACTGCTCGGCCAGCGTCACATGCGATTCGGCCTACGTACGGACGGCCATTAGCTATGTCTCGTATGTGCGGGACCCATCGGTCGCTGATGTTCACGTTCTGTTAACAGCCGAACCAACCGGATCGGGCGGGCAAGTGACCACGGGCCGTTTCATCGGCCGCGCCGCGCTCGCCGGTCTCGCCGACACCATTGACATCGCGACCGCGCGTGGAGCGACGGACGATGAGCAACGGCGCGCGATCGTCCGGTTGCTGAACCTCGGGCTCGTTCGCTTCGCGGCCCGCACCGGTCTCGCCAACGACCTGTCGATCGCCTACAGCCCCGCCCTGACCGGCACGACGACGATCCGCCGGCCCGATCCATGGCACGCGTGGGTATTTGGCCTGGGCCTCGCGGGACAATTCAGTGGCCAACAAGCCGCTCAACAAGCCCAGCTCCAAGGCACATTCACCGCTGACCACGTCACTGACGCGTGGCGCTTGGATTTCTCGTACTCGGACGCATACACAGAGAGCGATGTCCACGTCGACACCGTAAAAACGAAGACCGTCCTGCGGTATCTCCTCGGCACGACGCAGGTCGCGCGGAGCGTCACGCCTCACTGGTCGGCGGGGTTCGTCGCCTCTGCATCGTCCTCGACGTTCTTGAACGAAGCGCTGGCCGCGCATTTCGCGCCGGCGATCGAGTTCGATGTGTTTCCGTATGCCGAAGCGACGCATCACCAACTCACCTTCCTGTACGCTTTGGGCGGCACGTACTTTCGCTTCGACCAGCGCACGATCTTCGACCGCAAGACAGATCTCCGGCCCGACCAGACGCTCACGATCGCCCTCGGCGCGACTGAGCCGTGGGGTTCGCTCTCTGGTGCACTGCAAGCGGCGACGCTGCTGGATGATTTCAGCAAGAATCGCCAAGTGCTCTACGGCGACTTCCGCGTTCGCATTTTCACCGGCCTGAGCATCGAGATTCAGCCGAGCGTCTCGGCGATCCACGATCAGATCTATCTCCCGGCGGCGGGAGCCACGCGCGACGATATTCTCCTCGCGCGGCAGCAGCTGGCCACCGCGTACCAATACCAGATGTCGGTCGGCCTGACCTTCACGTTCGGCAGCATCTTCAACGGCGTCGTCAACCCGCGATTCAACCGGGCCATGACCGCGGGGACGTCGGGCGCGCCGTACTAGCGAAGCCGTCGCAAATATCGTTCGGGAGCGACGAGAAAATCACGCGTCAGTTGCACGCCCGGCAGGTCGTCGTACGCCGTTGGCGTGATCGCGCCGCTGTCGAACGCGAGAATCGCCGCGCCGGGGAACGCGAGCAGAATCGGGGAATGGGTCGCGATAATGAACTGGCCGTCGTCGCGCACCATGTCAAATAAATGCGCCAGCAACGCGAGCTGGCTTTGCGGCGAGAGCGCCGCCTCTGGCTCGTCGATCAAATAGAGCCCGCCTTTCTTGAAGCGCGCGGCGAAGAACGCCAGGAAGCCCTCGCCGTGCGACCGCGCGTCGAGATCCCCGCCGTATCGCTCCTCGAGCTCGCGAGCAGAACGACGCGATGGGCCGGTGGCCAGCGTGCGCGCCCAGTCGGACCGCCCTTGGGCGCGGTACTCCGACTCGATTTCCGTTGACTCGCGGCGCATCTCCTCACGCAGTTGCGCGGTGCGCCTGGCGAAACCAAAGAAGTCCTCGGCGCGGAGGAACCAACCGTTCGGCGTCCGGTGCGACCAACGGAGGTCGAGCTGCTGGCCGAGAATACGTTGACGCGCGAGCGTCGGGTCGCGCTCGACTGACTCGCTTCCGGCGGTCACGGCACGCGTGGCGGCGGCGATCGCCTCGAGCACCGTCGATTTGCCGGATCCGTTTTCGCCGACGAAAAACGTGACTGGCGCGTTGAAGGCCAGCTCCGTCATGCCGCGGATAGCGCCGACCGAAAACGGAAAAGCATCTCCGTCCTCATCGTCCGGCACTCCGCGATAGCTCACCGACGCCAGGTGGATCATTGCCAGATTTTCGGGTCCTCGAGGCCTAGGCGCCAGAGCGCGAGCGTTCGCGGCCCGAGCGCGCGGACTCGCCGGGCGAGCGTGTCGAGTGTGAGGCCGTCGCAAATCCAGATCTGAGATGAGTCTGCACCGGTCGCGTGCAGGTTGAGTGAGGCGCTATCCCGAACGAGGCTTGCATGCTGCGCGTCGTTGAACCCGACCACGGTCGCGGGACCATGTGCGGGCCACCGATAGCCATATAGGGGCAGGGCGACGACCACTCGATCCTTAGCGGCCGCTCCCCCCTCCGCCAGTCGGCGCTTCACTAGATCCGTCACCCAATCCGGCGATGCGATGGGACCGGGCGGCGCGGTCTGCCAATGCTGGTCGTACGCCATGACCATGATGTTGTCCGTCGCGCCAAGCAGCCGTCGCACGGGATACGCCGCGCTATCAAATCCGACGACCGTCACGGTGACGGGCGACACCCGGCGAGCGTGTGCCGCGCGTGTCAACGTACGGACCGCTGTCAGGTACACCACGGTGTCCGCCGGCTTGAGGTCCTCGAAATCGATGACCAGGCCGCGATAATGGCCGTGCACCAGTATGCGTCCGACCGAGTCCGCAAAACCGTTCGCGAGGTGGCGCAAGGCGTTGGGGTGGAACTGGCCTTCCGACGCGTTCGTGACCATCGCGAACCGCGGCGCCGGAGATCGCGGCGTTTCGTCGGGGAAGAGCATGACGGGCATCCCACTCGCCGAATCGATGCCGATCCAGGCCGAGATGACGGCGCCGAGCGCGGGATCATGCCGGCGGACGCTCGCGGTGCTGCGATCATCCCATGGCGCGGTGAACCCCCAGTAGCGCGGGCGGGACGACTGGTGGCCCGTTACAGCAACAAGCAAGAAGACCCCTCTCCGTGCCCAGCGTTGGATCGTCATATTGGTCGGACTGCATGCGGTATCCAGCACTGTTCCTCATCCTTACGGTTGCGTGCTCGATCTCCGAGTCGAGCCCGGACGCTCCATCTCGGCCGTTCCACCACCGGGGCGACGCTCCGGTGATCGCGCCGCTGGCGACCGCCTACAAGATCGCGCCGTTGCCCGCCTTCGGCCGGATCGCCGGCTCGGTGACCTTCGCCGGCCCGGCGCCGGTCGACTCGATCACGCACGTGACCACCGACGCCGATGTCTGCGGCGCGACGCTGGTCGATATCTCGATTCGGACTCGCGGCCCGCATCTCGCAGGCGCCATCGTGTGGCTCACCGGAATCACGGCGGGAAAACCCATGCCGTACACGAAACGATTCGATCTCATGACGCAAGGGTGCCGCCTCATCCCGCGCGTGCAAACCGCGGTCGTGGGTGGCACCGTGAACGTGCGGAACGCGGACGCAACGACGCACCGGACGCGTTTCGTGCGGGACGGCGCCGAGATCGTTACGGTGCCGGAAACCGAAGATGGCCAGACTGTTCCAGCCGAGTCCGTGCTGACGATGGCGGGTCTCGTCGAGGTCGGCTGCGCCATCCATCCCTGGACGCATGGGTGGGTCGCGGCGTTCGACCAGCCGTACTACACGATGACCAACGATGACGGCCAGTTCGCGATCGATTCGATTCCGCCCGGTCGCTATCGGCTCACGGCTTGGCACGAGCGTTTCGGCACGATCAGCGACAGCGTGACGGTGAGCGCGGGCGTCACGACCGCGCCTATGATGACGTTCCGGCGAGCTCTAGCCACTGCGTGGCCTAGAGCGGGGCGATAGGCAGTTGTGCAGAGCGGAGAGTAGCACCGCTTAGCGTGCTGATAAAGGAGTCGTTGAACTGAGCTCGGCTGCGCCGCGCTCTTCGAATTGCCCGCGGTAGAGCCGCGCATAGGTCCCATCGCGGGCGAGCAGCGCATCGTGCGTGCCCTCCTCGACGATACGCCCACGATCCAGTACGACGACGCGATCGGCGCGCCTGACGGTGCTCAACCGGTGGGCGATAATCAGCGTCGATCGCCGGACGAGCAGTTCCTCCATCGCCTCCTCGACGAGGCGTTCGCTCTCACTGTCGAGACTCGACGTGGCCTCGTCGAGCACAACGACGGCCGGGTCCTTCAGGAAGACTCGCGCGATCGCGATCCGCTGGCGCTGACCGCCCGATAGCTTGACCCCGCGCTCGCCGACTCGGGTGTCCAGCCCATCGCTCAGGCGTTCGATGAACTCCCAGGCGTGGGCGGCTCGAGCCGCGGCTACGATCTGATCCTCCGAGGCGTCGGCACGCGCATACACGATATTCTCTCGCAGCGTGCCGCTAAATAACACGGGCTCTTGCGGCACGATTCCGATCGAACCTCGCAGGTCCGCGAACGTGAGCGTTCGAATATCGTGGCCGTCGAACGTCACCCGTCCCCGCGTGACATCCCAGAATCGCGGGAGCAGGGAAGCGACTGTCGTCTTGCCCGCACCCGATGGCCCGACCAACGCCACGACCTCGCCCGGGCCGATCGTCAGAGAGAGATCGTGCAAGACCTCGGGCAAATCGTTCGTATACCGGAACGACACGCTCTCGAACCGGACGTCACCACGCACCGGTCGCGCGAGCGGCGCTGGGTTCTCTGGCTCGGCCACCGTCGGCGCAGTCGCCAAGAGCTCGAACACCCGCGCCGCCGCCCCGATGGCCTCCTGGTATTGCGAGAACATCGAGACGAGTGTCGCGATCGCCGACGCCACCGTGAACGCATAGAGGAGGAACTGGACGAGTCCCCCGGGGGTGAGCGCGCCCGCCAGCACCAGCCGCCCACCCTGCCATAGCACCGCGACGACGCCACCAAACGCCGCGAACCCCACCACGCCGAAGAAGAGCGCCCGCAGCAACGCCCGCCGGATCGCGGCGCGAACGACGTCATCGAGCAGCGTCGCGTAGTGGCGTGCTTCGTATTGCTCGCGAACGAACCCTTGGACCGTGCGAATCTGAGAGAACGCCTCTTCGGCGTGCCCGGTCGCGTTCGCCACCAGATCCTGCACGCCCGTACTGGCTTTGCGTAACGCCCGCCCGAAGATCATGGCCGCGCCGATCACGATCGGCGTGACTGCGAGCGTGGTGAGGGTCAGGGTCGGGTGGGTGCGCGTGAGGAGAAAGAGCCCGCCCAAGAGGAACACCGTCTGCCGCGCCAGTTCCGAGACGTTGGTATTGAGGAACGTCTGAAGAATGGCCAGATCGGCCGACAGTCGACTGGTCAGCTCGCCCGTGCGCCGCTCGGTGAAGAACGCCGGCGAAAGCTCCACCACGTGCGCGAACAGATCTTCGCGGAGTCGAGCGATGACGCGTTCCGATGTGCCGGTCAGCAGGTAGACCTGCACGAAGCTCATGAGACCTTGGAACGCGAACAGCGCCAGCAGGACGAGCGCGATCCGGTTGAGCATGCCCGCGTCGTGATGCTGAAACGCGGCGTCGAGGAGGATCCGCACCTGCTGCGGGAAGATGAGCTGGACGGCGGCCGCCGCGAGTAGACAGATAGTGGCGAAAACGAGCCGTCCCGTGAACGGCGCCACCAAGGGGACGAGCCGTTTCAGCGGCTCGGGCGACTTACTACGCCCTGCGGTCAACGACCATCGCCAGGAAGAGAAGGGCGAGATACAGCAGCGAATACTTGTAGACCGACCACGCCGCCTTCGCCGTCGCCCCCGGCCGTCGCACCGTCAGCACGCCAATCAATAAGATGACCCACAGCACGCTGGCCGAGATGAAGTACACGGCACCGAACGCGCCGAAGGCGACCGGCAACAGCGACACCGCGCCGAGCGCCAGCGTGTACCAGAGCATCTGCGCCTTGGTCTCCCGCTCGCCCCAGATGAGCGGGGCCATCGGTACTCCGGCGCGCTCATAGTCGCGCTGCTTGAGGAGTGCCAGCGCCCAGAAATGCGGCGGCGTCCAATAAAAGATGATGAGGAACAGGTACATCGCCGCGAGATCGACGCGTCCGGTGACCGCCGCCCAGCCTACGAGCGGCGGGAACGCGCCCGCCGCGCCGCCGATCACGATGTTCTGCGGTGTCCGCCGCTTGAGCCACCGCGTGTACACGAAGACGTAAAAATAAAATCCGGCCAGCGCCAACGCCGCCGTGAGCACATTGACGAAATGGGCGAGGAGCCCGGTCGCCGCCGTCGCCAGCGCGATGCCGAACGCCAGGACCGCGGGCGCCGCCATCCGGCCGCTCGGGATCGGGCGGAGGCGCGTGCGGGCCATCAGATCGTCGATGTCGCGGTCCAGATACATGTTGACCGCGTTCGCGCCGCCAGCCATCAGGTATCCGCCGATCGACACGATCAGGACCAGCGTCCAACTCGGCCGTCCAGCGACGAACATCGCGCCGACTGTCGTTACCAACAACAGCGAAATGATGCGTGGTTTCGTCAGCGCGATGAGGTCGCTGACGAGCGAGCGCGAGGCGGTCTGAGCGCGGACGTGCGTCATGCGAGCGCCGGTTGCGTGTCAACGCCCACGGTCATCGCTCCGACCGCCAGGCCCCGGCCGGCCAATGCCGCCGCGGTCACTGTGGCAACCCACACGAGCGTCCCGACGGCCTGATGGATGGATTGAAGTGGCGCGGGAAGATGCAACTCGACCATGGTCGCGGCGACCATGATCTGCAAAACGACAGCCGAGAATGCCAACCGAGTGGCGAGAACAATGACACGGCCCTCGCGACGTCGACGTGTCAGAAATGCAACCGCGAACAGGTGCCCAAATAACAAAAACGCCAGTGCGCGATGCGTGACGTGCAGCGCGAAGGGGAGGCCGCCTAGGAGCGTGGCACGGCAGAGCGGAAAGCCTTGGCACGATGGAGCGGCGCCGGGCACATTGGCGACCAGCGCGCCGAGGACGACGACGATGAACGCGAGCAGCGCGCCCGCGCGCGATGAACGAAACGTGCGAGTGGAGGCATCGCCCGCATGGACGGATGCCGCGCCGAGGTTGCCGGCCCGCACGTTCGCTACGACCAGCGTGGCAAGCAGAAACATCGCCAGTGCGTAGTGCACGGCGATCAGATACGGGTTCGAGAGCGAGAGCGCCACGATCGCCGCGCCCAGGAGGGCCGCTATGACCGTTGTGCCGAGCGCCACGAGAGCGGGTCCGCGGTCCTTGGTCCGGATGACGAGGGCCACCAGGGTGACCACCAGCGTCGCGGCCAGCAAACGGTGCGAAAACTCGATGATCGTTGCCGTGCTGCCGAGGGTCGGTACGAGCTCGCTGTTGCAATCCGGCCAGTGCTCGCCACAACCCATGCCGGAGCCCGAGATGCGCACGATGGCGCCGAGCACGGTATGGGCGTAGGCTACCACCAACGCAAACAGCGAGAGACGGCGCATCACGCGGGCGGGACGGCGTGCAGGACGTGCCAGGTCCAGAGGAAAATGGCGAGGAGACCGATTGCTGGGACGACCGCCCACGTCATATCCGCGGTCCACTTCTCCGATTGCCGGGAGCGCACGACTGACCGCACGATCGCGACATGCGCCACGAGACAGGCGGCGGCGGCCAGCCAGAACAGAATGAGATTCGGGCGCATGCGAAGGATGTAAGATGCCTGCGGAGTGCCGCCGGCCGCCAGCGCGGCGGCGCCGGCGTTGGCGCGAAGCGCCACGCATGGTAAGATCCCTCATGGCACGCGCGCCCCACGCCGGACTTCGGCGCCGTCTCGGCCTCTGGAGCGCCACGGCGGTTCTGGTGGGGTCGACGATCGGCTCCGGGATCTTCCGGACCCCAGCCGGCGTCGCCGCCCGGCTCCCAGGCCCACTGCCGCTGCTCCTGGTCTGGGTCACGGGGGGCCTCTTCGCCCTGTGCGGCGCGCTGACGCTCGCCGAGGTCGCTGGGGCGATGCCGGACACGGGCGGCCCTTATGTGTTCATTCGCGAAGCGTGGGGCCGGATGGCGGCGTTTGTGTTCGGCTGGTCCGAGCTACTGATCATCCGCGCCGCGTCGCTCGGCGCGCTCTCGACGACGTTCGCCGAGTATCTCTTTCGTCTGATCGACCAGATCACCGGACGTCCGGCGAGCGCGCACCCGATACATGGAGTCGCGGCGCTAGCGATCGCGACCACGGCCGCGTTCAACTACGTCGGGCTGGGCTTCAGCTCGGCCATTCAAAACATTACCACGCTTGCCAAATATGGCGGGCTGGCGCTGCTGGTCGTGGTCGCCTGCGTCGCCGGGTTTTCGACAGGTGGCGCGCAGCACTTCGTTCCAGCCGTGCCGCAGGGGAGCTTCACCCCGGCGGCGTTTGGTCTTGCCCTGGTTTCCGTCCTCTGGGCCTTCGACGGCTGGGCGGACCTGTCATTCGTGGCTGGCGAGGTCGCGGATCCTCGCCGGGTGCTCCCGCGCGCGATCATCGGCGGCACGCTCGCGGTGATGGTCATCTATCTTCTGGCCAACGTCTCCTATCTCGCCGTGTTGCCCGTGTCTCAGATCGAGCAGTCGAAGCTGGTCGCGGCCGATGTCGCGAATCGTGTCGTCGGCTCCTGGGGCACGATCTTCGTCTCCGTGACCGTTGTCGTGTCGACGTTCGGCACGCTGAACGCGACGCTCATTACCGCGCCGCGAATCTTCTACGCGATGGCCGAAGACGGCATGCTCTTGCATCGCGTGGGCGCGGTGCATCCCAAGTTCGGCACCCCGTACGTCGCGGTGATGCTCGCCGCGGCGATGGGCATCGGCTTCGTGCTGCTCCGCACCTTCGAGCAGCTGGCCGACACGTTCGTGACGGCGATCGTCCCGTTCTACGCCCTGAGCGTCGCGGCGATCTTCATGCTGCGGCGGCGCGCGGACTACGACCCGCCGTTCCGCGTGCCCGGCTATCCGGTGGTGCCGGCGCTGTTCGTGCTCGCGACCGTGTTCCTGCTGATCAACGCGGTGGCCGACCCGACGAGTCGGTGGCCCACGCTCGCGGTCTTCGCCGCGGTGCTGGCCGGGATTCCCGTCTACGTGCTGATGGTCAGAAGATATGCACGTTTACGTACTTCCCCGGATGCGCCTTGAGATCCGTGGTCAGCGAGTCGAACCGGGCGAGCAGCGACGTCAGGTTGTTGTAGAGCGCCGGATCGTTCACCAGCTTCCCCGCGGAACCGCTCCCGTTGTCGACCTTCGCCAGCACCGAGTCGAGATGCGCGGTCGTGTTGGAGAGATTGCTCGTGAGGGTCGTCAGGTTCGCGCTCGAGGTGCGGATGTTCTTCACGGTCGAGTCGATCGCCGATGAATCGACGGCCGACACGGCCCGGTTGAGCGAGGCCATCGTCCTCGAGAGCTGCTTCGACTGCTCGGTCGCGATCTGGCTCAGGGTCTCCACGAGCTTGTTCGCGTTGTAGAGCGTTTTCCGGAGATCGGCGACCCCGCCACTTTGCACGAGCTCGACCTGCACGGCCTTCGTGACGTCGCCCAACTGCCCGCCGATCGAGTCCATCTTGACGATCAAATCGCCGATTTGTGGCGAAGGCGGCGCCGTCGGAATCGTGTCGTTCTTCGCGATATACTGGGTCGACGGCTGTTTCGGCTTGAGCGCCACCTGCATGTCGCCGAATATCCCGTTCGGCTCGATGGCGGCCACGGTGTTGATCGGGATCCGGTACTTGTTCTCGATCGACAGCCGGACCATCACCGTGCCGTTGTCGTTGAGCTTGACGTCGTCGACGTAGCCGACGCTCACGCCCGAGAGCAGTACGGCTTGTCCCTGCTTGACGCCCGCCCCCCAGCGGAACTGCGAATACAGCGGGTATCCGGAGGCGAGGCCGCCCCGGATCAGATAGACCGTTCCGAAGACCAGGACGATAATGGCGACCGCGGTCACCAGTCCGACCAACACTGCGTCGCGTCGTCTCATTGGAGATACTTGGCCAGAGCGGCTGCCGTGAGCGCGTCGAGCACGAGAATCCAGACGGAGGTGATGACGACGGCCTTCGCCGTCGACTTGCCGACGCCCTCGGCGCCGGCGCTGGTCACGTATCCTTCATACGAGCACAAGAACGAAATCGCCCCGCCAAACATGAAGCTCTTGATGAGGCTATAGAAGACCTGAAACGTATTGAACTCGAGCCGGAGCCCATCCCGAAAATCAAACCACTTGATGTCGGTACCGAGGATCGCCGTAACGTACGCGGCCCCGATGCCCACGGCATTGGCGAATATCACGAGCACGGGTAACATGAGCAATCCGGCGATCACGCGCGGCACCACCAGATAGGCCAGCGGATCATACGCCAGCGTCTCGAGTGCGTCGATCTGCTCCGTGACGCGCATTGTCCCGATCTCGGCGGTCATCTGAGCGCCCACGCGTCCCGCCAGCACCAATCCCGTGAGCAGCGGCCCGAGCTCCAACACGAGGCTCTGTCGGGTAATCAACCCGACGACGGAGAGCTGAATACCGGGGAATAACTGATAGCGGGACTGGAACGAGATGACCGACCCGATGAAGGCGGAAACCAAAATGACGAGCGGGATGGAGTCCACGCCCACGGCTTTCATCTGCTTGAAGAGCTCGGGCCCGTACGTGCGAGGCTCGCCCAACGCCCGCATCATGTCGGCGGCGAAAAACGTGCGGTCGCCGAGGCCACGCAACGTGTTGAGGACCCCAGTCGCATACCGGTTCCGGATGCGACTCGCGAGACTCTCGCGGGGGACGGGAATCGGAAGTGTACCGGTCGTCACGTCCGCACGCGGAAGAGAAGAAACGCGCCAGCCACGCCGAACAACACATTGGGCACCCACGCCGCGAGGTCCGGCGGGATGAGCCCTTTATTGCCGACGCCCTTGGTCAACTGAATCAGCATGAGGAACGCGATCGTCGTGGCGAGACTCACGCCCACGCCGTAGGCGGCGCCGCCGCGCTTCGTGCTCGTGGCGAGCGACGCGCCGAACATCACGATGATGATGCACGTCACCGGCACCGCGATCTTCTGGGCCCGCTCGACACGGAGCTCGGCCGCGTCACCACCCGATCGCTCGGCGGCCCTGATGTATCGGGTGAGATCGCGGTAGCCCATATCCTCGGGCTTGCGTGGAATCGCCATCAGGTCGGCCGGTGTCTCACGGAACCGGTTGTCGTGGACCGAGTCGAATTGGATCGTGAAATTCCGGTTCGAGTCCGGGACGACGTGAACCACGCCCCGGGCGAGCTCCCATCCATGAGCCGGCGTCCACGTGCCATGGTTCGCGGTCAGGATCACGGTGGGATAATCCGCGCCGTTGCCCTTTCGTTCGATCTCCAGCCCGTCGATGGTGTGGCGTTGGGAGCTCAGTGCACTCACTCGATATACTCGCCCCTCAGTCCCAGCGTAAGTAAAGTTGTACCGGTCGGTGCCGGTCTTGAATTGCGATTCCTGCAGCAACTCGCTTCGCTTGGCATTGGTAATAGGGACCAACCACGAAAGCAGCAATCCCAGACCGCACGCCAGCGTCGCTCCGACGTAGATAGGCGCCGTGAGCCGGTAAAAGCTGATGCCCGACGCCTTGGCCGCGGTGATCTCCGAATGCCGCGTAAACGCACCAATCGAGAACACCGTTGCGAACAACACGGCCGCTGGCAACACGAGGAACATCGAATCCGGTAACCAGAAGATGTAGCTGAGCGCGATGTTCCCGGGCGGGATGTTCCGGTTCAAGTAGTCGGTGAGGTGATCCACCAGGTCGATGACAATGACCAAGATGGGAAATCCCAGGGCGGTGGCCACGAAGATGTTCCACCACTCGGCAAACACGTATCGGTCGAGCGGACGCGGCTTGAGGAACACTTACGCGCCCTCGGCCGACAGCGCCGCGTCGCGGCGCCGGCGAGCCAGGAGCGTAGTGAGGCGCCGGTGGATGGCATCCTTCAACTCCCCCCAGTAGCCGCCGCGCGAGGTGCTCGACTCGCGGCCCAGGCGCGACAGCAAGAACACGCCGACGATGCCGAACAAGATGTTCGAGGCCCACATCGCCAGGAACGGCGAGAGGGTGCCGCGCTGCGCCAGCGGCTCGCCGGCGATGAGACCGATGTAGTAGATCGCGAACGCGCCGAGGCTCACGCCGAGCACCATGCCGACGCCGCCTCGCGGAAACCGGAGCGCGATCGGCGCGCCGAGGAAAACGAAGATCACGCAGGCGACCGCGATCGCGAACAGCTTGTGGATCTGATTGTCGTAGAGATTCACCGATCGTACGCCGTTGTCGACCTCGGCCCGTGTCGCTTCGACCGTGGAGCTGAGGGTGTTGAGGGTGAGTGTCACCTGTGACGGTGGATGGTACACTGGCACTGGGACCGCTGGTACCTGTGGGAAGACACGAGGCGGAACTCGAGCCTGGACTCGAGGTGGCGGGAGAACCCGAGGGGGGTGCACGGCCACGCGTTGGTCGCCGTGGTTGATCTGCGGGGCTGGCCGAGGCGGAGGAGGTGACGGCAATATCACCGGCCCACCGGCGCTGGGCGGTAGTGGCTTGGCCGCGGCGATGGCCTTCGCGGGCTGCGCCAAGGGCGGCACGGCCGGCGCGCCAGCGCCGCCGCCTTTCTTGCGCTCGAAGCGGGCGAAGAAGCCGTCGACCGCGTCCAACATGTCGCAGTACGCTCGGCCAAGGCCCCGCCGGGATGGCGGGGCGGCGGTAGGTCCGGGTCCACGCGCCGGCGCCACGCCGGTGGCCGCGGCTTTCGCCCCATCGATCATGAACCGCCGCACCTCGGCGACGGCGCGTCCCTGGGCATCCTCGCCGGCGGCGACATTCGACTGCAGCTCGCAGACGGTCATCTCCCGATCGCTCTTGAAGTCGTCGTTCGTCGACCGGGTCAACTGGTCACCGACGCCCTTGATGCGAATGAGATCCACCTTGTAGAACATCCGCTGGAGCTCCCCGGGCGTCGCCTTTTGCACTTCGTTCATCGATCCATCGAACAGCGTGAGCTCGAGCTCCCCACTCACCGGCGACAGGGCCATGAGGCCACTGTCCGCGTAGATGGTTCGATTGCGAGTCGGATCGCCGAGGTCGTAGATGGTGACTTCGCGGAGCCGACTCGTGGCCTGGTCGATGTGTGCCGCGGCGAGAAACAACTTGCCGGGTGAGACCTCGTTGATCACCCGCGGCCGCAGCGCGAACGTGGGTTTCTTGCGGGCGATGTCGCTCTGCAACGTGCGGAGGCGATGATTGGACCGCGGCAGGATCTGGTCGTTGAACGCGATCATGAGGATCATGATTCCGCACGAGGCGATCAGGACCGGAATGAGCACGCGGCCCACGGACACGCCGCTGGCCTTGAGCGCCGTGATCTCGTTCTCCGCCGCCAGCCGGCTGAACGCGTACAGGACGGCGATCAGCACCGCCATCGGCACCGTCAACGCCACCGTCAACGGCAGCGAGAGGAGGATGAACTCGGTGATGACGGTCCAGGGCAACCCTTTGCCCACGAGCTGCCCGATATTCTTGGCGATGTAATTGAGTAACAAAAGGGACGTCAATGCGGCGAGCGCGAAGGTCAGCGGCCCGGCGTGCTCTCGCAAGACATACCGATTGAGTATCTTCACAGGCTAAATTCCGTGAGCCTTGAGACCAATTTCAAGACCGAGAACTTTGGGCACCTTGCTTTGCACGATCATAGTGCTAAGTGCGTGCGGTCACGGTGCAGCGCGCACGCCGTTCGACGGTCGGGCCGCGCTCGCGCTCATCCGCACCCAACTCGATTTCGGTCCGCGCATCCCGGGCACCGATGGCGCGCTCCGGTGCGGTGATTGGATCATTGCGACGATGCGCGCCCGCGCCGACACGGTGATCGTCCAGAGCTGGACGCATATGACTGCCCAGGGCAAACAACTCCCCTTACGCAACATACTCGCGCGGTATCGTCCGTCGGAGACAAGTCGTGTCTTGTACGTGACACATTGGGACACGCGCCCCGTGTCCGACGAGGCCACCGATCCGGCCGAGCGTCGCCTTCCCGTACCGGGAGCGAACGACGGTGCGTCTGGGACGGCGCTGCTCATGGAGCTCGGCGCCGTCCTGGCCAAGACTCCCCCAGCCTATGGCGTCGACCTGCTCTTCGTCGACGGCGAGGACTACGGGACGTTCACGCCCGAGCGCGACGTCTTGCTCGGCTCCACCTATTTCGCGTCGCATCTGCCATCGGCCGACTACCGGCCCATTTTCGGCATTTTGTGGGATATGATCGGGGATCGGGATCTTCAGATCTACGAGGAAGGGAACTCCCTGCAGCAGGCGCCCGAGGTCGTTCAGCGCGTTTGGCATGAGGCTGGGGACCTTGGGTACGCTGACTACTTCGTACCCCGATACAAGTACACGGTCACGGACGACCATGTGCCGTTGCTCAAGGCTGGGTTGCGCGTCATCGACGTCATCGATTTCGACTACCAGGGCATCCACCACACGCCCCGCGACACCTTCGACAAGGTCTCGGCCGCTTCGCTTCAGATCGTCGGCGACGTAGCGACGGCCCTCGTCACGCAATAGCGGGTTCTGACGCTGGGGGGGTCCGGGGGGCGTAGTTGGGTTTTGCCCCCCGGAGGCGAACCGATGCGGCATTTGACGCGCCAGCGGCAAATGCAAGGAGTTGCGGTCCGCCGCGACAGCGGTGGACCGTGACTCCGACCCCTAAGTCGGCGTCCTGCAAGTGCGGCGCCCTTATAGGGTGCATTGCGTTCATTTGTTTGCGCACTTTCGCCCCGCCCCCGTGGACCAACTGGTTCTCTACCCGCGTGGACACTCGTGCCGGCACCGGTAACGGCGGCCGGCCCTTCCGGCATTGGCGAGATCCTGCTCCGCGATGGGCTGATCACCAAAGATCAGCTCGCCGCGGCAATCCGGGAGCAGAAGCAGAATGTTGGCACGAGCATAGGCTATAACCTGGTCAAGCTCGGGCACTTGCCCGAGATCGAGCTGGTCAAGGTCCTCGCCCGTCAGCACCGGATGCCGGCGGTTGACCTGTCCAAGTTCGAGGTCGATCCGAAGATCGCCAAGCTGATCCCTTCGGATCTGGCGATTAAGAATCTCGTCCTGCCGCTCAAGCGCGATGGCCGGACGCTGACCGTCGCCGTCGCCGACCCGACGAACATGGGGGTCATCGACGACCTCAAGTTCATCACGCGCTACGACATCTCGCCGGTCATCGCGGGCGAGTTCACGCTCCGCAACACGATCGAGAAGTTCTACGAGTCGTCGGACGCCGCGATGCAGACGCTGCTCGACGATATCGCGTCCGAGGAAGGCGACGTCGAAGTCGTCGAGGAGAAGGACGACGACGACAAGGCGGGGATGCAGCTCGACGATGCCCCAGTCGTCAAACTGGTGAACGCCATTCTGACCGACGCCGTCAAGCGCGGTGCCTCGGATATCCACTTCGAGTGCTTCGAGCACGAGCTCCGCGTTCGCTACCGGATCGACGGCGCGCTGCTCGAGGTCATGAAGCCGCCATTGAAGATGCGAGCGGCGCTGATCTCGCGCTTCAAGATCATGTCGTCACTCAACATCGCCGAGCGCCGCGTGCCGCAGGACGGCCGCATCAAACTCAAGCTCGGCAAGAAAGTTATCGATTATCGGGTCTCCACTCTGCCAACACTCTTTGGCGAAAAAGTGGTGCTCCGAATTCTCGATAAAGGTAACCTGACGTTCGATCTGGAGAAATTCGGGCTGGAGCCGCGAGCCGAGCGCGAGTTGATGGAGGCGATCTCGAACCCGTACGGCATGTGTCTCGTCACGGGTCCCACGGGCTCTGGCAAAACCACCACGCTGTACTCGGCCCTCTCGAAGGTCAACAACATCGACGTCAACATCATGACGGCCGAGGACCCGGTCGAGTACAACTTGTTTGGCATTAACCAGGTCCTGGTCCGCAACGAAATCGGGATGACGTTCGCCGCCGCCCTGAAAGCGTTCCTGCGGCAGGACCCGAACATCATCATGGTCGGCGAGATCCGAGACCTGGAGACGGGTGGTATCGCGATCAAGGCCGCGTTGACGGGACACCTCGTCATGTCGACGCTCCACACGAACTCGGCCCCGGAAACGGTGACGCGTCTCCTGGACATGGGCCTCGAGCCGTTCAACGTCTCCAGCGCGCTCAACCTCGTCCTTGCCCAGCGACTGGTACGCCGGGTCTGCAGCTCGTGCAAAACGAAGTACGAGCCCGAGGACCCCGAGCTCGCCGGCGCCAAGGTCAAGCGCGCGACAACGCTCCGCGAGTTGCGGTTCACGGCCGAGGCCTTGTCGGACGCGAAAACGCGGGCGTCGAAAGAAGCGGCGCCTTTTCTCGAAAACCTGTCGCTCGACACGCAGATCGGGGACCTGCCCTTTTTCAAGGGCACCGGCTGCGACGCCTGTAACGGTACGGGTCTCAAGGGCCGTCAGGGCGTCTACGAGGTGCTGATGATGACCCCTAATCTCCGCAAGCTGATCCTCCAAAACGTCGGGGCGGCCGAGCTCAGGGACGCCGCGGTCGACGAAGGTATGCTCACCCTCCGAATGGACGGGTGGCTCAAGATCCTCAAGGGGATCACTACCATCGAACAGATCGTCCGGGAGACGAGCGCATGAGCAGTACAGCCGCACCCGCGCCCAACGCCGCGCAGCCGTCGCAAGGCGTCAACCTGCGCGCGCTGCTCGAGGAGATGATCGAGCGCGATGCATCGGACCTCCACATCACGGCCGGCGAGCGGCCGAAGCTGCGCATCGACGGTGAGATCACGAACTCGCGCAACGAGTACGTGATGTCGCCGAAAGACACGCTGACCCTCGCGTACTCAGTCCTGACCGAAAATCAGAAAAAGCGCTTCGAGCAGGAAGACGAGCTCGATTTCTCGTTCGGTATCCAAAACCTGGCGCGTTTCCGTGGCAACTGCTTCAAGCAACGCGGTTGCGTGTCGATGGCGATCCGGCAGATCCCATTCTCGATCAAGACTTTTCAAGATCTTGGCTTACCAGCCGTCATTGCCAAGATGGCCGAGAAGCCCCGAGGCTTGGTGCTGGTCACGGGCCCCACGGGCTCAGGCAAGTCCACCACGCTCGCCGCGATGATCGACAAGATCAACCGCGAACGCCGTGGCCATATCATCACGGTCGAAGACCCGATCGAGTTTATTCATAGACATCAGAATTGCATTGTGAATCAACGGGAAGTCGGAACGGACACGAAGTCGTTCCAGATGGCGCTGAAATACGCCCTTCGCGAAGATCCCGATGTCATTCTGGTCGGCGAGATGCGCGACCTGGACACGATCCAGGCCGCGCTGACCATCGCCGAGACGGGCCACTTGGCGTTCGCCACACTGCACACGAATTCGGCGGCCGAAGCGATCAATCGTATGATCGACGTCTTCCCGGCCCACCAACAATCGCAAGTACGCGCGCAGTTGGCCTTTGTACTCGAAGGGATCATTACCCAGACCCTCCTCGCAAAGGCCAAGGGCCGCGGTCGAGCGATGGCGGCCGAGATCCTCGTCGTCACGCCCGCGATCCGCGCGCTGATCCGCGACGACAAGATCCACCAGATCTATTCGTCGATGCAGTCGGGCAAGAAGTTCGGCATGCAAACGCTGAACGATGCGCTGTATGCCCTGTACATGGCGCGCGAGGTGTCCTCGGACGAATGCCTGCGCGTGTCCAGCGACCCGAACGAGTTCCTGCGTATGATCGGCCAGCCGCCGCTCGACGACGGCGCGGATGCAACGAAGGCGACTAACGGCAAGGCCGCCGCGACTGGTCGCCGGTAGCACTCATTTTTTCAAGGACTGAACCATGCCGACGTTCACCTACACGGCGCGAGCGGTCAACGGCGAGTTGAAGACGGCGACCATCGACGCCGCGACGCGCGAAGATGTGGTCGCCCAACTGCGCCGCCAGCGGCTTACCGTCGTCAAGGTCGACGACGCGGGCGATGCGAAGAAGAAGCCGACCGGCGGCGGGATCAAGATGCGAGACATCGTCATCTTCACCCGCCAGTTCTCGACGATGATCAACTCCGGTCTGCCGCTGGTCCAAGCACTCGACATTCTCGCCAAACAGAGCGAGAACAAGTCCCTGCAGGCGGTTACCCGGGCCGTGGTGTTCGACGTCGAGTCCGGGCACACCGTCGCCGATGCCCTTCGCAAGCACCCGAAAGCGTTCAGCGATCTGTACGTGAACATGGTCGCGGCCGGTGAGGCGGGCGGTATTCTCGACACGATCTTGATGCGCCTTGCGACCTTCATGGAAAAGAACGACAACCTGATCCGCAAGGTGAAGGGCGCGATGATCTACCCCGGCGTCATTATGACGGTCGCCGCGATCGCCATCGCGATCTTGCTGATCTTCGTCATTCCGGTGTTCGAGAGCATGTTCGGCCAGGTCGGTCTCGCCCTGCCGCTCCCGACCCGTATCGTCATCGGTCTGTCGTCGTTCCTCCGTGGCGTAGGCGGCATCGCGGTCGTCGCGGGGGCCGTCGGCGGGTTCTTCGTGATCAAGCAGTACTACGCGACGCCGAACGGCAAGCTCCAGATCGACAAGCTGATGCTCGCCTTCCCCGTCCTCGGCGACGTGCTCCGCAAGTCCGCCGTGTCGCGCTTTACCCGCACGCTCGGCACGCTGATCAGCTCAGGCGTCAGCATTCTCGACGGCTTGGAGATCACGGCCAAGACGGCCGGCAACCGCGTCATTCAGGACGCGATCATGGCCTCCCGCGCCTCGATTGCGGGCGGTGACACGATCTCCGCCCCACTCGCCAAGTCCGCCGTGTTCCCGCCCATGGTGATCTCGATGATCGCCGTCGGCGAGTCCACCGGTGGTCTCGACGAAATGCTCTCGAAGATCGCCGACTTCTACGATGAAGAGGTCGACGCCGCCGTCTCCGGCTTGCTCTCGCTACTCGAGCCGGTCATGATCGTGTTCCTCGGCGTGGTCGTCGGCGGCATGGTCGTCGCCATGTACCTGCCGATATTCGACATGATCAACGCCGTGCAGTAAACTATGGCGTGCTGACCCGCCTCGTCCGAACCGTAACGCGGCTCGACCTCCCGGTCGACCGCGTTACGTATTTAGTGGCCGGCCTCGTGTTGGCGGTCGTCAAGTTCCTGGGCGATGTCGCGCTCATCCGACTCGCCGGCCTGCACCCCTGGTCCCCTTGGGACTACCTCGCGATCGGGCCGGCGCTGCTCGCGGCCCGCGGGTCGGGCCCACCGAGCTGGTTTTTCGTCGCCTTGGGGTGTTGGGCCCTCCCGTTCCTCTGGCTCGGCTCCACGCTGACGATCAGGCGGTTGGTCGATGCCGACCATTCACCCTGGTGGTCCGCGCTGTTCTTGATCCCCTGGGCGAACTACGCGCTAATCCTCGCGCTTATCCTCCTGCCCTCCGTTGAAACACGGCCGACAGAGCGTCAGGATCACAATCGCCCGACCGCCATCACCGCCATCACTGCGATCGCGGGCGGCCTGGGCGTTGGTCTCGCGATGGTACTCCTGAGTATCACGGCGCTGGGGGCCTATGGCACGCCCCTCTTCATCGGGACGCCGCTGGCGATGGGTGCTGGCACAGGATTCCTGTACAATCGGCGCACCCAGGCTTCGCTCCTCGACACGTTCAGCGTGGCCTGCCTCGGCATTCTCCTTACGGCGGGAACGATCTTCCTCTTCGCGATGGAGGGTGCGGTGTGCCTGCTCATGGCCCTTCCCATCGCGCTCCCGATCGCGATGATGGGCGCGCTGCTCGGACGCATGATCGCGCAGAGCGGACAGGAGCGAGTCGGCCCAGCCGCGGCCGCGCTCCTCGTGCTCCCGATATCCGTGTTGCTCGACACCCACTCGGGTCCACCCGTAATCCACGAAGTGCGCTCGGCGATCGAGATCGACGCGCCCCCCGATCGCGTCTGGAGCAACGTGATCGCCTTTCCGCCGATCACCGAGCCGCTCGACCTCGTGTTCCAACTCGGCGTCGCCTATCCGCGCTCAGCCCACATCGAGGGCAGCGGCATAGGCGCGACTCGCTACTGTGAGTTCTCCACCGGGGCGTTCGTCGAACCGATCACGCGCTGGGAGCCCGGCCAGCGTCTATCGTTCGATGTCGCCCGCGCACCGCTGCCGATGACCGAGCTCAGTATCTACTCGAATGTCAGGCCACGGCATCTCGACGGCTACCTGCAACCGGTGCGCGGCGAGTTCCGTCTCATCCCGCTGCCGGGCGGGCGCACGCGGCTGGAGGGCAGCACGTGGTACACCCTCCGGGTATTCCCGGAGGGTTACTGGTCCGTCTTCGGCGACGCGCTCATTGGGCGCATTCATCACCGCGTGCTCGCCCACATTCAGTCCGCGTCGGTCAGCGGCTGGCAACTGCAGACGAGGTTCCGGTCCCCGTAGGCACCATCGACGCGTCCGACCGCGGGCCAGAACTTGTGGTCGCGCGTCCAAGCGGCGGGATACGCGGCGCGCTGCCGTGAGTAAGGCCGGTCCCACGCATCGGCGGTAATCACCGCCGCGGTATGTGGCGCACGCTTGAGCATGTTGTCCTTCCGGTCGGCCTTGCCCGTCTCGATCTCGCGGATCTCCTCGCGGATCGCCAGCATCGCGTCGCAGAAGCGATCCAACTCCTCCCGCGACTCGCTCTCGGTGGGCTCGATCATGAGCGTGCCGGGCACCGGGAACGACACGGTCGGTGCATGGAAGCCGTAATCCATGAGGCGCTTGGCGATGTCCTCGACCTCGACCCCCGCCGACGCCTTGAACGCGCGCGGGTCGACGATGCACTCGTGGGCCACGAGCCCGCTGGTACCCGAATACAACACGGGAAACGCCCCAGACAGTCGCCACGCAATGTAATTCGCGTTCAGGATCGCGACCTTCGTTGCTTTGGTCAGACCGGCCCCGCCCATCATCGCGATGTACGCGAACGAGATCGGCAGAATGCCCGCGCTCCCATAGGGCGCCGCCGAGACGGCCCCGATCCGCTCCGGCAGAAATGGCGCGAGCTCACTCGTAACACCGATGGGCCCCACACCCGGCCCGCCGCCGCCATGGGGAATGCAGAACGTCTTGTGCAAGTTGAGATGACACACATCGGCCCCAAAATCCGCGGGCCGTGCCAGTCCAACCATGGCGTTCATGTTCGCGCCATCCATGTAAACCTTGCCGCCAGCCGCATGCACGAGATCGCAGATCTCTTTGATGCGCGTCTCGAACACCCCGTGGGTGGACGGATACGTGATCATGAGCGCTGCTACGTGGTCCTTGTTCTCGGCGATCTTCTTTTGCAGGTCCGCGACATCCACGTTTCCGTGCGCGTCGGTCGCGACAACGACCACGCGCATACTGGCCATAGCGGCGCTGGCCGGATTCGTACCGTGCGCCGATTGCGGGATCAGGCAGACGTCGCGCGCCGTATCGTTCCGCGCGGCATGAAATCCCTTGATCGCGAGCAACCCCGCGTACTCCCCTTGCGACCCGGCGTTGGGCTGCACCGATACCGCCTCGAACCCGGTGATCGTCGCCAACGCTCGCGACAACCGTCCGATGAGCTCCGCATACCCGGCCGCTTGTTCAGGCGGCGCGAACGGATGCATCTCGGCGAACCCTGGATACGAGATGGGCAACATCTCGGCCGTCGCGTTGAGCTTCATCGTGCACGACCCCAGCGGGATCATCGAGGTCGTGAGGGACAGGTCGCGCGTCACCAGCCGGTGGAGGTAGCGCACCATCTCGCTTTCCGATCGGTGCGTGTTGAACGCGGAGTGCGTGAGAAACGGCGTCGCGCGCGCAAACCGCTCGTCGTAGCGCGCGTCCACCGTCTCGAGCAGCAGCTCGGCGCCGACGGGCGCTGCCGGTCCACCATTCAGTGCCGCGAGAATATCGTCGACATCGGTCGGCGTCGTCAGCTCGTCGAGCGTGACGCCGAGGCTTCCGTCTTCGAACACGCGCAGATTCATGCGCCGCGCCGCGGCCGCCGCTGTCACGGCCGGTAACGTACGATTCGCGGGCGTGACCCGGATCGTGTCGAAGAAAATGTCGTGCTCCACAGTGAGCCCGAGCCGCCGCGCACCCTCGCCCAGCGCCTCGGTCAAACGATGCACGCGCGCGGCGATCCGGGTGAGGCCCTCCGGGCCATGCCACACGGCATACATGCCGGCCATCACCGCCAACAACACCTGGGCCGTGCACACGTTGCTCGTCGCGCGCTCGCGCTTGATGTGCTGCTCGCGCATCTGCAGCGCCATGCGCAGTGCCGGATTCCCGTCCGCATCGTGGCTCATTCCGATGATGCGCCCTGGAATGAGCCGCTTGAATTCCTCGCGCGTGGCGAAGTACGCGGCGTGCGGCCCGCCGTACGCCATCGGCACGCCAAATCGCTGCGTGCTGCCCACCGCGATGTCGGCGCCCCACTCTCCTGGTGGTGTGAGCAACGTCAGGCTCAATGGATCGGCCGCGACCACCAGCAACGCGCCCGCGCGATCGGCAGAGACTCGCAATTCCCGATAGTCGTACACTACGCCATCGGTCGCTGGGTATTGGACCAGGACGCCGAAGCACCGGTCCGGGAGCGCCTCTCGGTGATCGCCAATGATGATACGAATGCCTCGCGCCCTTGCCCGAGTCGATACGACAGCGATGGTCTGGGGGTGGCACGTGTCCGACACGAAAAACGTGTCCTTGTGGCCGTCGTTGCTCCGCGCCGCGTGTGCCAACGACATCGCCTCGGCGGCAGCAGTGGCTTCATCCAGCAACGAGGCATTGGCTACTGGCAGTCCCGTCAGGTCGATCACCATCGTCTGGAAGATCAGCAGCGCCTCCAGACGCCCCTGCGCGACCTCGGCCTGATAGGGCGTATATGCCGTGTACCAGTTCGGATTCTCGAGAATGTTCCGCTTGATCACCGGGGGAACGATGCACCCGTGATATCCTTGTCCGAGAAACGACCGCCAGACCTGATTCTGCCCGGCGATGCGCGTCAATTCGGCGAGCGCCTCGGCCTCGGTCTCGGCCTCCCCAATCGCCAGCGGCCGCCGCGAGCGAATGCTCTCGGGGATCACGGCATCGATAAATGCATCGAGTGAGCTATAGCCCAGGGCGGCGACCATCGCGCGGATGTCATCATCGCGC